>Ga0272444_10001262_pt1 | contig 24685 bp, 32 predicted proteins | sample SSMForm13_FD_201033 | JGI IMG/M metagenome (GOLD analysis project Ga0272444, IMG submission 201033) | Marine sediment archaeal communities from Little Sippewissett salt marsh, Falmouth, MA, United States - SSM-Form-13 | ecosystem: Environmental > Aquatic > Marine > Wetlands > Sediment ...
AATCGCCAGCCCAAGCTGCCCGATCAGCGCTTCGTAGAACTTCCATGCGAACTGCTCGCCATCCTTCTCAACCCAAGCAAGCAAGCCATAGTCGCCGTGCCAGAGGGTGATGTCATGGTCGTAGTTGGTCAACTTGATGAGGCTTGGGCTTACTGGCACATCAAGATTTACGCCTAACCACCGTGCAATTCTCTCGTTGTCGGTCATGATTCCTCCTTCTCCCCCTCTTGCACCGTTTCCATCGGTCCTAGATCTTTCAAGCTGCTAAAGCGGCATCCACCGCGCCCTGTAGGCAGCACAGGCTTCATCTAGAATTGGCCTGTTCTCTCTCTTCCCGTAAACGAAGAGCTAACCTTGCAAACGGTTTCCTAATTCGGCCTGAATCATTCCGCCGCCTGCTATCAACCCATTCCTGCAATCTCCTCATGTCTCTATATGACTTTAGATGAGTCTGTCCATAGCTACATCCAGCTACTCCACCACAGTACAATTTACCACATACATATTCCCAAAAATACTTGCTGTGGTCATATCCACCTGTTCTATGTTCCCCGTCTGTGTTTTGTTCAAATCCTTTTCCGTGGTATGAATCGTATAATTCTGCCACTTTGTATGAAGCTTTACTTCCATATGCGCCTAGAGAGGATAAATGGAGAGGGACACCAAAGTATAGTTCAGAAAGAATCTCTAGTTCGGCGTCTGAACGAGGCTTCGGTATACCGATGAAGTTTCCTGTCTTGTAGTCTCTCTTCCACTCCATGTCTGTCTCCTTGTATGCCCATTATAGCACATCTGGAGATAGATGTCAAGGGCGCAGCACTCTTCACGGAGCAGGGTTGAATAAGCTGGCTAGATGGCAATTGCGCTGGCGATCAATTTGAAATTCCATTCTATGTTGCAGTAAGCCAATAAAACAGAGGGGGCAGTTAGCCCCCTCCAACATCTATTGCGGACCACCACCTTTATTGTGGGGTAGATCCATTATCATCTATATCTTCATCAATTTCAAGTGGTTTGTTATTCAGCCTGTTCCAATATTCACCCTCTTCTGCATGCAATACACTACGTATAGCAGAGAAAATAATTCTAGATATGTTTGTAGAGAAGGCGTTTGTGTAGTCTGCGGGCAGACCAAGCTTTGCCCCAAACTTGTCTTTATCTGATTCTATAAAAACCTTTCCATCTGCCGATATCAGCGCCTGTGCTGTGCCCGTAAGATCGTCAGGTATTTCTATCTCTAGATTTAAAGATAGATCCATCTTGGCATTAATTGTTTTCATCTCCGTCTCCTTTTACTCAGTATCCTGAGTATTTTTACTCAGTATACTGAGTTCTTTTTCCACAATATCCATACACAGCCTCTCTGCTCTTTGGAAGTCTGGCTTCTCTGGAATGCTGCTATGAATAAGCGCCTCTCTTGCTTGATCAAAAAGTTTATCTGCTTCTTTTTTTACCTTGTCAAGAGACCATTCCCCATTCTTAATCTCAAGTAGCTGTGTGGCGTCTGGGCGCGGATATACAAACTCGCCAGTTGACAAAAACTCAATACCCAATCTAAGGAGCATAATTAAACAAGATGCGTTCTTTGTGTCATACCCGAACTTTGCAACAAGATCTCTTCTCTTCTTGCCCATGTGCTTTCCACTTGGATGTGTCATTCTGTGTAGTTGTCCATTTGCATATCCAGAGAAAGATTTATATGCCCGTTTAGACACAAAGATATCTCTATTATCAATTAGCTTTTGTCCAGATTCTGTTTTAACAACATACATGTGTTTGGGCAGGAATAATAAAGACATCACGTTTGGATTTGCTTGTAGCAACAACCTAATAAACTTTTGTATCTCATATGTAACAACGTCCCAAACGATACCGGCAGAATCTATCTCTTCAATAATATGATGTTCTTTTTTGGACATACCAATATAATGTTCTTTTGGAGCAACAAATACACCAAGTAAATCCTTGTCGTCTCTTTGGTCGGAGCCGTATTTAGGCGTATATGTGCCATGTAATATACTGCCTCTGTATCCAAGCAGAATTGTTCCTGGGATTATAATGTTGTTATGCTGCTCTTGTGTTAACCCCTTCACCGTATCCCCTTTAATTGTTTTCATTTAATCTTCAAATAACGCATAATTTTTTCCCACATGTCCTTTCTGTTCTGTAATATCTCTTGATATATTTTTTCTCCGTGTTTGCTGTCTTCAACAAATGCAAGTCTTGTCTCGCTCAACACGCATTCATTTGGATGATAACGCAGCTCGCATAATACAGAAACTTTTTCCCATTGTCTTACCTCGTTGCCAATTACAACAGGCAAGATGGCAAACCACGATCTCGTGTAGTGGTCTCCCTCTTGTTGCTTAATATATCTCATTTTTCCTCATCTCCTTTCTGTAGACATTTTGTCTGCACTTTGTACCAATATTGGGTATAATTGTACCAATAACGTGTACAGCACTGCGTGGATATTCTGGCGGTCCCAGCGAGAATCGAACTCGCGCTACTGGCTTGACAAGCCAGCGTCCTATCCTCTAGACCATGAGACCGTACTGGTGGAGGTGGCGGGAGTCGAACCCGCGTCCGAAGCACATCCACGACAAGTCATTCACATGCTTGGCCATTTAACGCATGACTGCGAAGGGGCAACACGACTAAGCGTTGCCTCCACCACTTGATTGATTATTGGACAATCAAGAAAACCTTAAGGAGTACAATTGTACACATTATGTGTACGCCCAGCACCAGCTACGCAGTTACTGGACAAGCGTTGATGTTTCGTAGCCCAGAAAATAACCCATCAACAAAATTGATAATCTGAGCCTTTGCACTAGCAAAGATGTTGGCAAATGTGCCGATTGTTGTTTGTTTGCATGCACTCATCGGTTCACGTACCCCGTCGAATCCATCTCACCCCCAAATTTTCAAAGACCATCGTCGTATTATAGCAAACCGGAAAACGTTTGTCAAGTGGTAGACGGGGAAGGGCTCGAACCTTCGGCACACGGCGTATCAGGCCGACGCTCTACCAACTGAGCTACCCGTCTTGGCACACCCGGCAGGACTCGAACCTGCAACCCTTGGCTTAGAAGGCCAATGCTCTTTTCCATTGAGCTACGGGCGCTGGCACCCCCGGAAGGATTCGAACCCTCGACGCTCGGTTCCGAAGACCGACGCTCTAAGTCCACTGAGCTACGGAGGCATATTGGAACACCTAGTGGGAGTCGAACCCACGACCTACCCGGTAGGAACGGGTTGCTCTGTCCACTGAGCTATAGGCGCTGGTAGGTCTGGCTGGACTCGAACCAGCGGCTTCCCACTTGTAAGGAGGGCACTCTCCCCGCTGAGTTACAGACCTAAGTGCATTGTACGCTGTCACATCCGAAAGTCAAGCGGGTCCGCGAGGAGTTGAACCCCGTCGTCGGCAGTTTTGGAGACTGCCCGGCAACCGTCGCCTCGTACCCGTGTAAGAAAAACATACTACTTTTTCTTACAGTGGCGGAGGATAAAGGATTTGAACCTTTGCATCCGTGTGGATGGCCTGGCCTTAGCAGGGCCGCACATTGCCAACTCTGTCAATCCTCCTGGCAGTCATGGCGAGATTTGAACTCGCGTGATATGGCTGAGAACCATATATCCTAAACCACTAGATGACACGACCTGGTGGACCCCCTGGGAATTGAACCCAGAACCTATCGGTTAAGAGCCGATTGCTCTGCCGGGTTGAGCTAGAAGTCCTTGTACTCCTGGCGGGAATCGAACCCGCGATCTCTGGGTTGAAAGCCCAGCGATTTAACCCCTAATCTACAGGGGTATTGGAGGAGGGTAAGGGAGTCGAACCCTTACAGCCGTGAGGCCATCGCCGGGTTCAAACCGGGTAAGTACGCCAATACGACCCTCCATATGGTGGAACGAGAAGGATTTGAACCTTCGACCAACGGATTAAAAGTCCGCGACTCTGCCCCTGAGTTACCGTTCCATTGGCGGGGAGAGCAGGATTCGAACCTGCGATCATTCGGTTAACAGCCGTGCGCTCTACCGCTGAGCTATCCCCCCGTTGGTCGGGATAGCAGGATTTGAACCTGCGATATCACGCTCCCAAAGCGTGTGCCATGCCAGACTTGGCCATATCCCGATGTTGGAGGGAAGGGCGGGACTCGAACCCGCAAACTCCGGTGCCACAAACCGGCGCTGTAACCATCGACAGCTTCCGACCCATTTGAGCGCCCGGCGGGAATCGAACCCGCGCTACCGACCTGGCAAGCCGATGTCTTTGTCCTCTCGACTACGGACGCATCATAGAGCCGATGATGGGAATCGAACCCATTTCCCTGGTTTACGAAACCAGTGCATCACCGAAAATGCTTCTACGGCTTATTTATATCTACGCTGGTGGACTCAGCCGGATTCGAACCGACGACACTGCGGGCTTCAACCGCATGCTCTACCAACTGAGCTACAAGTCCTGGAGTGCTTGATCGGCTTCGAACCGACGACCTAGGGCTTGGAAGACCCCCGCTCTACCAACTGAGCTACAAGCACTGGTGCCGGAGAGAGGAATCGAACCCCCACATGTTTCCATACCAGTTCCTAAGACTGGCGCGTCTGCCTTGTTTCGCCACTCCGGCATATATCATAACAATACATTATTTTTACGCCGTTGTCAAGGCATTCCGTTTTGGTGGGGGCGGAGGGATTCGAACCCACAACAACCGGGCTTAAACCGGCTCCATATGCCAATTCTGGTACGCCCCTATGTAATGCCCGCGATAGGAGTTGAACCTACAAGTCCGAAGACACCTGCGCTTGAGACAGGCGCGTATGCCGATTTCGCCACACGGGCTAGATGCCCTCCTTGGATTCGAACCAAGAATGTCATGGTCCAGAGCCATGCGCTTTACCAGTTAAGCTAGAAGGCATTGTGGTTGTCCTAGTAGGATTCGAACCTACGGCTTCCAGGGCCAAAGCCTGGCGCTCTTCCGCTGAGCTACAGGACAGTGTGCCTTTATATGGAATCGAACCACTTAGTCGTCTAGACACCGGGTCTACAGCCCGGCCCCAATCCCACTTGGAAGTAAAGGCTGGTGGCGGTGGCGGGATTCGAACCCACATAAAGAGGCTTATGAGACCCCCCAGTTACCTATACTGTACACCGCTAAGTTGAGCTAGCGGAGGGAATCGAACCCCCGACTGATCGCTTACAAGGCGACCGCTCTGCCTGCTGAGCTACGCTAGCTGGAGACGCAGGGCAGACTCGAACTGCCGTATACAGATTTGCAATCCGTAATTGCTCCTAGCTCCGCGTCTTGTGGTGGACCAGACGGGGACTCGAACCCCGAACTCCTGCTTGCAAGGCAGGCGTTTTCCCGGTTAAACTATCAGCCCACAGACACCATAACATATCGACAAGGATATGTCAAGCGGCTATTCATAATATCTGTATTTCTTCCAGTAGTTAAAGGCCTTTTTAAGAGACACCCTCTCTATCCCTTCACCATATCTCTCTTCAATTGAATATGTCCCATCAATATTAATATAGAACCACGCAGAATTTCCATTCTCAGATAGAAATCTATCAAGGATTCGTATACAAATATCTCCATCATCCGTCTTGTACGTAATCCTGTCTAAAACAAGATCTAACTCGTTCTTAAACGTCTCAAATCTTGTGTCTTTATTTACATGCATAGAGACAGTTAATGATTCGTCTCCGTAGCCGTCAACAGCAGACAGGCAATCAAAAATTTCGGATAATTCTGGCCATGATTTATAGTCTTCTTGTTTAATATCTTCAAAGAATGAATCAAACCGCCATTGAAGAATTTCTTCTCTCGGTTCTCCGTTATATTTGCGCGATAGATTTGTCAATGCTTGAAAGCTTCTGCGAACCATTCCGCGTTCAACCCATGCATCAAATTTGTCTATTGCCTCTTTTCTGTCTATGGCTACACCGTATTCGCAAAATGTTGTATTATTTGCGACCCATTCTTTAGCGTCTATCTTTCTCTTGAATTCTGTTGCCGCGTTTGGATTATAAACTTCATCCCAAGATCCATCTTCATTGACACGTATGAAATATGTGTCCTCAAAGAAACTGAGACCAGCTATATACATATTGCCCCCTTTATCTATCAGTATCCTCTGGCCATCCAAATGGCTCTATCCTTACCTTTCCAGTTCCCCCGCAAAATTGACACATATATTCATTTGGCGGATCGCATCTATCCAAGCCGTCTATGCCCTTGCCATTACACCACGGACAGGTTATAACCGGATGTTTGCCTTTATTATACGCATCAAGCAATTCAGACATAATTATATTGTAATGCTTTATGTCTTCTTCAAACCCGGCATCTAGAAGTTCATTTACGCATTCTGTATACCGAGAGTGTCTTTTATTCATTATGTCTCCATTCTATGTTTGGACTCTGCTAATCCAGACTGTGTAATCTGGACCATTTCAACGTTTCTTCTCAATTCGTCTATCGTTCTACATCCACCATAATACGTCATTGCTGTGGCAAGTTTTGTTTTAATATCTTCAATCACATCGTGCGTCTCTCCAGTATATTTAATGTATCCAGACACGCCCTCAACAGACCCGCCACATTTTGCTCTATCCTTAACCTCCTTTGACGACATTCCTCTATATGAAATCATGTCTCCTTTTCTTTCTCCGGTAGCGAGGCTTGTTGAAGCAAGCATCTTTCCAAGCATACATATATCTGCTCCTGCAACAAACGACTTTACAATGTCGCCAACTGTCTCTATCCCTCCGTCTGCTATCAGAAAGGAGTCTTCTGGCTTAACATTAGCGCACCACAAAATTGACTGCAATGTTGGAATACCAAACCCTGTTTCTCGCCTTGTTGTGCATGCGCTTCCGCCACCTATGCCAACACGGATGTATTTTGCCCCAGCATCATATAGGCGCATGTATCCATCTGCCGTAGCAACGTTTCCGGCCATAACTGTTGCTCCGTTTTTGTATAAATATTTTACTGTGTCTATACATGTCTTTGTATCTCCGTGAGCCATATCTACAAGGAACAGTTTTATATCATTTGCAAAAGCTATATCTATTGTTGTTTCATGCTTATTAATGCTTCCAACAGAGAAAAACCCACCACACTGCTTTGCCAACAACACCTGATCTTCTATGTCAATAAACCTTGGAATTGTTATAATAAATTCTTGCATCATTAGCTCGTGCATAATTCCGTGTCCGCACAATGTGTCCATTGGCGAATTAGCAAATGGCATTTTTACTATTCCGCGAATAAATTCGCTAGACATAGACGCTTCTCTAGATGTCGATGTTTCAGAGTGTCTTGGTATCAACAAAACATCGTCATACGATAGTGCAAGTTGCAATTCCAGCCTCCTCGAACAGTTTTTCTGCCATGTGATCAGGATATGTATTGCTGCTGATTACTCTCATTATGCCTGCGTTTACAATCATCTTTGCGCACAGTATACACGGAGAGTGCGTACAATAAATGGTTCCACCATCAATAGATACTCCATGCACTGCTGCCTGTATAATTGCATTTTGCTCTGCATGTACAGCCTTACATATTTCATGTCTTGTACCAGACTCAATACCAAGCTCATCTCTCATACACTTTCCTTCTTCGAGACAGCTTACAGTTCCTTTTGGTGCCCCGTTATATCCAGTTGTCAATATACGTCTATCTTTAACAACTATTGCGCCTATATGATGACGAAGACAGGTAGAGCGCGTTGCTACAAGCTTGGCCACACTCATAAAGTATTCGTCCCATGTTGGATAATTACTCATTTTCTTTGTGTCTTTCATTATATCTTTTTGTAATTGGCTTAATGAGATCTGGTAACTCTGACCATACTTGATTCCAGGCATCTGTTTCTGACATTCCACCATCTGTTAATTCTTTTGCTCTCTTACGAAGAATATCATTTGCTTCCTCTGTCAACGTGTCGTCGTCTTTTCCTTCAAAAAATCCATTATCGCTATAATTATGCATTGTCTCCCCCAATATCACATGCACTGCATCCGGGCATCTCTTGACAGCACACAGGTTTGTCTTCTAAAAGAAATTGCGGATATCGTGCCTGTTCCGCTATATTTGTAATAAATACACACCACGCATTCAGTTTATGACTCTTCCTCTGTCGAATCATGCGTTGTAGGGCCATGTAGTTTGTACACACAATACGTCGCTGCAAAAACGATTCGGGCAGGATGCTTTTTGCGCATTCTAAATCCTTGCAGAATTCAATTGACATATTAAGCATATTAAGAAGCATGTCGGGAAGCCCGCCCTCAAAATCGTCTTGCGTTAATCCGCCGTCCATAAGCGTATGCATTGTCGAGCCAGACTGCTTTGTTGTTCCAGCCCGGTATGTGTCGAATTGACTCCACCAATATCTGGGGGCAGTTATATCAATCCATACAACCATGGATTCTAGAAACTTGTTATGCCCGTCCCCCTTAAACGCAAGCTTCTTTGCAACGTCATACATTTTCACAGGGTCTTGGTTATAAGACAGAGACAGGCCAAGCATTGCCTCTTCATATCCGCCTTCTTTTAATATCTTTACATCCATTGATCGTCCTCTTTGTCTTTTTTATTTGTGAACAAAGAATAAACTATTGTTACTACGCCTATTGAGATAATGATGCCAACAATCCACGGCATATCAACAACCTCCTTTTCTACCATTATACTATCGAGCAAGGCGGTCGGCAAGGGGACATTTGTCCACTTATTCACAGGACTTGCTTTCGATATACAGGTTGCTGTATAGTGTTTTTTAGAGGTGATGTTATTGCCCGACAATATTTGGTTAACTGATGAGAGCGGTAATTCATATGGTGTTAAGAATACAAGCGGCGCTATACATACTGTTGTAACAGCCGCTGCCACTACGACAAGGACAGAGTCCAATCCTGTAATCATTACACAGGCTGTTGCTACACCGGGAACAGCAGAGGCTATATCAGGAACGTCTACGCTTGTTACACAGCTATATCTAGAGGCAAGAAGAGTTGACGGACAAAACACAGGAACCGTATACATAGGAACAAGCGCCGTGGACAAGGATGCATCCCAGCAAATTACACTAGACCCTGGGGATAACTTTATTTTCATGGCTATAGACGGACAATCTTTAGACCTTGATGCGTTATATGTTGACGCAGACATCGCTACGGATGGTGTAACCGGCTGGTATATAGGAGCATAATGCAAGGGATAATTAGACGATTAGACACTAATGGAATAGAACAACATCCAGGAACAACATACTATGTTGATGCCGCAAAGTCAGATGATACGCTTGACGGGCTTACGCCAGATACAGCAAAACAAACAATAGGCGGGGCGGTTACTGCGGCGTCTGCCGGAGACAGAATCATTGTAAAGGGCGGGACATATACAGAGACAGGGCTTGATATCAGCAAGGCATCTCTTGACGTTATCTTTGCTCCTGGCGTTGTTATTGACCCAGCAAGCGGAACAGCCCTGACAGTATCTGGAGCGAAATGTAAATTATCGTGTCCGGGAAGCGGCGTTCTTGTAACTCCTGCAGCAGCGCAAACAGGTGTTGCTATAACAGGGACATTTGTATATATCTCAGACTTTCGTGTTTCCTGTAGTTCTTCTGCCGCAATCGGGTTTCACATTGGAAGCGCAGACAACAGCACAAAAGGAGATGGAGCTGTTCTATACAACTGTAGATGCGCAAGCCCAACAACCGCCGCTTTTAAGATACAGGCATCAAAAGTAAGGCTGGATACATGTTGTACTGGTGGCGAATCAGGAGATTCATCTATCGGTTTTTGGTTTGCTGTTGATGGGGGAGGTGTTTGCGATAAAGCAAGACTGCGTGATTGCGGTTCGCAAGGCCATGAAACTGCCGGATTCCAAGTTGATACAGGGTGTACTGGCGGAGCCATTGAGTCCTGTTATTCTGGAGGAGGAGATGGTAAATGTATAGACGTAGACAACTCTTTTGTATGGAGCAATTTTGAGTATGATGAAACGCTCCATAAAGATCAAACGTTAACCGGAAGTGGGGCTACGGTGAGCGATAACCTCTTTCAGTTTTATGGTACGGTTGAAGTTAAATATATACGCGGAATTGTCACTACAGCCATTGGTTCTAACGTAACCAATGTATACATTAATGCATATGACGGAACGAATACTGTTTCATTAAGCAAGACTACAACAAGAACGCTTAGTTCTGCGCCTATAGATTCATTGATACAAAAAGTTGCTGATTCAGACGAGGTTCTTGGATACCTTGCCTCAGACCAAGCAAGATTATATGAAGACGACTCAAAATACGGTGTTGATAGGACGTTCATCTTAAACGCTAAAAGAGGTGTAAATAACTATCTGCGTATGACGTATACAACAACAGACGAACCAACAGAGGGAGCAATACGCTGGTATATTGAATACCGGCCATTGTCCAACAGCGGATTTGTCAAGGCGGTATAATGAAAACAGCACTAGATAGACTTATCGAGAAGAGAGAGAAAGAATCTATGGATGCGGGACATTCAGACAGAGTTATAGATATTATAAGCGCTTCTGATAACCCAAAGAACATCATAAGTAATTTATGGTCGGATGGATTTGTTGGCCTGGCAGATAAGGTGTCACAGATAGTAGAGACACATACGATAAGCGCCGGTATACCAGCATGGGATGCCGCAATACGTGACTTCGCTATAGACGAATCATTCTCTGAGGAGGAAGTATACATTTTGTCTGTATACGCTAATCATGCGGACGAAACTAGATGAACTGATAACAAGGCTGGATGGAGCGGTTGGAGAGATTGCATTAGAGTACAGCTATATTAGGGATTTATGGAACGCGCTTCGTACTGCCGGGCCAGTTGGTATTGCTGCTGCAATAGCAATTGTTGGCGCAGCAAAAGTAGCGCAACTCCTTCAGAATTATAGAAGCGGTTTTCCAGATACAAATATAGATATTAATGCAGAACAAAGCCAGACGCTATGGAGCACCCCTCTTCCAACAGTTAGCGTACAGCCAAGGGACTTTAGTAATATGATAACACAAAGAGAAGCAGAGCAGATCATATCTGCAATTAACGAAGCAAAGACAGTGGTTCTTCCAGAGGGAAGTGTTATACAAGCAGACTATAGACGAGCGGTAGAGATATACAATAATCCAGACAATAAGAACAACTGTGAAAAGTTAAATCAGGCGCTCTCTTCATTAGATGAAGCAAGAATAGGGCTCAGGAATCTTGTTGCAGAAAATCCAGGAATGGCCCAGACATATATTCATTCTATTGAGGAGCTAGAGGGTGCCTGTAAGCGGCTGGAAGAAAAAGTTAATCGTTGTTTTATGGATAGAGCAATGCGAAGAGGTCTTACTTGAGAACAAAGCTAGATTATCTTATATCTAGATTAAGCGCAAGCGCAAGTATTGGCCTAAATGTTGGCGTAGATATATTCCTAAACAGCATAGGAATTGCTTCTTCTATAACCGGGTTGACTGTTGGCGGCTTTGTATCTTTGATTGGGGATAGATATCCATCTATATCCGACAAGCTAACTCGTGTGGCACAAGGCGAACAAGTATCGATACGCGATATAGAGAGAGAGCAGATACGAGAGTTTATAGCCAATATGGATATATCTGCTCCAAGCATATCTGTTCCGACAGAAAACGGCGTGCCGCAGATTAGCAACACGGTTGTAATAGGTCATACTGTATTAGATACGCCAACCGCTCCAGACATAGATATAACATTGCCGGGTTTTTCTGTAGACCAGCCAAATATAACATTAGAAGAGTTTCCATCTGACAGCTTCTCTCCTCCGCAGGAATCATTTCCAGATGCTTCAAGATCGTTAGACGAAATTGGAACAGAGTCTTTCCCAGAAGCAGAAGAATTGCCATATGTATATAATGCAGATATAGCATTGCCGTTTGATGAAATACCACAAGCACCAGGAACAAAGAGATTGTATAATGCAAGCCCTGTAGAATATGACCCACAGGGGTATTTAGAGCCACATATAAGCGCGTGGGTAGAAGAAGTTGCTGATGGCACAGGATATGAAGGAGACATGTCCGATATAGTAAAACCGCTTATATATCTTAATGACGATCCGTCTGCGTGGATACAGATGATTGTTGCCAGGGCAACCGGAAAAGCATACAACGAAGTTACGCTGTCAGATGTCAGAGAACACGGACGTTTAAATATAGTAGATGTTGAATTTGGCGAACCAGTATATCAAGTTGGCGATTATTTTAATGATCAGTCTGTTACAGACCTAGAAGGAAACAGGCGGCGATTTTGGGATACGGAGTTGTATTCTTCCCCGGATGTATATACCGGGGAGGGCGGAATGACGGAACTCCCAGTTGGGCCTGAACCGTCGGATTATATATCGTCATCTGTGTTAGGGGTAACAAGATCGTTGACCGGAGACGATTTAATAAACTTTCTTAAGATAGAAACACCAGAGCTGTATGCAGAGTTATTAAGCAGAGAGCCACCAGTAGAAATAGAAGACATACCTATGTTTGAAGAAAATGAGATATCTGCAGAAATGCCCTCATTAGAAGAATTTGAGTCTATGGAGCAACCGGTAGATCAATATATTCCGACAGAAGAAGATACTGCTTACGAACAAGTTGTTAGTGCCGGAGATACAGAAACAGCAGAAGAAATGATTAGAAATGCTGCAGAAGCAGCCGGATTTGATACAACTAGAATTATGTATCACGGAACAACACACGATTTTACAACATTTAAATTAGAACTTTCTAATATTGGGGGAGATAGAGGACAGGCATATTACTTTACATCATCGTTTGATGACGGAAAAGAGAACTATGCCAATATGGGAGCAGACCTAACACAGAAAATAGAATTAGCAATAGATAATATGATGGAGGCAGACGATTCCCTGTCTAGGGAAGAGGCAAGGGCCATTGCAACCAGCAGGCTATATGGCGGCACGTCCAACCTTTTCTCTGTATATCTTAGAACAGCAAACCCAATAGTTATTGGTGGAGAGAATCAAACATACATAGAGCCAATATCTATGTACAACGAAGACGATTTAGAAGATTTAAAAGATCAGGCGATAGAGAGAGTAAAAGAAGAATACGATATAACAGATGCAGAGCTTATAGATTATCAGGACGAAATAAGAGAAGCGCAAGAAGAACTTGCAGACGAAAACTGTTATTGGAACGAAGAAGAGCACCCTGTATTAACAGCAGTAAAAGAGGTTGCCAGAGATTATTATGATGTTGATGCTGATGCAATAGAAGAACTGCGCGACTATATTACAACAGAAGGAATGAGCGCTTTTAATTTAGACTCCCTATTAAGACGAATATTTGACTTTGCGCACGATGGAGAAACAGGAGAGCTTGTATCTGGAGAGGCAGGGCGCAGGGTATACGAAGCTCTTGGTTATGACTCGATTATAGACTATGATGTTTCTAGAAGATTCAGTAATATGGACGGAGTATACGAAGACACATATCATGTTATTGTCTTTGATGCCAATCAAATAAAATTAGCAGACGCCGTTACGTATGATGCAAACGGCAATATAATTCCATTATCAAGAAGGTTTGATTCTGGAAGCGATATACGCGGGAGGGGTGTTGTCAGGGAACAAGAAGTAGAAGATATACCTATGTTTGAAGATATAGATCCTGTCGGTGAGACATCAACAGAAGGTTCCGAAGAACCAAGATCTTCAATAATTGGACTGCCAGACAATATTGATGCAAGCAACACGCGAATAGCCAGCGATACTGAACTCGGAAGATTCGACGTGCGTGTAACAGGCGTAGAATATAGTTCATTGGGCTATGGTCCAACAGTAGAAATATCTATTGAGTCTCCAAGAACTGAGTCTGTGATTGAGCAAACATACTACAATGATTATGACGAGAATAAAGAGTTTCCGCGTAATAGAACATATGACTCTTCCATAATCGATGAAAATGGCGAAATTGTTGACGACAGATATAGTTTCCCAGACGAGGTGTTTTCGAGAGATGCTGTTGATGGTTTCTTATATCGTGGAGTATCTGCTGCAGAGATGAGAAATATTCTTGCCAATGGATATATAGAAAGTAATGGAAGCATGAATTTTAACTTCCAGCAAGGACAAACAATATTTGCAAATAACCCGGGCCAAGCGGAGTCTTATGCTGGCGGCTTTGCTCCATGGGCATATAGACCGACATATGAAGAACCTAATTATATTATTGAAATAATAAGACCGGAAGGATTAACTGAGACAAATGGCAACGAGGTTGCCATCGAGGGAAGAATTCCAACAAGTCATATTACAAGAATATGGGAGTTAAGACTTGCGCAAGAACGTGCGGGAAGCGCATCAATAATATACGACTCGACTATAATACCAGAAAATGATGTATACACGATGCAAAACGGAAGCTCTCAAGCCCCAGCACAGTGGTATCTCACAAGAGAGGTATCTCAAAACGAGATAATTGGCAATGATATTGAGACTGCTAATGATATAGCAACAGAAGCAACTACGGAGTCATCTGTAAGCGCATTAGATGCAGAGTATGCGGCTGCAGTTGAAGCCGGGGATCAAGAGAAAATAGATGAAATAGTTGACAGGGCTGCTTCTGATGCTGGTTTTATTGTTGCTTATCATGGGTCGCCAGAGACAGATATTGAGTCATTTAATGTAAATGGAAAAACTGCATATGGGTCGTTTTTCTCGCCGGATGAGAATACGGCAGCATATTACGGAGACAGGTTATATAAAGTATACTTGGACATGGGGAATGTTGCAGATCTAGACGACCCTTTTGTTTTTGATAAGGTGGCGAGAGAAGCTATTTGGGATCTTGGAGAAACAAGAGCAAACAAGGAAGAACTTGGTTCCTTCCTACAAGATTTACATGATGAAGGATATGGTAAAAACGATGTTGTGACAAAGTTCTTTGATGAACAGGGCGAAGGAACGATGGATGAGATTGCAGACGATCTTGACTTCTGGGAGATTGAATTGTTAATAGAACAACTTAATGAGTCAATTCCAGATGCCGCAGAATGGTTAAATGACTATTGCCCTGTTAGATATGAAAACTTAGATTATGCAAGAGAATCATATATGAGTGGATCCTTCTACATGGACTATCAAGATGATTTTATGTATGCCGCAGAGAATATGGGATATGATTCAGTTATTTTTTCAGACCCATCACCAACGGGAGAATCTATATCATATGTAATATTTAATCCATCCAGAATAGTTATTGCTGGAACCGCACCAAGAGATGCATATGGAAATATCATTCCATTGTCAGAGAGACTTGGGAGACATACAGAAGCAACTGTAGAGAAACAACCATGGGAAATGAACCCTGACGAGTATAGCGAGGCAAACCCGGACGCAGGATACAATGACTACGAAGAAGAAATCGTAACAGCAATAGAAAGAGGAGAAACAATACCAATAGAAATTCTTGAAGATGTAGATCTTCCCCTATTAGTCTCAGCAGAAGAAATGTATGATTATTGGGATGCCATTGGACAGCCAATACCAAGAGAGATATTAGACAGGTATCCAGAACTTAAGCTATGGGAAGAAATACAGAAGACTAGAAGTTGGTATAGGGGGATTGAGTATAACAGAGAGTTAGAAACAGCAGCTATAGAAGAATTCGGAACTACCGACGATCCAAGAGAGGCTGGGTACATTCTTCAAGATGGAACGATGCTTGACTTTAGCGGAAAAGTAGAGGGCGGGTCTCCAGGCACCAGATCATATGACCACAGGCAAATTGGCAGCATAATGGATGACTTGTCTGGATATGACAGCCTTGTTGAGTTTGCATCTAAAACCGGAAGTATAAGAGCATCAATCAGCGGAAACTCCATGATTATCGATATATATGGACCAATAACGAGAAGCCAGTTTGAACAATTACAAGACGCATCTTTCTATGGCGTAGAAGAGATATACTATGACATAACAAGAAACGGAACAAACGTTGACTCTGGAATGATATATCCAGGCATGTTGCCAGCCCTAAAACAGTGGACAGATGAAGTATATGATAAAGATTATTTTGTTGAGAGGCCGGGTTTTCTATCATATGAAGAATCGTCTATCTCTGCGTCTACAAAACTCGACCGCCTAATCCGCCGCCTAGAGGCAGCGGAGACTAAAATGAATCCTCGCTATAAAGACATCCTAGAAGGTATAGAAGATAGATATATGTGGGCAATTATGTCTATAGCAGAAGAGCTAAAATACGGCCAGCTATTTTGGGATATATATCTATACTATAATGGATTTTCTGACGGAAGCAAGAGGCCGTCAAACGAATTAATGTATCAGCTTGCAACTGTCGGAAGCAAAATGGAGAAGCGTCTTGGTCCTGACTTTATTCAGTTCCTGTGGTGGCCTAGCGAAGAGACTTTCACGTACACATAAGAATACCGTTTCCTTGAAGCAAGAAATCCAATCCAGTACACTGTTTCCATAGAAATGGAGGTGTCTATGGACACGTTTTTAGAGGGGCTTTCTGCGTTATCAAAAAGCAAACGCACACTGCGAGATTTCGCAGAAAAGCACGGAATAGAAATCTACGGTATTCCAGAATTAGACTATCGGCTTGTATCTAAATGGCTACTCGATCAATCAGAAGGGAATGTAAATTGTGGGAGCGAACGTCCAGACAAGTAGAGGTGCCCTTTACTGGGTTTAATTCTCCACCACTTATTCACACGGACTCCTACTGGATACTGGTCCGAGAGCTTGCTGTCTACATCGTGGGTGATCCTAACGTCTCCATTATTTAACAAACGAAATAGAGTTTCTTCGTCTTTAAATAATAGGTGGTAAAACATGCGCTCCTTTGTTTTACCGGAATCTTTCAGGGACTGTCTGTAATCCTTCGCAGACACCCCATCAGGCCACGGAGCGCCTAGTTCCAAGCTCCTGGCAAATAGATTGGCTAGGCGCTCCATTCTGCTATCAATGCCCTCAGAAGACAGGTATTGTTTAAACGATCTCTCTGGAGATATCAAGTCAAATATTTGCTGTAGTATAAATGCATCATGTGCTACTTCTCTATCTTCAATAGACTTTTCCTTTAGCCTTTCTGCTATCTGTCTGCCAATTTCTACTTGCTTTAGTATATCCCACCACGTATCTATTTGGTTGCCAGCTTTGTCTTTAACGGCTAGATTAACGATATTTCCATTGCCGTCTCTTTCAAATTCTTCAATGATGAGTTCTCCATTATGAAGCATTTGATGGCACGAGCCTTCTCCGCTTCTAAGAATTGTCTTCCTCCCTCTTGGCAAGCCATAGCAAACAGTTATAACGTTGTCTAGAGTGTCGAGTTCTTTGCTGCCCCCCATACCAACTTCTTCTACATGGTGCGGAGCAAGAAATTTCTTCATATATTCATTTTCACATACAAGGCCACAAATTTGACACGTATTCTTGTCTATCTCAAAGGCTTTCTCTCGTACTTCTTTGCTTCTCAACGTATTCCCCTTTCTATCTGTCTTTTTACTGTTTTATAAATATTTGTTGCTTCTGATGTATGCATATGAAACTTTCTCTTTAGCTTCTTAATGACAAGTTCCTCTTGCATATTTCGCTTAAGCATTCTTGTGGCCACATTATACGGAAGCCAGCATTGATTATCAAATTGTAGGTCGTCCCACACATTTGGCGGGATCGCTCCTTTCCTGGCTCCTTTAATGATTGCCTGCCTTCTCCCCTTCATTCTCCTGTGCTGTGTTCTCGGAACCTTCTTATACGTTCTGCTCATGGGGTAAGTGTATACGGCTTGACCGAGAGAATCAAGCCCTGTATAATGGGGCATCGAAAGGAGATGACATGGGAAAGACACAACGCGCTATACAGCATGTCCGTATGAGGGCAGACCAACGCCTTGGCACCAGGATGACAAAGCAGGATATACGGAATATCGGACAACAAATACGGAGCGGAAACGCGGTCTTTCACCGACGCAAATCAAATATCATCACTGTATGGTACATGGAATATAAAGGGCAAGATATAAAGGTACTTTATGATAAGTCTATAAACATGCCAGTTACGGTGTGTCTATTAAGTTAGGTCGTTAATTTGAATGCTTCCACCGCCAACACAATACTTCTTGATAAGAGAATTTATAAGTCTAAGTTTCTTGTAAACGTGATTAAATTCCAATGACGGCATTGCTCCAATATACCCCCCGCGTATATCTAGAGCATCTTCCATTGATGCTCCATTTAATTCTTCTGTAAGCCTTTCCTTTTCTTCCCTTAGAAAAGCGCATTGATTTTTTGGGCTTCTTTTACCTAATTCAGAAGATATATAATAAGCGTATCCTTCTTCTGCGCCTTCATCCACGCTCTTTGCAAAACTCGATCCGGTTATATCCATATTAGCTATTGCGTCCCGCACTTGTTGAATTTCGAGTTGTGCAAACGTTACCTGCTCTCCCTGTGCTGCACGAGTTAGCTTGTCGATAAGCGTCTCGTTGGCTGTGCCAGATAGACCAGACGCCACTTCGCCAATAGTTACCCCCGCAATTGCAATCCCGGAAAACGCTGGGATTGATGCAAGTGGAGCAGCAATCACACCAGCAAATGACGCAGCCTTAAGCCTGCAGGACCTACATTCCAACCGACCGATTAACTCATCTAACTTTGTCTTCATTGTTCTATCGCCTCCAGTTTGCTTTTGTATCCATCTAATATTCTATACAGTGCCTCATGCTCGCCATTCATATCGATCTCTGCCTGTCGTCTTCCCTCATAGTGCCCACCAAAGCCCATTGTGTCACCGGACAGCCTCATTCCGAACGACCATAGTACGGCGTCATCTTCCGAGCTTTCAACAATATCAAAATATTGATTTATGCGGTCTATTGCCGTTCTTATATCGTCTGCGTTGCCTGTGCCGTTGGCTGTTTGCATCGCCTCTTTTGCCCACCATCTAGCCCAATCAATTGCGCGGCCCCTATATTCAAGCCACGTATACGAAGACGCTGCATTTACTCCGCGAGATAGAAGGCCCCATGTTTGGTTGAGAAATAGAACAAGAAGGCTAACAACATTTCCGCCAACTGACTGTATCTCGTCCTCGTGTATAGACAAGAATTCTTTTGCCTTGTCAAGAATACTCGCCCTCTCTTCTTCTGTAACATCTGGAAGCGAAGCATCAACAGCCTCTAGAAATCGCTGTTGCATTGTTTCTTGCCCTGGTTCAGCAATTGCAAGACTTATATACTTATTGATAATTTCGGCTTCTGCATCAGAAATATGCAGGTCTGGATTATCTGGGTTTAGCGCTGCCGTTACCGCGTCATCATAAGCCCACGGATGTAACTCCTTAATTGTATTTAGAACTGCAAACTTTTCTCTATCTCCAAGTTGAGAGAAATCTACAGTTGCAGCGCTTAGTCTAGTTATTAGTTCATCTAACTTTGTCTTCATTCACTCGTCCTAGTACGGCCAGCCGCCTCCTCAATCCCCTTATACTTTTATCTATGCGAATTGAGGCGACCGGCTCAATTAATCCATACTAGCACAACAGATTAACGAATGCAAGCCCGTGAATAACTTGACATTTCATCGTCGATGTCGTATACTATTGGTAACTGAGCGCCCCCACACAAGGGCAAAGGAGTGAGGCCATGTACCTCAATAGTTTTTCGGTCAGGGTCCCGGAAGGATCTGAAAAGACAAGCGGCTACGTTGAAATCGAACACGGCAAGAAATACACACTCGTTCTCAGAAACAACCACTGGGTTTGCTGCGACGCCCAAGTATCAATCGACGGAAAAGATATCGGAACGTTTAGGGTTGATCCCTGCTCATCTATCAGGCTAGAGAGAATGCCTGACGATGATGGACGTTTTACTTTCTATCGTAAAGGATCTAAGGAATATATAAAGTCGGATCTTGATAATGTGTCGATAGAAGATCTTGGGCTTATCCGCGTTACGTTTACTCCAGAGAAAGATTCTCTTGAAATAGATGAAGTCTTATGGACAGATGAAACCTTATTGAATGTAAACGATGAAACCTTATGGAATGTAAACGAACCATTGGGAGACAAAATATATTGTGGAGATGTATTGGATAATATTACATATAGTGCTTGTACGCATAGAAGAGACAGCGGTGTAACAGCCCAAAACTGCTCAATAAGTTCTGGGGGAACGGGGCTGTCTGGTCACAGCAACCAAGGGTTTATCTCTGTTGGTTCTATTCAAAAGGATTATTCGCAACAGACTACAATCAATTTAAGGCTGGTTGAAAGAAAGAACAGAAGCGAAGATCCGCGACCATTAAAGCCCGTTATGAGATCGAATCCGGTTCCGCCGCCTGTCTCTTGACATCTAGTGGGATTTGTGGTAAGATTGTGTTTCTCGGCGTCCTTCTGAGACGTCACATGTCTCCTTTCGGTGGACCGGGCCTATTCTGGCCCGGTTCGCTTTCTTGACACCAATCACGGAGTCGGTTATAATGAAGACATGAAAGAAAAGCACGACACACCAATGAATACAATAACCGTTGCCGGGATAACGTTTAATGCAGATCAGGTAAAATCTGCCATCCTAATAATCGATGAAAGAGAGATAGTTATAGGAGAAAAACAACCAAAAGAAAAGGACGGTGTCGGTTTTGAATGATCGTTTGTTTATCAGGTCTGGAAATTCAACGCATACAATTATTTTAGAAGGACAATATGCAATACGAACAAGTATTGTTGATATGTATGAGCCTGAATTTCTTAAGTCAAGGGAGACGGCGAGAATCTTCTTTTGTATTGATACGAAGATAGATAAAAATATATTTCCTCTAAAGCTAACAAGGATCATCGTTGAGGGGAGTTGGACGGGGACTTTGTATACGGACGGAGAAGCAAAGCTAATAAACAATGTATCGTGTTTAGAAAGATGGCAAACAAACCAGAAAGAGAAGGAATGTCAGACAGAGAATGCCTAACAGGATATCTGAGAAATGTAACAGGGGAGACAATAAATGTTCTCCGTGGACTTGGAAATTTACATATGGCAAGGAATATAAATGAAGAAAATTCCGGTCAAATATTATTGCGAGAACTGCAAACATTACACGATAAAGACGGTTTCGTTGATGCAGAAGGGCTTGAAGGTCTATATCGGATGCGAAAATTGCGGTGGCCTTGCGGCCCTAGCAACATCAGATAAAGAACAAGTTGAACTAGAACGAGCAGCACGATGTAGAGACGATAATATGCTGCCTGGAAAACATATGCGTTTTTGCGAGTCGTGTGAAGTTCCTCTAGGCATCTATCTAAGACTGCCTGTTAAGACATGTAATCATTGTGGTGGACGCACGAAGAACGCGGGTTATTTCTAAAATAGCCCGCTTTCTATTTCTTCTTCTTTTTCCTTCTTATTAAGGGATTCATTAGCAAGAGCCCATTGTCGTGCATTATGCATGACATCAATTTCTGTATTGGCTGGCCAATACAGACCCTTAACAATAACTCCGTTTTCTTTATCCTTAAATTCTTCTTCCATGCATTCTTCATACGATACATTATCCCGTAATGTATATCTAAAGAATTTTGTATTTGTTACGATATTGTAACCTGGAGCCCCTTTAGCAAGACATCTGTCTGCGTGTTGATGTTTACATGCGTTTGATTTCAGTTCGCAGGGTTTCTTTTTCTTGGCCATAATGGCTCGACTATACAATACGGAATGCCTCCCGTCAACAGACAAATGTCTCTTGACCAAGACGCTGTGTGGCTGTATACTGATGGGCATTACGACTGCGCTTACGAACAGGAGTGGATCTTAATGTCCTGGGCGTGGAATGCTGCCGTGAAGGAGGGCGACGATGGAGATAACCGACACGCAAAGGCTAGACTATCTGATTGCAGAGGCATTCTACGAAGGTTCTGGCCCAGATCGAAAACCAGTCCTGTCTGAGTTTCCAAACGGAGTAGCGCTCGTTATAGACGGCGACATAGACTGGCCTGAAGGTGTGCGTACAGCGATTGATGCAGCAATGAAGAAGGACAACAAGAACAGGGGGGAACAATGAAACCTTCACTTCAAGAGATCCTGGCCATTATAGAGAGCGTACCAGAGCTTGACGAGGTACGAGAGCAAGACGAGTTTAACATGGGCGTATGGTCACATAATGCTGACAGAGCATTGACAGAGGTATATGATCATGTAATGGCAGAGGTATATAAGGAAGACAAATGAGAAGGAAATAGACAAGGGAAAGAAAGAACTATAAATGACAATACTTCTATTTATTCTTGCATTTCTGTCTGAGTCTGTAGACTCTGCGCTAGGGATGGGGTATGGGACAACGCTAACGCCAATATTACTATTACTTGGTTATCCTCCCTTGTTGGTTATCCCAACCATCCTTTTCTCAGAGTTTCTTAGCGGCTTTATCTCCGGCATATTTCACCACAGTTTTGGCAACATGTCCCTTCATAAGAACAGCGAAGACTGGAAGCTCATACTAACAATTGGTGGTACGGGAATCGTTGGCTCTATAGTTGCCGTATTTGTTGCTGTCAATATACCGTCAATCGTTCTCAGAACATATATTGGAGTGATGGTATTATGTGTCGGCATACTTGTATTGATATTTAGAAAGAGAACGATTGCATTTTCATGGAAGAGAATCTTTGGCGTAAGTATATTGGCAGCATTCAATAAGGGTATATCTGGCGGTGGATATGGACCGCTTATTGTGTCTGGACAGATATTATCTGGTAACAAGGCAACCAACGCAATAGGCATAACGTCAATGGCAGAGGGCATGATCTGTGCTGTTGGCTTTACAGTCTACGCTATCTTAAATAAGGGCTTTGCCAATGACTTGTGCTTTGCTATTCCCATATTCTTTGGTGCCGTTATTGCTGCTCCTATAGCAGCATGGACAACAAAGAAGATATCGAGCAGAATGAACATGAAGACGGTTATCGGTATATCGACATGTATATTGGGCGCATGGACGCTATGGAATGTGTTTAGATAGGAGGAATGATGGATAAACTATATCGGCGCACGGTGTCAAAAGGCGGAAGAGTTCGGTATGAGGTTGCCGGATTAGATATGCAACACAACCTATTTGGCAAAGGCGCTCATCTTTTATTGATTGGTGACGACTGGGGATCGTATCATAGAAACGTGGACCCAGACAAAGCAGGACTGCTTGCGGCGGCAAAAGAAATGAGAGACGCAATGACCGATGCAATCAGCGGTGCGTTAAAACTGGAGCCAAAAGTTGTTAAACAAAACAAGGTGCATCAAGACGCATGGTCTGTATACACCAAGTATTTGGAAGCCAGGGGAGAAGAACCGCCATCTATGCTTATTGGTAAGTCTGCATATGAAATTGTAGACGCAGGTATTAATGCATTAATGGAAAGCGAAAAAAGTGAACGTATCAGACAAGCTCAAACTGTTTCGAAAATCTAAGGGATGGAGTAAGAGACGTCTATCTAGATATCTAGGGGTATCTGTTACATCGATAATAAGATGGGAAAACGGAGAACCTGTAAGTGGATATAATTTAAGCGTTATAGATAGAGCAATATCGCCTGAATAAAACTAAATTAAGAGACTCTTGTATTCGTTCATTAATCGTTATATACTGTTCCATCTTACGTAAGAGGTGGCGGTATGAAGACACGATTAGATGAATATATGGAGAGATTGAGGGCAAGTAGTTCATTATTTGGGAATGATGTTGGTTTTGTGCGTTCTGGCCCTGAGGTTGAGGCTGGTTTTCAGCAAGTTAAACAAGCTGCATTGGCAGATCCGCTATGGGAAGAGATAAGGAGAAGCATTCTTGCCCGTGGGTATACAGAGTATGAAACCGCTGGGTATATAAGGGCAATGCAAGATGCTGGATTAACTGATCCGTTGTATGATGCATACTATGGATACATTAACAGAGGGAAGCCTGTTGAGGAAGCTGTAAAACTGGCAAAAAGCCACATTAAATCAGCTATATTTTATGTTAGAATGATCCAGATGCAAGAAGACAGGATGTATCAAGAACCTGGTCTTAGACAAGATATACTTCTAAGAACGTTGCAGTCAGACTTAGAGTCTGTTCTTGAACATAGAATTGGTTGGTCTATACCTTCATATAATGAATATGTTGCTCCAGTATGGAGGCAAATACGTGATGAGGTAGCAACAATCGATTTTCCTGAATCTGGCCAAGCGGCCACAGACTTTTACGCTTCAGAGTACGAAAGACTAAGAGATAAATACCTAACGATACTAGAACAGAATCTATCTGCAGTAACCAATATGTCGTTAGTTGATCAAGACAGAACTGCAAATTGGCACTGAAAGCCTATATAGAGACAGATATAGTGGGGGCGGACGCCTAATGTCTCTTCGCCCCCTCCGTTAATTACGTCTTCCACATAACGCATGGTACGTAATCTCTGCACATAGATTTATATGCCGAGGAAACGTATCAGGAGAGAGAATAACGGATCTATTGACACAGGCCCGCAGACACAGTATAATGCAGATGTTCTTGTGGGCGCTTGTGCCCCTTGGGGATGTTTGTAGCAAAAGCTGGTGGTCTGGGTATAGCGGCAACAGGAAAACGTACATGCTCGTTT
>Ga0272444_10001263_pt1 | contig 24677 bp, 17 predicted proteins | sample SSMForm13_FD_201033 | JGI IMG/M metagenome (GOLD analysis project Ga0272444, IMG submission 201033) | Marine sediment archaeal communities from Little Sippewissett salt marsh, Falmouth, MA, United States - SSM-Form-13 | ecosystem: Environmental > Aquatic > Marine > Wetlands > Sediment ...
TTATAATAACATTCGGACGATTAGTTACTTATTATTTAGCGAATGCGCTTTTACGAAATTAACTAAACTGAACTTAATAAACTCAATGAAAGGTCTATTTTGAGACAACGAGAAAAAGATAAAATCCGTAACAGGAAGTTGCTACTGCAAGCTGCAACAGAGCTTTTTGCGATTCACGGATACGCGATGACAAAAATCGAGGATATCGCAGAACGAGCCGGATTTTCAAAGGCGACTATCTACAATTATTTCGATACGAAGGAAGACCTTTTTCTCGCGCTGGTGGACGATATTTTCGAGTTCATACACTCCGGCGTCGATGACATTCTAAATCAAAACAAATCGTTTATAGAAACGATCGAGGAATACGTGGATTTTTCTTTCCGGTCATTAACGAGTAATTCTGATTTTTTCCGCATCATTATGATGGAGCATTACAAGTTTTGTGACGATTTGAGAGACAGGATACCACCAACCGTCCACGCCGGAATAGAAGGTCTGAAGTCGAGATTATTCGGTTTTTTTGAAGCGAATAAAAAGTATTTGCGAAAAGGTTTCGATCCGAAAGACGCGACAATCGTCCTTATGGGTGTGGTCTCGTCATTTGTTGGCGAATGGATGTGGGCTTCTGATGAATTCGATTTGGAATCGAAAAGGGATCTAATTGTCGATTTTTTCCTGAGAGGTGTAACTGAGAAAGGTAAAGGATAACCATGAGTAAGACCAAGTTTATAATTGCATTCGCGCTTATAGCTACCGCCGCTTTCGCAATGACTCTCGAAGAGGCAATTGCAAGGGCAATAGAGGCGAACTCCGAGATGGTGATGGCGAAATACGACGCAGATGCAACGCATTTGGACGTAAAATCCGCGTTTACGGGATTTTTGCCGAGGATTACCGCAGATGCCTCATACACAAGGCTCGATGAAGTGCCCGTGATAGTTATGCCGGAAGAATTCGCAGCGTTTATGCCGGAGGGCGGCATAGCGATGGGCGACGACGATAATTACAACGTTACTCTCGGAGTGCAGCAGCCTATTTTCATGGGCGGGAAGATTTACTACGGATATAAGGCGGCGCGAGCGGGAGCGGAAATCGAAAAATTCAACTATAACAGCACGTGTAACAGCGTCGCAACGGACGTCGCAGGGGCTTTTTTCGGCGTGGTTAAGGCCGAGTTGTTCCGAAACTCGATGCTGGATGCCCGGGAGCGGATGGACGCGCATCAGCGGGTTATAGAAGCTATGTATGAACAGGGATTAATATCGCGTAACGACCTCCTGAAAACCCGCGTCGCTAGTTCCGAAATCGACCTGATGCTTATTCAGTCGGATAATGCGGTCAACGCGGCGAGACTGGGCCTTAATTTCCTCCTCAACTATCCATCGGACTCGATCATCGCTCTCGATCCGGATACCACTGTTGCTGAGACTCCGCTACCGAACCTTCGAGACGGAATCGAAAGCGCGATGATATACCGCCCGGATATCCGTATGATGGAAAGCGCGGTGGATGCAGCCAACGCAGGCGTTGCAATTTCCCGTGGATTGTTTTTACCGGATATAGTCGGTGTATTTAACTATTCCTACCAGCGCCCGGATCGCGCAAACGAGCCTGAATTCTACGATTCGTGGAACGCGACGATTGCGGCGAGTTGGAGTCTCCTCTCTTGGGGTGACCGCGTTTTCGGAATCCGGAAAGCCAAGTTGCTAAAACGTGGCGCACAGGAAGGTTCTGATATGATCAAGCGAGCTGCGGAAATGGAGATTCGCAACAATCTGAACTCGCTTCGTGAAATCACACAGAGATTGGAAGTATCCCGGACAAAGCTCGAGCAAACCGAGGAAGGTTACAGGGTAGCCCATGCTGAATTTGGAACGGGATTGGTTACTAACACCGATGTTCTCGACGCAAACTCCGCGTTGATTCAAGCACAAAGCGAATACATTTCCGCCGTCGCGGATTTCAAAGTAGCACAAATTAAATACGAAGTCGCAACCGGCAAAAGTTTCAAGGAGTAACAATATGAAAATCCGTATTACTATTGTATTTATCGTAATCGCGTTAGCCGTAATAATCGGTTGCGATGGAAAATCCGGAAGCAGCGGGACTATCCTGAAAGACGATATCGTTGTCAAAGCAGCCAAACCGGACGTTCGCGATATCGAGGAATATGTCGAGTTTTCAGGGCGACTCGAAGGTGTTCGCGACGTGATGATTTTCCCGCAGATTCCGGGAACAATCGATAGAATTTACGTCGAGTTGGGCGATAAAGTGCCATCGGGAAAGCTGCTTGTCAGTATGAACGACGAAACGTTGAAACAAGTTAGGGCGCAATACGATGCCGCTAAACAGACATTCGAGCGTATGAAAATCCTCTATAATGATAGTCTTATCGCGCCACAAAGCTATGATCAGGCTAAAGCAGGTTTCGAAGCCGCCCGCGCCGGATACAACAAGATACTCGAAAACACGGAACTACGCGCGCCTTTCGCGGGGATAATTGTCGGAAAATACTACGATGTGGACGACGTCTATTCCCCCGGAATGCGTGGAATCTTGCGCCTGGCTGTCACGGATAAATTGAAACTCCCCGTAACTCTTGCTGGAAAGGATTTTGGGCGGGTTCGCGAGGGGATGCTTGTCAAGGTGACAACGGAGGTAGCCCCGGACACGGTTTTCGACGGCACGCTGAAAAATATATCGCCGGGTGCCGATCCGATTACCGGCCTTTTTAACGCCGAAATCGCGCTCGATAACAGCGGAAACGAACTCCCCGTCGGTGTTTATGTGCAGACTAAGATCATTGTGCTCAAGCACGAAGATGCAATTATTATACCTCGCTCGGCAGTAATTACGGACAGCGTAGTTTTCGTTTTCGATGGTGGGAAGGTTCAAAGAAAAGTGATCCAGCCGGGCATTTTCCGGGCCGATTCGGTGGAGATCCTTTCCGGAATTACCGCCGACGATATTGTGGTTTACGATGGCGCGTTGGGTCTTAGGGATGGGGCGAAAGTTGTGGTCTATAAGGAGGTTGTTAGATGACAATCCCCGAATTTTCAGTTAATCGAAGGGTAACCATAGCGATGTTTGCGCTTATCCTCGTGGTAATGGGGATTTGGGCGCTATGGACACTCGGCCTCGACCTTCTACCGGATATCGAGTATCCGATGGTCACTGTATCCGCAATCTATAGCGGCGCAGGAAGCGAGGAGGTCGAGAAGAACGTTACCGAACCGCTGGAGAGATTCGTCGGCACGGTTAACAACCTGAAAAAGATAACATCAATTTCTCGCGAGGGCGTCTCTATTCTGATGCTCGAATTCGAGTGGGGAACAACAATCGATTTTGCCGCTCAGGACGTCCGTGAGGCTATCGATGCCGGAATGGCATTCCTTCCGGAAGATGTCCAAAAACCGAACGTTGCCAAATTCGATCTCACACAAATGCCCGTCATGACAGTGCCAATATATGGGATGGAAGACACTCGCGAATTGAAGAAACTAGTCGAGGATGAAGTTGCCGACAAACTCAAACGTGTTGACGGCGTAGCGAGCGTTCTGGTTTTCGGTGGCGATGAAAGTGAAGTCCATGTCTATCTGAACGCGCTCAGAATGAAGGAATTGGGCATTTCACCGGATGACGTCATAATGGCGCTCGCCGCCCAGAACTTGAATCTCCCTGCGGGTTCGATAGAGGAAGGGCATGAGGAATATCTTCTACGAACAATTGGCGAGTTTAAAAGCGTGGAGGAAATCAGTAATCTCTTGGTTGGGATAAGCCGTTATGGAGAAACAATATACCTTCGCGATGTAGCGGATGTAAGTATGGGCATAGTCGAGGTTACAGGTTCGGTTCGCGCAAATACCCATCCCGGCATCGCTATGATAGTATTCAAGCAGTCGAATTCTAATACTGTTTCAGTCGGAAAACGGGTTAAGAGTTCTCTTAAAGAGATTTGGCCAACATTACCGGACAATGTCGAATACGATTTCGGGCTCGACATGGAAAAGTGGATTTCTGAAATAGGCAGTTCGACCGGGTTGAATGCTCTAGTAGGCGGCCTTTTTGCGGTCCTTATGATTTGGATATTCCTTCGCAACTGGCGCCCGACATTCGCAATCGCCCTGGCAATTCCACTATCGGTTATGGCGACTTTTATTCCATTACGACTTGGCGGATACACCCTCAACATTATGACGCTCGGCGGTATTGCCCTCGGTGTAGGTATGCTCGTCGATAACGCGGTCGTTGTTATAGAGAATATCTATCGCTTTATTGAAAAGGGCAAAAGCAGAATTGAAGCTTCGAAACTCGGAGCGGGGCAGGTTGCTATGGCAATAACGGCCAGCACGCTAACCACGGTTGCCGTATTCTTGCCGATGGTTTTCTCATCGGGACTTGCCGGGCAGCTTACGCGGGGGCTGGCAATCACGGTTTCATTTGCACTTCTTTGTAGTTTACTTGTTTCGCTAACGATTGTTCCAATGATAGCTTCTATTCTTTTCCACAAAGAACGCAAACATAGCAAGGCGCGCCTATTTGAAGCTGTTAAAAGTAAATATCGTAAAGCTCTCACATGGGGCGTTGCACACAGACCAACCATGCTTATTATTCTACTTATCGTTATAGGATTGACCGCTTTCTCCGTAACTTTCGTAGGCACGGAATTCTTTCCGCAAAGCAACGACGATATGATTATGGTTACTCTTAAATTACCGGTTGGCACCCGTGTTAGCGAAACCGAACGAATCGCGAATCAAATGGAGGATATATTCTTCTCGTTCCCGGAAACGGACCGGCTTATGACTATGATTGGGCAAACCGAAATGGGCCACGCCGGGTTCGGTCCGGAAGGTTCCAATGAAGCCTTTTTTATGGTTGTTCTCGACGAGAACCGCAAGATAACGAGTGGGGAATATCAGAATAGGGTGCGCGCGAAATTCCCGGATTTCGAGGGCGTGGAACTCGAGATGATGAGCATGGATATGATGGGTGGTAGCGAGGGCGACATCGACGTTAAGATTTTCGGTGAAGACCTCGATTTACTTCGCTCCTACTCGCTTGAAATCGCGGAGATAGTGAAAAATATCGAGGGCGCTACGGATGTTCGATCGAGCGTTGAACAGGGTAAGCCGGAAATAGAAATTCGAGTCAACAAGGAAAAGGCGTCGCGGGCCGGTGTGCCGGTGGCGCTATTAGCAAGTCAGATTCGCACGCTTACACTCGGTAGCGTCGTCGCTCGTTTTCGAGAAAAAACCGGCGACGAAATCGATATTCTCGTTCGCCTTCGAGAAACCGATAGACTAACTCTCGACGATATAAAGAACCTTCCGATTAGCACGCCGATGGGCGAAATTATTCCGCTTAAGGAAGTGGCGGATTTCATTGAGGAACTCGGGCCGGTCCAGATTCAGCGGGAACAGCAAACGCGCGTTGTGCATGTCTATGCGAACCGCTCCGGTCGCGATGTTGGCGGTCTGGTCGCGGAAATCGAAGAAAAACTCGCGCCTATCGTTAACACATTCGGTCCCGGTTACGATTACGAGGTTTCCGGCGAGCAAGAACAAATGCAGGACGCATTCGGCGACCTAATGATCGCGATGTTATTAGCGATAATCCTTGTTTACGCGATCATGGCCGCGCTTTTCGAGTCTCTCGTTCAACCGATGGTTATCTTGATAACGTTGCCACTGGCGGCTTTGGGCGTTGTATGGATTTTTCTCGTGACAGGCGCTACGCTTTCTGTCGTGTCATTTGTCGGCGCAATCATCCTCGCCGGAATCGTTGTTAATAACGGCATTGTCCTCGTCGATCATACTAATAAGCTGCGCCAGGAAGGTTTGTGTTTGAGTGATGCCGTGATTCAGGCGGGCACGGATAGAATTCGCCCGGTGTTAATCACCGCGATCACTACGATGATCGGTATGTTGCCGATGGCGCTCTCCAGTGGTTCCGGCTCGGAGATGCGTTCACCGATGGCGCTTACGGTAATCGGCGGCCTGTTTACTGCGACGATCCTAACATTATTTTATGTCCCGATTTTCTATTCCGTCGCGGATAGATTCTCGCTTAAAACTCAACGGTCTTTCGTTGCTGCACTACACGGTGATGAGGAAGCTTCGCACTTTGCCGATCCAAGCTGCGATAGCAATGCAAAGGCGGATATTTAGCGCTCTAGTGATTCTTGAGAAAGGGGCGACCGCGCAAACAGGTCGCCCCAACCCTAACTTTGCGCTTGACACTAACCGAATCGATTATTACTTCTAAACATGAAACGCGGCTTCAAAATCACTCGAATGCTGGCGTTGATGCTGTTACTTTGCGGCGTTTCCTATGCCGAGTTCTTCCGCATCGGATTGCAACTGGGCGCAGGCTTTCCACAGACGGAATTTAAGGAGAGCGTAGATAAGATTGGATTGGGCGCAGGATTCACATTAACAGGTAATTTGCACAGAAATGTCGCTATCGGGCTGGCCTTAAATCTCCATTATTTCGGTTCCGAGACGCGAGTGGAATACATCCCCGCGCCGGTTACTGATATTGGAGTTAAAGTTACACGCACTAATAATCTCACTTCATTATGTCTCTTGACTCAAGCTGGCGTTGATATCTCGCGCTTTAAGCCATATCTCGAATGCAGATTTGGCATCAATTACTTTCTATGGACGGATGCCGAAATCGAAAACCTTGTCTCCGAGGAGATCGAAGGGAAGGCGAATTTTGACGATATCGCCCTCTGTTGCGCAATAGGCGGGGGATTGATGTTCAATATTTTCGAAAAAGTAGTCGAACCAAAGGACGAATTAAAAGGATTCACATACAGAATTCGTATCGACGCGAAAGCCCTTTATGTTTATGGAGGAAAAGCGGGTTATCTGAAGGAAGGGGCGATTTTCGTAAATGACGAGGGCGAAATCACCTATGATATTTCGAAATCGAGAACCGATATGCTCACACTGCAATTGGGTGTCATGTTTTGTCTCTAATCGGCTCTGCCATTATTAAGGCTTCACATTGTTTTCCCGCCGCTGGCACGCCTCGCGCTACGTGCGATTCGGAAAAGCCTACACAATTTCGCACGCGCGAGTCGCGCCAGCGGCTATTCCGGCGTAATTATAAAGCCTTCCGCGATTTCACCTTTCGCCGAAATTTCTACACCCTCGGCTTCGAGAAGGCTCTTTTGCTCGGCAAATGCTTTCGCGTTTTTGAATGCGATTTCGCCCTTAGAGTTAACCACACGATGCCACGGGAGATCGTGCTTTGCAGTCGATGAGTGCAGAATCCGCACAACGTGCCTCGCGGCGCGGGGACTCCCGGCCAGCGCGGCGATTGCGCCGTAGGACATGACCCTACCGCGTGGGATCCCAGCGATAATATTAATGACATCGTCGGTAAATTTAGTTGCCATAAAAAATCCTTTATCAGCGTATTTATTTTAAATCGCCAACCATGGAAACTCGACGGAAAGCGCCATCGGTCTGAAATAATTGCAGTGTCCAGTTTTCGCCGCCATCCAGCGTGCTGAAAATCTGGCCGCCGTTGATGTCCGACGAAACCATCCATACGATATTTTGGTCGATGTTTGTTATGCCCAAATATTCCCCGAATCCCGCCGCAGAATCGCCCACGCAGGTTTGCTGAACCCAGGTGTCGCCACAATCGGTTGTTTTGAAAATAGCGTCGTTATCGCATGCAATAAATGCGAGATTATTCGTGACCGGGCTGACGCCGTTGACATGATACCACGACATCGGCGGTGCCGTATCTGTCCATGTCCCTCCGCCGTCAGTCGTGACATACGCACCGCCGCCAGAACCGACAGCCCATACAACATTCTCGTTCAGCGCGGCAATATCGATAATGCAGTATTGCTCCGTGCCGGGGAACAGGCCCTCTAGGGCATCCACCCATGTGCTGCCGCCGTCAGTGGATCGATAGGCAACATGCGTATCGTCGGCGTAATCCTCGCCGCCGGCCCAGAGGATGTCTTCGCCCAAAGCATCGATCATAGCGAAAATTACGCTTGACGGAATATCGGGCGAAAGATTGACCCATGTGTCCCCGCCATCCGTGGTTTTGAGAACAATCCCGCTATCGCCGGCCGCCCATGCGGTTTGAGCGCTGGACGCATCGACTCCGGCCAGTTCGATATTCGGCAATTCGCTTGCAGAACCGGTTCTAACCCAGCTATTTCCACCATCGGTTGTCTTGAGTATAACTGCGTAACCGCCCTCAGATTCGCCCACTGTCCACGCGACGAGATTCTCAACCGCGACAACATCGTTTAGCGAAAAACATGGTATTTGCGAGGCATCGCCCTGCTGAGTCCAGGTCGTGCCGGAGTTCGCGGTGTGATAAATCAAGCCGAAAGACCCCGAATGTTGACCGACAGCCCAGCCCGTATAATACTCGATTTCCGGTTCCGGCTCGGGATCGTTGGAACCGCATCCTACAAAAACGCCGAATGCCAGCGATATCAGCATAGCTACCCACGCAAAATTTCTCATAACCCCTCCTGTGAGTTCGTTATTCATAATCGACAATAACATAAGATTATTTGCGTCTAAGGCAAATAAAAAAGGGCAACCGCTCAGCCGCCTCTCTTATTCCAAATAGGTCGAGTATCCCGCTCGACCGCATGTGGTGCAAGCACACGCGGCGGGACGCCGCGCCTATTATCTAATTGCTAATTTTACATCGATTCCTCAGCCCGTCTCCGCTTGCCGACCAAATCCGCTACTCAAAACCCCACGTGGAAGCGGTCGAGCACATAAACCACGGCAATGTCCGCCGCTGGCGCGATATTTTCGTCCGACATATGATAAGAACTATACAAATCGGACGTAGAAAATAGCGTGCCAGCGGAATTGCGCAGGAATGGGTTAAAACTCACGCGAGCTTAAGTCCGGTGGAAGACAGGCGATCGCGGTTTATTTGCAAAATCAAATTATCTTTTATCTCCGCGAATCGTAGCGGCTATTTCAGCTAATCTGTCGTCCTCCATTCGCTCGAAATCGTTACTGGAAAGGTAACCCTCGTATTTGTCGAAAAATTTATCATTGTAGGCGTCGAACTTGCGCCATTCGTTAAGTTCGCCTGTGCCGTGCATAGGGAAAAGCTTTGCGTGAACATGATTCACACCGAAACCCTCTAATATCAAACCGGTTCTGCCAACGCCGGGTAGATTTCTGTCAATCAATTTCCCGACACGTTTCGCTGCTAAAATCAGTCCGCTAAGGACTTCATCGTCGAGATCGAATGCATAAGACGAGTAATGCACCTTTGGGATAACTACCGAAAATCCGTCGGTATTCGGGAATATCGATAGAAACGCAAGGTGGCTTTCATCCTCCCAAATGCGGTGGCAAGGAATCTCTCCGGCGACTATTTTACAGAAAACGCAATCGTTCATATTAACCTCAGAAATTGGTGTAAGAACCACCCTTTTTAATATCTGAATATAAGACAATAATTACGCGAAAATTAATTTATGGTCAACGGCACTAATACTCTTCGATTGCCCTACTATCAACAATTGGGGATTAGGAAATCCTCTCTGGTTATAATGCCACGCCCATGTAGGCTATTCGAGACCGCACGCTAATTATCTCAAGTAAACGATTCTCTTAGAAAACGATTCTTCGCCGATTTTCGCACGAACAAGATAAACGCCGGAGCCAACCGTCGCCTCCGGCTTCCATATTTGGTCACCGCCGCCTAGCTTAGCGATGTTTCGCCCGTTTATATCGAATATCTCAATCGCGTTTATCCCCAATCCGCAATCATCAATCTGCAATCTGCAATTCCCGTTAAACGGATTCGGATAGGCTTCAATCGAAAACGCGTTGGGGCGCGTCATTTCGCAAACGCCCGTATGATCGCTCATAATATCGACGATGACCCCCTCGATAATGGTCAGGCCATAGGGTATCTCGTCGGGGATAAGATACCAGCCGTCGTAGGTGCCGCCCCAACCGAAGTTGATATGATAATACCCATCCGTGTTGTATCCATCCACGGCGACATTGTGACCGGAATCCCACGCGGGCGATACGACAGCGAGATGCGCGGGTAGTGCGTCTCGCATGTTTTGAGAAAGTCGAGAGTGTAGGCTGGTATCCGTGTCGAACAATAGCTCGACATCTTCGCAACCGAAACGGAGATAGCCGGTGCAAGCCTGCGCAACGCCAAACGTTCCTGAACCCTCGGATGTATATACATGTGTCGCGGCAACGCCACATCCGAACACCAGCGCGGCTTTGTCTGTGTTCGTTAGCGCGACACTATCCTCGTAATGCGCTTCGAGCGTATCGAGGAATTCGTTTAACATAGAGAAGGAAGGAAAATCGTTGGCCAAATAGTCGTCGTCGATCCAATAATCGCGACCGGCGTAGTTATGGTGATAATCGTCGGAATCTGAGAAATTAGTCCCGTTCGCGGTTCCGTGGTAATCGAATATCATCGCCATCGCGACTGCCGGGCAACCGGCGTAGCTTCTCGCGTGGGTAACGGGATCCATCGGGCAAAGCGAATTGAATGGCGCTCCCTGTTCCCATGTGTTTTCGATCCAGCCCTCCGTAGAGGTTGTTCCCTCGGGAGGCCATTGAATCAAGCTATCGGTTGGCTCGGTCGCAGTTCCTTCCAGTAATTCCGCCCACGATGCGTTTCGCTCCTCGATCATTTTCGCCGGAATTCGCTTCAAATTCGCGATTCGGGATGTAATATCTGTTCGCAGGATTTCCGCGAGAACGTCGACGCCATCGTTATCACGCCATGGATCACCTGTAAAAGAATATGCGAGAACTGGCGGAATATCGCTGTTTCCAGCGACTACAATATACCCGACAGGATCGAGTTTGAAAATATAGGCCAACACTTTCGCGGAATCATCACGTAAAACCCGAACGGATTCCACAGAAAAATCACAAAATTTACTCAATCGTAATAGTTTCGCTCGGGCGACAATCGATGCCGATTCAAGAGATATATTGTCAGCGGATAATGTTCCACAAATGCACGAAAGCATAATAATTACAATTGCCCATTTGGTCATTCTATAAAGCATTATTCCCCGTTTTAATCGCGATTTATTTTATTTTCAACAGCTTTATAAGAGCATCCATCAGGTCTACTGGCGCCACGAACTGGACATTCTTATCGGACAGCATTTTCCTTGCTCTCCCGTGCAACTCTTTCGGAACGACCAGTATAACCGGAATTTCCGATTCGAGCACCGATGTCAAGACATCGCTCGGGCCGACCGGATCGCCGGGAGAGGCCATAATCTTGTGAAACGGCGCGATAATCGCTGAAATCCCGTCTGCGGGCGTGATATGAGCGATATATTTGCCGTGGTCGTCCCAACCGTTAGAAAAGGGCAATGTGCCGACGCCCATAACAGATAACCGGGTGAGAACCACCGAGTCGATACCGTTTAAATAACCGATCCGTTTTACCATAACAGATTCCTTTCACAATATTTTACAAAATTAGCATCGCATCGCCATAACTGTAAAAACGATAACGCTTTTCGACAGCATGACAATAAGCGCGTAATATCGAATCCCGTCCGGCGAACGCGCTTACCATAACTAATAACGAGCTTCGAGGCAAGTGAAAATTCGTAATCATCGCATCCGTAACCTTAAACTCGAACCCGGGCATAATAAACAGCTCCGTTCGTGCGGAATGCGGTTCTATCAAGGTTCCGCGAGTCGCGGCGGATTCGACCGCACGGACAGTCGTCGTGCCGACGCAGATTATCCGGCGTCCCTCCGATTTTGCGCGATTAATCGCGGACGCCGTCGGTTCGTCTATCTCGTAATATTCGGAGTGCATTTCGTGCTCGCGAATATCGTCCACCTCGATCCCGTGGAATGTGCCCCAGCCAACGTGCAGCGTGATATTTGCGAATTCGACAGCTTTGTTATGCAATTCCTCGATCAGGCCGTCGGTGAAATGCAATCCTGCAGTAGGCGCAGCGACAGCTCCCCTTTTTTTTGCGAACACAGTCTGGTATCTGTCCGCGTCCTCGGGGCGGTCTTCCCGGTCGATATAGAATGGTAACGGCGTGTGGCCGTGCAACTCGAGGGCCTTCCAAATGTCATTATCGGTATGAAAACGCACTCGCCTTCGACCGTCCGGCAAGCGACCGGTTATTTCTACATCGAGATCGCTGGATATTTCGATAATCGTTCCGTCCCGTAGCCGCCTTCCCGGCCGGACTAGAGCAAGCCATTCGCCGGATGATAGATGTTCGAGAAGAAATACTTCCGCTTTTCCACCGGAGGTTTTTTTACCGAGAAGTCTTGCCGGAAAAACTCGTGTGTTATTTGCAAGAAGCAAATCGCCCTCGCGGAGAAATCCCGGCATTTCGCTGAAGACGTTATCTGTCAGCGCTCCCGATGCCCTGCTCATGACGAGCAATCTCGACGAATCTCGCGGTTCCGCCGGTTCCTGCGCGATTAACTCCGGCGGAAGCTCGTAATCGTAACTCGATATTCTCGCGGCGATATCCATGTGCAAAATATGCGGCATCGAACGGGCTTTGTCAATCCGTTTGCGGTAATAGCATTGCATATTGTCTGATGAGGGTATTGCCACTTCTCCACTTTTTTTCGTAGGGGCAAATCCGTGGGGCTTCCTTTGATCGGCGGCGACATACTCAAAGACCGGAAAACATGAACGCAATCCTACATTCTCGATAGCGATTTCTATAAATATATTGACAAAGGCGTTGGAGTGTTTTAATTTAATAAATTGTTCGTTTGGTCTTTTGAATGAATTATAAAGAAACAACATAAGAGAGGAGTCATCGTGGCAACTATAGAATACGCCACCAAAGACATTAGGAATGTAGTCCTTTTAAGCCACGGTGGAGTCGGAAAAACTACTTTTTCGGAAGCCGCGATGTTCACGACAAACGGCATAAACCGTATGGGGAACATCGATGATGGCAATACCGTCAGTGATTATAACTTGAGGGAAATCGAGCGTAAAGGCTCAATACAGCTATCGCTTCTTTATGCGGAGCATAATGGGACGAAAATAAACTTCCTCGACACACCAGGTTATGCCGATTTTGTCGGCGAATTAATCAGCGGTGTTCGAGTTGCCGATGCTGGAATAATGCTGGTTTCCGCCCAGAGTGCAGTAGAAGTTGGCACTCAAACCTCATGGGGCCACTTAGCTGGAAAACCCTCTATGTTCCTTATTAATCGTATGGACCGCGAGAACGCAGATTTCAACAAAGCTCTCAAGGAACTCAAGGATGCTTTCGGCACCGGAGTTGCGCCTATCGCCGTTCCAATCGGCTCTGCCGAAAGTTTCAAGGGCGTAGTGGATATACTCGCAAACAAAGCCTACACGTATGAACGCGGCGGAAATGGCAAGGGAACCGAGACAGAAATCCCTGGAGACCTTCAGGGCCAGATAGGTGAATATCGCACTCAACTAATGGATTCTGTCGCCGAGAGCGATGACGCGCTCTTGGAAAAATACTTCGAAACGGGCGAATTATCTCAAGCCGAACTCACCGACGGCCTTCGTAAGGCTGTCCTCGACGGCAAGCTATTTCCCGTCATTCCGATTTCCGCATCGAATAATATTGGAACGGACCTCGTCCTAAATGCGGTTGTAGGTCTTATGCCATCACCCGATATGGTCGGTGAAGTTACGGGCAAACTCGATATTAATGACGATGAACTTACCGAAAGCCGCGAGATTTCTCAATCGGCGCCAACCAGCGCCCTTGTTTACAAGGCTTTTAGCGAGGAGCACGTTGGCCGACTAACATATTTCAAGTGCTATTCGGGGACCGTCGCGAATGGAAACGAACTATCGAATCCAAACAAGAGTGGCTCCGAGCGAATCGGAACGATTTACATTGCACGCGGAAAGGATCGCCAGGAAGTTAAGAAAATCGTGGCCGGCGATATCGGTGTTACGGTTAAACTCAAAAATTGCGACACGGGCGATACTCTTTGCGATAAGTCCAAGCCAATTGTCTTACCCGGTATAGATTTTCCCGCACCCGTTATTGACGTAGCCGTAATCGCCAAACAGAAGGGCGAAGAGGACAAAATCGCGACGGGGCTTGCACGGCTTTCGTCGGAGGATCCCACATTCAGCTATGCCGTAGATTCGGAACTCAAGCAGACAATTCTCTATGGAATGGGCGAACTCCAACTCAATATGATTGTGGATAAACTCAAAGAGCAATTTGCAGTGGAAGTCCAACTCGAACGCCCGAGAATAAAATATCGCGAGTCTATCCGAAAACAAGCCGAGGCGCAAGGCCGTCATAAAAAACAAACCGGCGGTCGCGGTCAATTCGCCGACATCTGGCTCCGTCTTTCCCCACTCGAAAGCGACGATAGTTACGAGTTCGTAAATAAAATATCAGGTGGCGTCGTTCCAAGTAAATTTATTCCGGCGGTAGATAAAGGCGTCCAGGAGATTATGGAAAAAGGCGTAATGGCGGGTTACAAAATAGTGAACGTTTCGGTCGAACTCTACGATGGATCATACCACACCGTCGATTCCAGCGAAATGGCCTTTAAAATCGCCGCGCATATCGGATTTAAGGCCGCATTCGAGAAAGCCGATCCATACATTCTCGAACCGCATGACAATGTCGAGATTATTGTCCCCGAAGAGTTTACCGGCGACGTTATGGGGGATATATCTTCCAGACGCGGGAAAATATCGGGTATGGAGCCTGTCGGCGCTTTCACAAAAGTCAAAGCGCAGGTTCCTCAAGCGGAATTATATAAATACTCGACTATTTTACGAAGTCTCACTCAGGGGCGCGGATTTTTCAGCCGCGAATTTTCCCATTACGAAGCTATGCCATTCGAAACCCAAAACCAGATTATCGCGGAATCTCAAAATCGCGATGTCGAAGAGTAAATCATAACACTTAAATATCGAATCGTGCAAAGGCGGTCTTCGGGCCGCCTTTTTTAGTTCCTTAAAAACCTGTCTAATGGTCGTTTTGCGGAGGGGACTTAATTTTCCGAATTATCCCGGAATAATCGTCCGATTTGTAGAAGGCGGAACCCATAACGAGAATATCCGCGCCCGCGTCGATTAGCTCGCTGGCGTTGTCTGCGGAGACTCCGCCATCGACTTGAAGCAGCAGCGAGGGCTTTAATTCGTTGCGGATTTTTGCGGCCTTTACGAGGTTATCGAAACCTGCGGACAGGAACTTCTGCCCTGCGAATCCCGGGAAGACTGTCATAATAAGAACCATATCGATGTCTTCGATAATCCCCGGCAGCGTTGCAAGGTCGTTGTCCGGGTTGAAACATATCGCGGGTTTGCAGCCTAATTTGTGGATTTGCCGAGCGATTTTATGGGAATCTTCTACAGAATCGGCGATTTCATCATGGAAAGTGATGTATCTACAGCCGATTTTAGCGAATTCGGGCGCCCATTTTAACGGATCGGTGACCATCAAGTGCGCATCGCTCGGTAATGTAGTGTGTTTTAGAGCATATCCCGCAACTTTTGGCCCGAAACTAATATTCGGCACAAAATGGCCGTCCATTATATCGAGATGAATCATATCTGCGCCGGCGGTCTCGGTTTTACGAACTTCCTCGCCAAGCCGCGAAAAATCCGCAGCCAATATCGAAGGTGCAATTAATATTTCTTTTTCCATAATAAACGTCCCGTTACTTCGCTGCGGGTTGTCACGCCCGTTGCTATCCTACGGAAAACAGCCGCGCCAACCAGCTCGCTTTTAGTCGATATCCACAACTCTCAACTCTCCATTCAATAATCCGGCCCACTTTTCCGCTTGTTTCCTGCGCGAAAATTCGGAGTTCGGCTCGATTCGCGTCAATTCACTATTTTTATATTTATTCGATAATTCGATTAGGGCGGAAATTGCGGCTTTTTTATCCTCGGGTGGGATAATCGTCGCATTTTCGATTCCGCGCAGAAGGCTTTCCGCTTCGCCATCCGGCAATGCTGCAAGTATCGGTTTTCCGAGACCGATATACTCATATGCCTTGCATGTCGTAAGCCCGCCGCCGCCGGGACGCGGATCGATGTAGAGTAGTGAAACGTCGCTCGAAGCCCCGACCTGAAGCGCCTTGCGGTGCGGCAGGAAACCGAGAAGTTCGACGCGGTCATTCAAACCGAGCCGCTCGATATCGTCGATAAGCCTGTCTGGATAGCGGCCAGCGACTCGAAGCCGAACGCCCGGCACCTCCGCTATAGCCTCTAAAATCGGCCATGGGTAGCGGATATTTGGATATATTGTGCCTAAATAGAATAGAGTTAGCGAATCCGTATCGCTCGCGAAATTCAGGCCGTCGAAATCCTCGGGAGGGTAGCCGTTCGGGAGATACTCGATCCGTGAATCGGGCGCGAATCGGCGCATTTCGTTACAAATCGCGTCGTAAACACCCGTGATCAACGCTGCCCGCCGCACCGTTTTTCTTGCGATGTGTCGATTAATCGCCCGATGTGGTTGTGGGAGTCTTGGGCGAATCGGATTCTCCGTCCACGAATCGCGAAAATCGAGCGCGAGAGGCACACCGAGTTCCTCCGCGGTGCGTTTCGCGGCAATAGCCGCCGAATACGGCGGGCAGGTCGCCCAGACAATATCGGCATCGGGGAGCGCCATCGCGCCGAGTCGTGCCGCAGGGCGAATCCACCAGCGTTTGTTGTCCGGTAAAAAGAAATAATCACTCGCGGGGGCGTGAATCCTGCCCGGCGCGCGACGTCGGATAAAGCGCAGCGGGTCGATATCCGGCGGCGTCCGCAGAACCTCGATGCTATCGGGAATCTCGTCGAGAAGCGTCTCGTCGTGAACATTGTAGTCCGATTCCGCAGCAGCAATAACCGTGGCCTCGACACCCATCGCAGAGGCATATTTGAGCATTTTCAACGGCCGAATCGCGCCGGGGCCGCCATGCGGGGGAAAATAGAAACTGAACGCGAGAATCTTCATGTCGATAAACTAATAGCGAGATTCATGCCGGTCAAGATATTTTAATTGTGCTCAACCGTTGGCACGCTGTGCGCTACGTCCTTCGGACGCGCACATCCTACGGACCCTTCGGGTCGCGCCAACGGATTCGCTTCGGCAAAACAAAAAGGGCGGCCATCAGGTCGCCCATTTGTTTTCTGTCATTCCGGGCTTGCCCCGAAATCCAGCAGTCGGCCTCCTCAGCCGCCCCTAATATAATAGGTCGAGCGTCTCGCTCGACACGCGGCGGGACGCCGCGTCTGTTATCTAATTGCTAATTCTACATTCTAAACTATATCAATACTCACCGGGCCTTCGGGGTCGCTCTCCTCGCCGTCGCCGAACGCCGTGATCCAGCCGTAAACCGTGTTGCCCATCCCAGGCGCGAATGTCGAGACGGTCAGCGTAATTAACTCGTCAGTGTCCGGCTCGTCCGGCCTTGGCGGCGGAGGATTGCCCATCGGCACGGTCGCGATAAACAAACGGAAATACTCCGGCACATCGCCGCCGGATTTCCACTCCCACTTGAGATAATCGCCCTCGCGCACGACTTTCAACTGCTTCGGCACCAGGGGCGGTGTGCCCTCGATTTCGATACTCACGGCCTCGCCGCGCTCGCCCCACTCCTCGCCGTCGAGCGCCCAGACGCGGAAATAGTGCGGATGTCCGCCCGGCGGGTCGAAAGTGAAACTCGTGTCCGGGCCTCTATAGAGCGTCGTCGAGAGAATATTCGGGTTGTTGCCCATCTGGAGAACGTATCCCGTCGCGCCCTCGACCGCGTCCCAGCTAACCGTCAAATTCGGATCGACAAAGTTCAGCACAATATTCTCCACCGCCGGCAACTGCCCCGGCTCGGGCGTCTCGCCGCCCCAGACCTCGAAGCCGTATTCCTCAAGGCGCTGGTCTTCGCGCTCTTTCGGGAGCATGAGATAGAGGAAATTGCGGACGCGTGTGAGGACATCCTCGTAGGCGTCGCGCTTGTCGTCGCGGTCGGCGGTGGCGGATTCGGATTGCGCCTGCGTCTCGACATTGTCGCGGACGGCGTCGGCATATTCGGTTGTCGCGTCGATGACCTCGGTTTTAATTGCGGCGGAGATTTCCTCGGGTGTGCCGTCCCAATCGCCGAGGTGTGGGAGGACGGTGCTCATCAGCTTCGTCACGAAGTCCTCGTCCTTGTTCGGGTAGTCGTCGTCGATACCGAGGGTGTGGAACATTGTTTCGGCGAATTCCTGCGTCGCGACGACGTAGGCATAACGTTTGAGGCGGGTTAATGCATGTTCGATTGCGATGCGTGCGTTTTGGGTGCGTTTGACCTGCGCTTCCTTTTCGATTCGGATATTTTCGCAAAGCGCCTGTGCGGTGCGCAAATCGAGGAAAGCCGTGTCGAACATTGCAAGCAACGGGTTTTCGATTTCCCACGCTTCCCCGGCGTAAATCGTGTTGGCGTCGGTAATCATGTAGCCCTGCTCGAGCAGTTTGCTGATGGACGGTGTAGCCATAATAGACCTCTCTTGTTTTGAATTTGACGCCGGTTTTTTACTTCTATTTCGCGGATTATTTCCCTTTACCCGCGAGATAATTCTTTTTTCCCGGCTATTGAACCTTTTTACCCATGAATTTTTCTATCCTGCCCGAGACATCGGGCCTTTTGCCCTTATAAAGGGACTTTTTTCCCACGCGACATTACCATTCGCCCGATTGCTGCGCCTTTTCGCCCTAATGGTCGGGCTTATTGCCCATCTGATCGAACCTTTCGCCCAAGCGGCGCGCCCTTTTTGCCGAATGATAATCCGTTTCGCCCGAACGATTTTTCCTCTTTCCCGAATGGAAAAAGCTATCGCCCAGATGATAAAACCTTTCGCCCAAATGCTCAACCATGCGGTTTTGCGGGCGATTCCGCGTTTTTTCGTGTTTAAGTGTTTTGAAAGAACAATTTTATTTCTCGGGACGACCTCCTTCCGACCGCTGCCATTTCGTCGGAGGCCGAAGGTCGACGAGAAATCTCCTATAATCCACGGAAGATTTCTCCCTTCGGTTCGAAATGACAACAATTAAACATTCTTCATTCCGCATTCTGCATTACTTCACCATCGTCATTTTGCGGGTTTCGCGGAAATCGTTCGCGCGTAGCTTAATGAAATATGTGCCGCTGGGGCAGTTTGCGCAAGTCCATTTTTCGGTGAAAGTTCCTGCGGGGATTTCGACGCCGTCGATTGGGATATCGATTAGATTGCCGAGGATGTCGTAGATTCGCAAATCCACTATTGCCGTGCGCGGGAGGTCGATATCGATACTCACGGACGTGTTGAACGGATTCGGCCTTGGAGTGCCGAGTGCGAATTGCTTGGGCAGTTCGATCTCTTTTTTCGTATCGCTCTCCTCCCCGGGCGCGCCCGGCCTCGATGTCCACCCTTGTCCTATCGAAACATTAGTAGGCATCCCGAGTGTTACCGCTATTTCGTGATACATTCCGTAATCCACGTCGAATGTTGCGATTGGGGCCGGAAGGCTGGGAGCATCGGGAAGCTGGAAACTGCCATCGCTATAAAAATAAGTGCCGTAGGGCGCTGGATGTCCGCAACCGCCATTAAATAGGTAATCCGCGCCGAATTCCAAATATATATCGCCACCGGAAAAACCGGTGTAAGAACCGGCTCTCGGCCCACCGCCGGTCGTATCCGGGATAATATCGGTAGGAGTTAGAGTTGGATGCGCGGGAACGCTTCCGGTAAACACGGTGTTTCGAGTCGATATATTCGTGATGAAATCGAAATCGCAGCCTACCTGATTGCCGGAAAAATCCATGGAGTCCGTTCTAACCGTCAAACCCATGTCACAAGCGCAATTGTGCTTAAATGACTCGGCGTAGGTTTGGCCAATATATGTGATTGTCGTTCCCCATGTTGCCCCGTAATTCGGATCGACCCAAACGCTGGGGGAATAATGGTCGATATTATTTTTCGAAGTAACTAATTCCCAGGTGAACTGGCTATCCGTTTTGGTGACCGTGAATGTGTAGCTGTTTGTATCGGCGGGCGGATTAACGAGATTTACGACATAAGGATTATTCGGCGGAAAAACAACGCCCTCGCCGGTAACGGTTATCGTAGCGTAATTCGTTAGGTGGGTCTCGAGGTTTAAAGAAGTTCTATCGCCGGTTCCAAACGGGAAGCCGCCACATATCCGATAAGGGGTGAAGGAATATGCATCTAGACAATTCTGATAATGATCGATCGTTTCCCACGACGCCACGGTTGCCCCGGTCTGGACGATGAAGGCGTGGTTGCAGGTAATGGTGCCTACTATCGTATCGTAATCATCGTAATCATCTATCGAACAGTTAGCGTTGCCGTCGAGCGGTGTTCCGGCAATATCGATAATATCGTTTGTTAGTTTGACATAATATGCCTCGTTATCGGGAAAGGTGTCTGGGAGGAACAAGGTGAGTTCCATAAGGTCTTCGGACGTTTTCATCGAGTCGATATTAACATCCGCCATGTTTCTGCAGAATGCGTTGACGAATATATTACCCTCGAAAGTCGCCGTATCCATAGGCTCGGTGAAATCGACATAGATATTGTTCCCCTCGCCGGACATGGGACGGCGGCGGCCATCGGGTTCATCGGTTACTTCGGCTTCGGGGGGGACGTTTTTTATATTAACGTCTGTGTAATAAGGCATATAGTTACCAGCGAAATCGCCTAAGTTGATATAAACTCTATATTTCCCATCCGGAAATAATAAGCTATCTGGGTCATTACAAGGATCAACGGTAAAATGCCACGGGCGTTTGTCTGGTTCGCTACCAATTGAATGGACGCTTTGTAGTGTATTCCAATGCCAACCTTCGTTAAATTTGTTTTCGAGATCAGTTACACCTCCGTTTACGTCGCATATATGGGATACTCTTGTGTATTCAGTATTACTGGCACCGCTTTCATAAATCTGATTTTTCAATTTCTTGTTTTTTTTATCGTTAGCATGAGGCATTGAACCTTTAAAGAAAAAGTGTCCAGAAACGGTAAGATTCTCAGGATTTGGGGACATTCTTTCTATCTCCCACCAAATTTCATATGGCGCTAAGCTTGGTGACCAAGCTTCCTGAACTGTCCAATCGCTTTCGTCCCATATCGATGCGAGAATATTAACTCCTCCCGTTAATGTCCATTCCCCTTTGTATTCAATTGCTTCGTCGCCGCTTCCTACTACGAACGGATTGAAAGCTATCCGACTCGCAAAGGGTTTCTTTGTATCCGGGAGAGAGAAAGAGTGATTCTGCAATTCGACAATAGGATTTTTTTCTGGATAGATTTTTGGAGCAAATTCCCAATGCCCGTTAACCATATCTAACTTGTTCTCTAGCCTCCCATACATCAAGTGTATATGTTCCCTATCAGGTAAAGTAAATGGAATTCCTAATAAAGAATTTTCACTTATCTCTATGTCAGTATCTACTGATTGACCTGGACGTAGAATTGGCAAAGCGACGTTCATAGAGATATGTCCATATGTCCATTTACCTACGGTTATATAAAACTCATCACTTCTTTCCCGTGCGTCGTAATAAAATCTGCCGGTTTCGATAGCCTTAACTTCTGTAACGTTATGAATATCCAGACCGTCGTGAATTTCATCTCCACGATAAGTGCCGTAAGTATCACCTAACTGAGGATTAAACCCGAAATACTGAGCAAACATAGGGCATGCAAACGTTATTAGCAGTAAAGAAATAGCAATTCGAAGCTGTTCTAAGTTCACATATAATAGCATTCTATTTCACCTCCCTGATTATCATTAACCTGCTTTCCGGGTCGTCGCAGGCTGTCAATATTAATATGTAGTTTTCATATGAATCGAAGGCCAAACCACAACCGCAGTTGATAGGAGTCTCCGGCCATTGAAAATATCTTTCTCCGTCCGTTCTGGAATAAAACCAGATACTCCATTCGCAAGGGTCGGAAGTTGTAACGAATAAGTAAGGGTCCCCGGAAGGCATCATACCTGTAGCCGCTATCGGGATATAAATAGTATCGATCCATACTAAATCGATCGAATCTGAAAGATCGAAGTAGTAGAGATATTCGGTAGTATTATCATTTCCCGGAGGGACGAGTTTAGCCTGTGCTATCAATAAGTAATCTTTATAAGCTTCAAATAATACTGCCATCGAGTCATGGAACTCAGGTGTCGGGAAGACATACCTGTATGTCGTATCTTCTCGGATTTTGTTGAGAACCAAACTGTCCGACTCTCCAGTGAAGGCTATAATAGAGCTATCCTGGACGTATGTCGGAACCGGAATTTTTTTTTCGCTAACGTAAAGAAATACCTGGAAAGAAGATACAAGATCACCATTCATATCGAAGATGGTTAGTTTTTGCTTTCCAGTATTATCGTCGAGCGAATCCAGATAAATTATCCACGGTTGCATAATTTCGACTTGAGACATTGAACTCATATGGTCAATATCTAACCTTGAGATAATTTCCAAATCGTGCGCTATCGCATAACGCCAACCGGGATAAAGCGAATCGGCCTCCGGATGTCTATCTATGCTCACGATACTCCAACCGTCTGTTCCAATCTCTAATGGCCATACGTAAGGTTGAGTGAAGGCCCACGAAGGATAGCTACTGTAGTAGTAGGAAATGACTAAAGAATCCCTTTCGAACCAGCGGTAAATTGTGGTTTCTTCATCTACCGTTACAAAAACAGTCGAATCATAAACGCTTTCAAATTCCTTTGTGCCATAGACATGAGGGTAAGTGAAAAAGCCCCCTGGACTTGGTTCGGAGGAAAGGGTATCTAAAGTGCCTGAAGTATCTAATCTAACGTCATATTCATACCATTTGCTACCTTCATAAAAAGAAATCTGTCCTGCTATCGATGGTTCTTCATTATCGTCTTTCCGAATAAAATAGAAGCTTATATTGTCATCACATAAGGCATCCCACTCAGATTGAGTCAGGAGAGTTTCTACTACAAATAGAGTGCTTTGCGGCAATACCACCTCCGCGCTGTCTTCGGCTTCGTAGGTGGCGGTGGTGGCTTTCACCTTCGCCCACAGCGAGTCGCCGGGGGTGTAGGTGTGGCATACGCTGTCGGCGGCGTCGGTAAGGTCGTAGGTGGCGTCGTTTTCCCAGTCGTAGTCGTAGGCAAACTCCGGCGGGGTGGGCAGTGGGCCGGTGCCCCATGTCGCGCCGTTCAGTGTTGCCGTGTGGCCGTTGCCGCTTGCGTCGGTAGTTGTGGCGCTTTCGCCCTCATCGAGGTGCCATAGCGCAATTGTGTTAGCATCGTTTTCAAAAGAACCGCCAGCGGCATAGGCGTCGGCAATTTCCGCGTCGGTTCGCACTTTGTCGCTTATGCGCACCTCGGCAATCGTGCCGTCGAATGCGAGCGAGGGATTGTGCGTTCCGCGCCCAAGCCAAAGGCAGGTGTCCGTGTCTATATTGCCCACGCCGGAGACGCTTACCGGCGTGCAATCGAGCGAGCCGTTCAAATAGAGCTTCTCGACGCCGTCGCGGTCAACCGTGAAAGCGGCGTAATACCAGTTGCCGGTCGAGACTATCGAGTTCGAGGCGACGAGCGTGAAATCGCCGTCGCAGATGTCCGCTTTGATTTTATTGTCCGGCGCAATCCATAGCATATAGCCGTTAAAATCGGGGTATGCGCCTACAATCTTGGCAACAAGCGGGTTTTGCCTGCTGCCGACGTCCATCTTGAACCACGTCTCGATAGTAAAATCGGCGTCGGTGCCGAAATCGAGGTCGGCGGTATCGGGCGTTGTCACGCAATCGTCGGTGCCATCGAAAGCGATTGCGGCTTCAACTCCAGCTCCGGGGCGTATTGCTCCTACAAAAGTGCCGTCGTGGCCGTTGCCGGAGTTATCCGTTGCCGTATTGCCTTCACCTTCGAGTTTCCAGAGTGCGATAGTGTTCGAGTCGTCCTCAAAAACACCGCCTGCAGCGTAAGCGTCGGCAATTTCCGCGTCGGTTCGCACTTTGTCGCTTATGCGCACCTCGGCAATCATGCCGTCGAATGCGAGCGAGGGATTGTGCGTTCCGCGCCCGAGCCAAAGGCAGGTGTCCGTATCTATATTGCCTACGCCGGAGACGCTTACCGGCGTGCAGTCTAGCGAGCCGTTCAAATAGAGTTTCTCGATGCCGTCGCGGTCAACCGTAAATGCGGCGTAATACCAGTTGCCGGTCGAGACCGTCGAGTTCGATGCGACGAGTGTATAAGCGCCGTCGCAGATGTCCGCCTTGACCTTGTTGTCCGGCGCAACCCAGAGCATGTAGCCGGTAAAATCGGGATACGCGCCGACAATCTTGGCAACAAGCGGGTTTTGCCTGCTCCCGGCGTCCATCTTGAACCACGTCTCGATAGTGAAATCGGCATCGGCGCCGAAATCGAGTTCGGCGTGGTCGGGGATAACGATATGGTCGTTAGTCCCGTCGAATATCGCGCCGTCCGGCCATGCGTCGGCTTTGAAACAGACCTCGCCAGAACCGCTATCGACCGAAACTACCGACAAATCGACACCGATTCCCGTCGGTTGGGCTATCGCGACAACTGCGAACAGAAGACAAATAAGAGCTTTCCTCATGATAACTCCGATTGTTTTAGATTACGTTTAATAAAATATGAAAGGGGGGGGGGGGCTTGTCAAGGATTATTTTCAGTTATTTTAAAT
>Ga0272444_10001264_pt1 | contig 24676 bp, 11 predicted proteins | sample SSMForm13_FD_201033 | JGI IMG/M metagenome (GOLD analysis project Ga0272444, IMG submission 201033) | Marine sediment archaeal communities from Little Sippewissett salt marsh, Falmouth, MA, United States - SSM-Form-13 | ecosystem: Environmental > Aquatic > Marine > Wetlands > Sediment ...
GTGACGGCGACGATGACCTGGCGACCGGGCGCTGGTTTCACGTCCTGTGGGTGTATGAGAACCTGGGCGACTCGCTTTCCAGCGCACCCGTGTGGGCTTCGGACATCGAGATTGTCGCCGAAGAACTCGCCTGGATCGACATCGACGGCGGCGGTGTTGAGGAGATAGCCGACACCCTGACGGTATCGGACTCACGGAAGCTGTTCTATACGGAGCATCATCCTTTGCAGTCACTCGATTCCGTGATCTCCGACGGTACGACGCTGGACTACGACGAGTTCTGCTACGACCTGGTATCCGGCTGGGTCTCTCTGGCCAGCCCCCCGGCAAGCGAAGTCCAGTTGTACTATCAATACTCGTACCTGAACGACCTCACCGTTTCAAACTGGGACACGGTCAACATGGCGTTTGCCAACAACGCCATCGACATGGCTGCGGTCGGCAGTTTCGGGCCGGTTCCATTGACCGTACAGTTTACGGACATCTCAGCCCTTGGCGATGACTGGCTCTGGCGGTTCGGCGACGGCGATAGTTCCCTTCTTCAGAACCCGTCACACGAGTATTCACAGCCCGGCTACTACTCAGTCACCCTGACCGTGGGTACACCCCTGCGCGACCTGTCACGGACGTTTGCCGGGGCGGTATCAGCTTACGCCGACACGCTTATATTCGGCAACAGCAGCTTCCAGGGCGGCGCCGGTCGAATCGATGTCTACGCCCGCAACTATCTTCCGATTGACGAGATATCATTCGCATTTACCTGGTTCGGCGACGTTCCGATGCGCCTGGACTCCATATCGAAAGCGGGGCATCGAACGGAGTATTTCAGCAACAAGAGCATACCGGCCTATGACGGCAGCGGTCGCAGGGCGGCCGTACGCCTTTATACGTCGGTCGGTCAGCCTTTTCTCGAGCCGGGATCGGGGGCGGTGGTCAGCCTGTTCTTCACCGATTCTGGCAAGGTCGACTCCGGCGTCAATCCGATCGCTTTCACCAGCCTGGGCAGCTACGACCGCAAGTTCTATACACATGCCGGAAATTATCAACCGGTGGGGGTTGACGGTTCCTTGTTCTTCAGTTGCTGCCAGCCGCCCACCGTCGGAGATGCCGACTGCTCCGGGGACATCGACATTACTGACATACAGATCATGGTGGACCACCTCTTCCTGACGCTGGCGCCGTTGTGCTGCGATCCGGAGGGGGATACTGATCTGAATGGTGAGGTGGATATTACGGACCTTCAGATCCTGATCGACAACCAGTTCCTGACTTTGACGCCCCTTCCCCCCTGTCCTTAGACACACGAAACAGCACAAAAGGAAAGGGGACAGGCACCTGCTGCCTGTCCCCTTTCATCGTGCGATCCCCGTTGTCTATTTCAAGAGCAGCATCTTCTTGGAGTCCTTAAAGTCGCCGGCCCGCAGGCGATAGAGATAGACACCCGAAGCGTAGCGGGAGGCATCCCACTCTACCGTCTCCCAACCGCCGTCGCTCTCCCCCTCGAAACTCACGACTCGCTGGCCGAGAATATTGAAAATATCCAACTTCCATTCTGTCGCCCTGGGCAGGCCAAACCGAATCTTCGTAGTCGGGTTGAACGGGTTGGGATAGTTCTGCGACAGCTCGAAATCGGCCGGCAGCGACGACATTACAGCCTCCATCGGCCGCCCGTCGTAGCTTCCCGCCTGAATCTGCCGCACCGCCGTACTCCCGTTCAGACGGACTATCGGACCGGCCGTCAGGTAAGTGCTGGCTTTGATATTGTAAATCAGGATGCGCGTTTCCTTGCCGTCGAAGTGGAACATCAGATCCATACCGGAGGCGTTTTCTTCCAGTTTCGGTTCCGTCTTGCCGCTGACGATCATGTGGATTGCGCCGACATTGGCCTCGGTTTCGGCAATCGCCACCAGGTTGTCGGCCATGCGGAACTCAACTGACTCGACAGCGTCGGGATGCACCTTCATGATCGGCGGGGCGTCACCCACAACGACCCTGATCAGGTAAACCAGATCGCCCACCGTGAGCGGGATGCCGTCGTTGTTGACATCGGAGGCCGCAATCTGGCCCGGCACACTGATAGTGAAGGCATCCGTACCCTTGATGAAGTAGTTCGTGAAGAGCACGGCATCGGCGATCTCGTTGGCCACCCCGTTGAGGTTGAGATCGCCCCGGGCATCGATCGAATCGGCGCATACGATATCGACACCGCCGTTGGTGTAGTCGACACAGCGTATCGGCGCCGGTTTATCGGGACCACCGCCCAGCAGACAGGAATCGGGGGCGCCAACCCAACCCGGGAACCCGTACGTGTAATCGGTTATGTTGTTAAACTCGAAATCAAACACCTCACGCGACAGCCACAGCGTATCACCCCGTTTCGACGAGAAGTTGTTGTCCCCACACTCAATCCAGAAGAATCGAACCGGGATATACTGGCACTCAAGAGTCCGATCGTTGCTGACAAAGAAGTCGATCGTGGCCAGAGTGCCGATTCCGCCCGCCAGATAACAGCCGGGGTGATAGGCCCCGTTGTTCGTCTCCGCCATGGCTACAATCCGCAGCAGTCCGTCGGGACAACCGCCGCACTGCCCGCTGGCGCCGAAACGCCAGGTGAAGTACTCCCAACCGCAATCTTCGATGAGTTTTCCTGGCAGCACCTGCATCGCCATCAGGGCTGTCTGCTCGTACTGGACCAGGAGGTCGTAACCGCCAAGCTCCTTGCCCGAACCGTTCAGGAATATGTCGACGTCGGTATGCTGTCCCTGCAGTGCGTTGTGCACTTTCTCGATTTGCACCTGCAGACACTCATCGATCTCGATTTCTACGCAGACTGTATCGGTCACGGAGCAATCGGGACATGCGTCAGTCGCCGTTATTTCAAAGCAGTAAGTACCGGAAGTGTCCGCCTGGAAACAGATCTGACCCAGCGCCGTATCGTAGCTGGCCGTGGCCGGCAGCACGGTGACTGACGTCAGGTTGGCGTCAACATCGAAGATGTCGGCACCGAAGCAGGCCTGACCGGGATCATCCAGAAACGCCGTGAAATCCGGCGGCAGATCCAAAGTCGGCGGCTCGTTATAGTCAAGCGTGACATAAGCCGTGTCGAGATCGAAAAGCCCGCAGGAATCCTCGGCCCGCAGCACGAAAGCGTAAGTGCCTTCGCTCGGCGGCGCCACAAACGAAATCTGGCCTCCGCTGTAGGTCCCGACCGAAGTCGTCAGGAAACAGGAGGCGAGGTTGTTGTTCGGGTCAGTACATCCGGCCATCCAGCTTACGAGCGTACCTGATTCACAGAAGAACAGGCTCGTATCGGCGCCGGCGTTCGCCACCGGTCTGTCGTTAATGCTGAACGTGACTACGAACGTTTCCTCGCAGAAAGCGCCGCACTCGTCGAAGCAGCGCACGGCTACCGAATCCACTTCATCGCCGGTAGGTGTATGCACCCAGAAACCATTGACTATAGAACCCGGACCCGATATCAGCGAGCAGTGGTCGAAGTTATCGTCAATATCGGTGCCGCCAATCGGTACGCTGACCTGCTCGGGGGCGCATTGGAAGTAGGTGAGGTTGGGCACCGGCAGACATTCCGGAGCGCTGTTGAATGTTATCGTGACAGCCACTGTATCTTGATCGCTGGCCCCACTTTCATCGACTGCCCTGAGAACTACGTTGTAGACACCCTGGGCCGAAGGAGTGAAGCAAATTTCTCCTGCCTCGAGTTCTCCGATACTGGACACGACATAGCAGGTATCCAGGTTATTGTCGGGATCGGAGCAGGCCACCGGGAAGCACACCTCTTCCGAAGTACAGAGGAACAGATCCAGGTCATCCCCCGCATCAGCCACCGGCGGCTGGTTGTTAGTAATCGTCACTTCTATGGTGTCACGGTCTGTGGCACCGCAATCGTCCGCAACCTCGAGAATGAATACGTACACGCCGTTGGTGTCCGATGCGAAGCACACCGTATTGGCTACGCTGTCAACCACACCAGCCCCGGAAATCAGGACTTCACCGGCAATATTGTCGTCTGCATCATCCGTTGTATAAGACACGCAAACATTACCACCGGGCGCTGCCATAAAGACCGATGTGTCTGCCCCGAAGGCCACGGTCGGTAGGCTGTTGATGACCACGTCGAACTGGTGGCTGACCGTATCGGTGGCCCCGCAGGAATCTTCTACCTCGGCCACCGCCGAATAGCTGCCGCTGATCGAGGCCGTAAAACACCACAAACCGTTATCCAGCATGGAGCCGTCACCGGAGAGTCGGCGCCAGGTCAGCGTGCCGCCATCGACATCCGCAGCCGTAAAGGCGTAGCAGAAATCCTCCGTGGCGCATACGAACGTGTCGACAACGGCCCCCGGGTTGTCGGCGACCGGGTTGCTGTTGAGGACAACGTCAACCACTACCTCGCAGCTCTGACCGCCGCAGGCCGCCGTGGCTTCGACTGTCAGCACATAATGGCCGCTGGTATCGGGAGTGAAGCAGACCTGCCCGCCGCTGTAATAGCCCACCGGCGAGACGTCCACCGAGGCCCCCGGATCGGAAACCGTCACGGGCCGGCAGATCTCCACCGGATCACAAAGGAACAGGGAGGTATCGGCCGGACAGGAGACTGTTACCGGTGTCCCCAGATCGACCGTAATGTTTATTGTATCCCTGTCTACCGCCCCGCAGGCGTCGGTAGCCTGCACGATGAATTCATACGTTCCATCTGCTGTAGGTGCAAAGCAGACTTCGTCGCCATTGGCGTCGAACGTCCCCGGCCCGGAGAGCAGTTGCTCGAGGGTTACGTTATCTTCGTCATCCGTAACCGTATAATTGAAGCAATAGCTGTTACCGTCGCATATGAAGACGCTCGTGTCGTTGCCGAACGCTATCACCGGCGCCGCATTGACTTCCACGTTGTAGGTCAGCGTGGTGGTGTCTTTAGCGCCGCACTGATCGGCCACCTCTACCTGTACGCTGTAGCTGCCGTCGGCGGTGGCGTTGAAGCACCACATTCCGCCGGTAGACACCGTACCGTTCCCGCTCAGGCGCGTCCAGGCCAAAGTGCCGCCATCGACATCGGTAGCCCCAAACAGGTAGCACACCTGGGCCGGGGCACAAACGAGCGTATCCACGGGCGTCACCGGATCGACCGCAATCGGGTTCGAGTTAAACGTAACATCGACCACGAACTGGCAGTCGTCCGAGCCACAGGCGGTAGACGCCTCTACATCGATTACATAATGCCCTGCCGTGTCTGGAGTGAAGCACACCTCCCCGGCGCTGTAATAGCCGACCGGCGATACCGTGACGGTTGCACCCGCGTTAGAGAGCCCGAGCGGCAGGCAAATCTCTTCCGAGGCGCAAAGGAATATCGCGGTATCGGAAGGACACGTCACCGTAACTCCCGTACCTACCGCCACCGTAACATTGATTGTATCGGTGGCAGTAGCGCCGCAGGAATCGGTCGCCTTCATGATGAACTGGTATGTACCGTTCGAAGCCGGCGTGAAGCACACCTCATTGGCGGCGGTATCAAGAGTACCCGTCCCGGAGATAAGCTCTTCGAGCACGACGTTATTCTCGTCATCCGGGGCAATGTAACTGAAGCAGTAACTTCCACCGGTACAGACGAAGACACTGGTGTCATTCTCCAGCGTTATGGCCGGCGAAGTATTCAACTCTACATTGTACGTCAGGGTCGTGGTGTCGGCAGCACCGCAGGCATCGGAGACCTCCACGCTGACGCTGTAGGAATCGTCGCTCGTGACGTTGAAGCACCACAGGCCTGTGCTGGTTACGGTGCCATCACCCGACAACCTGGTCCAGTCAAGCGTGCCGCCGTCAACGTCAGTAGCGCCGAACTGGAAGCAGACCTGATCCGGATCACACATAAAGGTGTCAACCGGCGTACCCGGGTTGGTCGCCACCGGGTTGGCGTTCATAACCACGTCAACGGCGAAGGTACAGCTGTCGGAACCACAATCAGAGTACACGGCCACCTTGATAACATAGTGCCCCGCGGTATCCGCGTCGAAACAGACCTGGCCGGCGCTGTAGCTGCCGATCGGCGAGACCACCACGTTGGTGTCGATTGGTATGCCGACCGGGCGGCAGATCTGGGTCGGCCCGCACAGGAACAGGCTGGTATCACCGGGACAGGAAATCGCAACAGCATTGCCGAGATTAACCGTGACGTTGATAGTATCCTGACCCTTCGCTCCGCAGACGTCCGTAGCCTCGACAATGAACTGATAAGTTCCCGAAGTTCCCGGTGAGAAGCACACCTGGTTGTTGATCGTATCGATCGTTCCCGTCCCGGCCACGAGCTGCTCAAGCGAGACATTCCCCTCATTGTCCGTAACGATGTAGCCGAAGCAGTAGCTTCCGCCGGCACAGACAAACACGCTGGTATCGTTGACGAGCGTGACAGCCGGCGCGGAGTTCACGTCCACGTTGTAAGTCATGGAGATGGTGTCGGCGGCTCCACAGGAGTCAGCTACTTCTACCGTGACACTGTAAGCGCCATCGCCGGTAACGTTGAAGCACCACAGGCCGCTGCTGCTTACCATACCATCGCCCGAGAGCCTGGCCCAGTCGAGCGTGCCGCCGTCGACATCGCCGGCGCTGAACTGGCGGCAGATCTGGCCGTTGGCGCACAGCGAAGTATCCACCGGCGTCGTGGGATCCGCGGCCACCGGGTTGGAGTTGATGGCGATATCGGCCACCACCTGGCAGGTGTCGGAACCACAGGAAGTCGAGGCGATGATCTCCAGGACATAGTGCCCCGAAGTATCCGCCGGGAAGCAGACATTGCCGGCGCTGTAATAGCCGACAGGCGTCACTGATATCGAGGCACCCGGCGTAATCACGGAGACCGGGACACACAGGGTGTCAGCCTCACAGATGAACATACTCTGAGCAGGCGGGCAGGTAATGCTGGCCGCCTGACCGATGTCCACCTTGTAAACAAGCTGGCAGGTGTCAGCACCGCAGGCAGCCGACGCTATGACCTCAACCACGTAGATGCCGCTGGTATCGGCCTTGAAGCAATGCTCCCCACCGGCATAGGTGCCGAACGAAGGGCTTACCGTCGCTCCGGCCGGCTGGATCGGCAGCATGTTGCAGACGGTGGCAGTATCACAGAGGGAGACAAAAATCGTATCCGCGGGACAGGTGATGCTGGCCACATCCCCGAAGGAAACCGTCACGTTCACCGTATCGTGGTCCGAGAGGCCGCAGGAGTCGGTCACGCCCACGATAAACTCATATGAGCCGCTGATCGCCGGCGTGAAGCACATCAAATTGCTAGCAGTATCTATTGTGCCGAAACCGGAAACCATCGCCTCAGTAAGACCGCTTAACCCGTCCACATCGGCCGGAGTGTAACCGACGCAGATCTGCTGAGGTGTACAGAGCGATAACGAAGTATCAGCCTGAGCAATCACGGTCGGAGCCGAGTTAATGGTGACGTCGACATTGACCGTGTCATAGTCGACCGCGCCGCAGGCGTCGGTTGCCTTAAGGACAAATTCAAAGGAACCGGTACCGGTCGGGGTAAAACAGATCTGGGAGCCGTTGTAGCTGCCCGTGCCGCTGATCAGCTCGCAGGTCGACAGGTTGCCGTCGGGATCGGTACAACCGGCGGTCCAGCATATCGACTGAGCCCAGCATTGGAATCTTGTCAAGTCTGCCCCTGCGTTGGCGACCGGCGGGCTGTTTATATCGACGTTAAAGACGACATCGCACGTATCCGCGCCGCAGGATGATGTGGCGATCAAGCGGATGTCATAGGTACCCGAAGTGTCCGCCAGGAAGCGCAAGGCTCCCGCGTCGAAAACGCCGTATGAAGCCGTTACGGTTGCCCCGGAGGGCGTCACCGCTATAGGCTGTATGATGGAATCGGCGCTACACAGGAATTCGTCGAAATCACCCGTCGGACAGGTAATAGAGGCAAACTGGCCGAAAGCCACTGTCACGTCGACCGTATCCCGGGCCGTGACCAGGCAGGCGTCCTTGACGCCAACGATAAAACGGTATGTCCCGGCGACTGTCGGTGTGAAGCACATCTGGTTGTTAGCGGTGTCGATAGCGCCGTAGCCGGCCAGCATCGTTTCGGTCAGGCCGGACAGACCGTCGGCATCCCCCGGCGTGTAACTCACGCACACCTGCTGAGGGGCACAGAGGAACAGCGACGTATCGGCCTGAGCCACCACTGTCGGAGCCGAGTTGATCGTAACATCGACATTTACCGTATCATAGTCTGTGGCGCCGCAGGCGTCCGTGGCTTTCAGGACGAATTCATATGAGCCGGTCCCGGTAGGTGTGAAGCAGATCTGGGAACCGTTGTAGGTACCCGGCCCCGAGAAGAGCTCGCAGCTGGTCAGGTTGGCGTCGGGATCGCTGCACGAGGCCGCCCAGCAGATCGGTATGGCGTTGCACTGGAATATCGACTGATCCGAGCCGGCGCTGGATACGGGCGGGCTGTTGAAATCTACGTTGAATACCAGGTCACACGTGTCCGCGCCGCAGGCCTCGGTGGCGATTACTCGAATAACATAGGTTCCGGCGGTGTCGGCCAGGAATCTCAGGGAGCCACCGGCGTACGTTCCATACGAGGCGGTCACGGTAGCCGTTGAGGGAGTGATAGCCAGAGATTGTATTATCGAGTCAGCGCCGCAGAGGAATTCATCGAAGTCAGAAATCGGGCAGTTGATGGAGGCGAAGGCGCCGAATGTTACCGAAACCTCTACCACATCCTGATCCGTCAGGCCGCAGCTGTCCGTGACCTGTACAGTGAACTGATAGGTGCCGGAAGTTGTCGGCGTGAAGCAAATCTCATTCGCTGCCGTATCAATATTGCCGTATCCGGACAGCATGGCTTCCGTGAGACCCGACGGACCGTCGACATCCGACGGCGTGTAAGACACACAGATCGGCTGAGGCGTACAGAGGAACAGCGAGGTGTCGGCCTGGGCGACAACCGAAGGAGCAGAATTAACGATCACATCGACGTTGACAGTATCGTAATCAACCGCGCCACAGGCATCGGTAGCTTTCAGAACGAACTCGTACGATCCGGAACCCGTAGGAGTAAAACAAATCTGGGTGCCGTTGTAAGCTCCCGGGCCGGAGAAGAGCTCGCAGTTGATCAGGTTGGCGTCGGGATCACTGCACGAAGCCGCCCAGCAGATGGACGCAGGCGCGCATTGGAACACGGACTGGTCGGCCCCGGCGCTGGCCACCGGCGGGCTGTTGAAGTCGACGTTGAACACCAGGTCGCAGGTATCCGCGCCGCAGGCCTCGGTGGCGATTACGCGTATCACATAAGTACCGGCCGTATCGGCCAGGAACCTGACCGCACCACCGGCGTAGGTACCGTACGAAACACCTACCGTAGCGGAAGGCGGTGTCACGGTCAGAGACTGGACTATCGAGTCCGCGCCACAGAGGAACTCATCGAAATCGGAAGCCGGACAGCTTATAGCCGCCGAAGCACCGAATGTGACATTCGCAACAACCGTGTCACGATCGCTGGCTCCGCAAGGATCAGTCACTTTGACGATGAACTGGTAGCTGCCCGAACTGGTCGGGGTAAAGCATATCTCGTTGTCGGCGGTATCGATAGCCCCGTAACCCGATACCATTACTTCGGTAAGACCCGACAGACCGTCGGCATCCGACGGCGCATAGGAGACACAAACCTGCTGGGATGAACACAAGAACAGGCTGGTATCGCTCTGGGCGGCGATCACAGGCGCGGAGTTCAACGTAATATTCAATGTAACGGTATCTTCATCCGTGAGACCACACCCATCGGTGGCCCTGAGGACAAAATCATAGCTGCCTGAAGCCGGCGGCGTGAAGCAGATATTCGTCCCGTTGTACGTCCCGTTGGGACCGATCAACTGACAGGCGGTCAGATTGCCGTCGGGGTCGGTGCACGAAGCCGCCCAGCAGATCTGTGTCGGCGTGCACTGGAACAGAGTCTGGTCGGACCCGGCGTCGGCCACCGGAGCAGAGTTCATGGTCACTGTGACGTTAACAGTGTCGCGATCGGTGGCGCCGCAGGAATCCTCGGTTTCGAGTATGACCGTGTAGACTCCGGCTCCGGGAGGCGTGAAACACACCGTCGAATCAACCGTATCGAGGGTACCGAATCCGGAAATCAGGGAAACCGTTCTCGACTGCCCGGCATCGGCGTCCGAGGTGCTGTATGTGACGCATACCTCTTCACTCGTGCAGAGGAAGACGCTGGTGTCGTTGCCGAGGGATATCTCGGGATCCTCGTTTATTTCAAACGTTACCGTGAATTGAGACTGGCAGAAAGCGCCGCAGGTGTCTTCGCACTTGATCGAAACCACGACCGTTTCATCGCCGGTCGGCGTATAGCACCAGTTGCCGCCGACCAGAGAGCCGGGGCAAGAAACCAGGTGACATGGCGTCGCCTCGAGATTGTCATCGACATCCGAGACGCTGTAAGGCAGACAGACCTGGGTCGGGCTGCATTGCTGGATAGTGGTGTCGTCCGGTACCGTACAGACCGGCGCCGAGTTCATGGTGATTTCAATTGTGGCGGTGTCGCGATCAACCTGTCCACAGGCATCGGTCGCCTGAAGGACGAATTGATAAGTCCCGGGAGCGGTAGGCGTGAAACAGATGCTGTCGCCGTAGAAAGTGCCCGGACCGGATATGAGGGAACAATCGTTAAGATTGCCGTCGACATCCGAGCAGCCGGCCGGCCAGCAGACCTTCTCCGATTCGCAGAGGAACAGGCTCTGATCGGCCCCGGCGTTGGCCACGGGCGAGTTGTTTATTGAATAGTAAACAACAACCGTATCGAACGACTCCAGACCGCAACTGTCGGTGGCCTTCAGGACGAATTCATAATCAAGCGTCCCGGTAGGCGTAAAGCAGATCTGCGAACCGTTGAACGTTCCCGGACCTGTTATCTTCTCAACCGTCTGCAGGTTTCCGTCGGGATCACCGGCGCTGGTCGACCAGCAGATTATGGAGGCGTAACACTGTGAGACGGTGGTGTCGTTCCCCGCGAAAACGGTCGGTGGCGAGTTGGGACATATCGGTATGGCGTGATGATAAGTCGGGGCCAGGGGCGGACTCGAGACCGTCACCTGGCCGTCGGAGGCCGTGATGTAATATTGAACACTGTCTCCCCCGCAGGTCAACTGGCCGGCCGGGATGGTCCCGCAATAAAGACTGTCCGTTCGCGTCATTAAGATCGAGATGTAGGACACGGTATCCGCATTACGATAGAACAGCTTGACCTCGAGATCACCCTGAGGCGTGTCCTGATCGGTCACCCAGGCACAAATATCGACATCGGTATCCCAGTGCTGGCAGGTGGTTTCGAGGTTGATCGTCGCCGGGGTGAGCGTTATGGACGGAACATCGGTCTCCTGGCAAGAGGCCGTGTCACAGGGACCGCAATCCTGCATATCGTCCTTGCGGCAGATCTCCGTCGTATGCCAGTCACCATTCTGCACGGTATCCGGGCTGTCAAAGCAGATGAGGTAGCGCTTGCAGAGTCGCTCCTTGATTTCAGTGTAGATGGTATCGATATCATCGCCCGTCGGGGCGTGGAAGTAGCTCCCGCCGGTACCGCCGGCAAAGCTGATCAGATACTGGGGGTCAAATTCGTTACCGAGGCTTATAGTGTAGATCGGCACCCCGGAACTGTTGGCCAGATCGCAGATCAGCGTCGAATCATCGGAAAAATCGTGGTCGCGCAAACCGTCCGGTGAGGCCCAGTTGTCGCACCAGAAACTCCGATTTTCCATTCCGTCGGTAAGTGCTATCACGGCTTTGCTGCCGAGCTCGGAGCCCGTTATCTGAACGCCTTTCCAGATGCCGTCGAATGCGGCCGTCCAACTCTGAGCCGAAAGCGTGTTGATCTTACTGTGAAGAAGGGCCTTGTTGCTGGTGAAATTCTGGACAATCGACCAGCAGGCGGAGAATTTGACGATAGCTACCCGGTCGTAGATGTCCATATTGTCGACGAAATTGTGAGCTGCCGCCCGAGCCGCCCCGATCTTGTTGTTGTCGTTCATGGAACCGCTGACGTCGATCACCAGGCAGACCGAGGTGCCGCAGGAGTCGATAGTCAGAGCTTCCACCGAAAAGGAATCGATCGGCGCACCGTCAAAAGAAACACAGAAACTGTCCGCATCCATGCCCCCGAGTGGATGGCCCGCGGTATCGAGCACATCCACGTAGGTGCAGATGCGGGGGAACATACCGCAGTCGAGCTGCGATATCTTCACCGTGTCGATTGCGTGAGAGGCGGCGGACAGCACCCGTCCCGACCGGATGGCGTCGGCCGCGGCGGTGGTAGTCGAGTCCTCGACAATATACGGGTCGTCCTCCGGCCCGATTACAACATCTTCGGAAAGAACTGCTGTCCCCATCAGCACAAGTAGCGATAGCGAGTAAGACAAAAGGCGCTTCATAAGAGGCGTCCCTCCCAAAATATATCCGAACTACACTGTTTCTTCAGGCTGTAGGGTAAGGAGGGTTCACCTGAGGTGGCTTACAAGCACCGGCAGTATCGGGAGGCACGACCTCGCGGTATCAAACGATAGAGCCGTTGACCCGCTCGGGCATCCGCACGGATCAACTACAGAAGTCGGTCCGGCGAATACGCCGCCCGAAAAGAATGCTTGTAAGGATTAGCCGGTGTTGACCGGAAGACTGAGCGCCTTTGGCACGACCAGCCCCGGCAACTCGGATGAATTTACCAATCCTTACCTATATCGTCCTTTCTCGTCAAACACCCACTGTCAGGACGACAGCGGCATGCCTGCACTATATCATCAGCAATCTAAAACGTAAGTTGAAATAGATGCAATCGGTGTCTCTACGTTTAGATTCATTTGACTTCAAAGCCAGCCGCTTTCCTTCGAGAGTCGCTCAGCTCGGAAAGAATGGTCGGGGTCCGTCGGACGGACCGGAAGTAATTCTGCAACATCATTAAGATATACGTTTTTGAGTACTTTGTCAACGACAGAAGTTGTCTAAACTCAGCTTTTTAGCCCGATCGGCTCTCGAAGAACGCAGACTAACGCGACCGACTTTTGCCGGATTTCCCGATTAGCGAAATCTCACCATTGGAACGGCAAGCCCCACGAAACACAATTGATGATTGGGCAGGGTTGTTTAGATGCTTAAGAAGACAACGTGAAAAGCGCGTTAAGTTGTTACAGAGTAGTCCGCTGGCGGTGAGGGCGAACCGGCAACAAGCCGTCGAGCGATGCAATCAAGAGAATTCCCAGGGCTGCCACCATAAGCAGATTGACTGTCCCGTGGTCGGCAAAGATATATCTCTCAATGACTTCAAGCGTGGTAAAGTCGATGAGTGACTCCAGGCTGGCGAAATCCGGCAGTGACACCATGGACATCACTGAATCGAACCAGGTGAGTGCCGTTACATAACCGGTGGTAAGAGAGGTCGCAGCCGAGGCAACCAATAGACTCCAGTTCAAGGCCGCCAGGACTGCCAGAACGGTCAGCGCGGCCGCCAGCCCGCTCAGCCAGGCTTTTATCCTCGCCCTGGTACGGGCCGCCGCCAGAGGCGGAAGCGAAAGAGTGACTTTCTTGGCAAAATTCCCCGGCAGTTTAATCTCGGGAGCTTCCGACAGCTCGCCGTAGAGCTGCTCGTACAGGCTCAGCTCTTCACGGCAGCGAACACATCTCTGAAGGTGCTCGTGAGCTTCATCGCCCATCACCAGATCCGAGCCGGACACGCGGCGTCGATCCAGATAGGCCTGGATGTCGTTATCCTGAAGGTGGCTTATGCGCATAGCTCCTCCCGTTCGAATCTGGCGGTGAGGCGCTCCTTGAGCAGCTTGCGGGCCCGGAAGAGATAGCTCTTCACGGTGCCGTCCGGAAGACTGAGGATCTCCCCTATCTCGGCATAAGTCATTTCGTGCAGATGATATAGACTGACTATAGTCCCGTAGATGACCGGCAGGCTGTCTATCTCCTCGCAGATGCGCACTGTCATCTGACGGCTCTGGGTCCACTGATCAGGTGATTCGACGTCGGCGGTACAGGAATCAACGGTCTCACCTTCGGGCACCTGATCCTCATACAGCGGAAGACGTTTCTTTTCGAGGAAATTGAGGCAGGTATTGTAGGCGATCCGGGCTATCCAGGTCGACAGCTTCGCCTGGAACTGAAACCGCCCCAGGTTCTGATAGACTCGAACAAATACGTCCTGGCAGAGATCCTCGCGCTCGGTCGGATTGGAGACCATCCGAAAGACAATCTGTCCCACCAGCCGTTGGTGATCGGTGACCAACTTCTGGAAAGAGCCGGCGTCACCGTCGAGAATTCTGCGAACCAATGTCCGGGTTTTATCCATATCAGTTACCTATATGACAATAGACTGGTCCGGGGCTGCAAAAGTTGCATTTTTCTGGCCTGCAACATTTTTCGGCTCGGGCGGTCTAATGCAGCAGAGAAACCAAACAGAAAGGAACTCAGTCATGGAAGCACCACTGATTGTCGGAATAGTCTTCTTCTCGATTGTGACCGTCGTCAAACTACTGGTCGATTCCTCAACCCGGCGTCGGATGCTTGAGACGGGAGCTCTGGACGACCGTATGAAGCGGCTTCTGATGAACCAGGCGGAATTGTCTACGCTCTCCAACCTTAAGTGGGGCATGATCTTAATAGGTATCGGCCTGGCTGCCCTGGCTTCCGAGGTCTGGCCCTATTACCTGTCTGACGAAGGCGCCCTGGGGCTGGTGTTTCTTTTCGCGGGTCTCGGTTTCCTCATCTATTACCCGATCGCCCAGCACCGCCTGAAAAAGCTTGAAGAGAGGAAAGACACGGACGCGGCTGCGGTATAGGCCGTCAGGCCACAGGTCAGAAAATTAGACCCCGAGGAGTCCGCTCTTCGGGGTTTCTTATTGTCTGCCCGAGCGGGTCAGATGGGGCGTCGCTTCACTCTGGTAGATACCAGGATGGGCGCGCCGGACGCGAAGCCTGGATCACTAACTCCCGAGAATTTGGTACGGCTGTTGAGGGTCTGTTCCAGCGGTCTGGTCGAGGCTCGATCCGGCGCCGACTCGATCTTCAGGCAATCAAAAGGCCGCCCTTTTCAGAGCGGCCTTTCTTCCCGGACTGCCAATCGCCGGTCTTCTTCTCTTTGAGTATGCTATTTGGCCAGGCTGATGGTTATCCCCCAGCTCTTGGGATCTCTCGGATGAGAGGCGTTCCAGTCGTTGAAAGAGTGAGAACCGTCAGTGATGTAGGTCACTTCGTACGTCCCCGGCTCAAGGGTGATGCTGCCGTCGAACTTCCGGTTCTTGTCGGCACCACCGGCAGGATCGGTATTCCGCCAGGTCATCTCCCATTCAGTCCGGCCGGTCTCGTCGTTATCTATCCAGGCGTAGTCGTACATGTTGCCGCGAGAACCTTCGCCCAGCGCGTAGATGTCAATCCGACTTCTCTTATCAAGGGTGAAGCGATCTCGCCGGCGCTCCCGGTCACCTACCCGAATCATCCGCACCAGGACATCGCTGCCTTCAAGCACCTCGTCCTCGTCTAGGAGAACCAGATCCGATTCATTGAAGCCGGCCCCCGGATAGATGGCCAGACCCCAGGCACTGGGGTCGAAAGGCCGATCGGCGTTCCAGTCGCGATAGGAATGCGAGCCGTCGGTAGTGTAATAGGCCACGTACTTGCCCGACTTCAGGTCGACGACCCCGTCGAAGGCCCGGTTCTTTTCGGCTCCGCCGGCGTGCTCGGTGTTCCGTCGCGTCATTTCCCAGACGGCTCGGCCGGTCGAAGCATCCTCGATCCAGCCGTAGTCACAGAAGTCGCGATCGCCGCGAGAATACTCGCCTACCGCGTAGAGCCTCAACTGGCCGTCTTTCTTTAGCTCAAACGCCTGTTCCATATAGTCGTTGTCACGGGCCCGCATCAGATCGACCAGCGGCTTGGCGCCTTCGTCACCCTCAACCAGGTGAAACGCCGAGGCATCGAAATCCGTCCCCGGCAGCAGGGTGATACCCCAGTTCATGGGATCGTAAGGCGGGTTGACGTTGAAGCGGTCGAACGAGTGAGAGTCATCGGTGGCAAAGTGAAGTACGTAGGTACCCTTCTCCAGGCGAACCTCTTCGTCACACTTGCGGTTCTTTCGTCCACCGCCGGCCCGCTCGGTATTGAGACGGTCCAACTCCCAGACCCGTTCCCGGGTACTCGTGTTCAGAATCCAGGACCGGTCGACCGGATTGTCGTAACCCCGGGGATGCTCGTGTACCGTGTAAATACGTATGTTCATCGGTTTGTCTACGGTGAAAGCCTGTCGGATATACTCGTCATCTCCGAGCCGATTGAAACGGGCCAGCGCGTTCGCCAAACCACCGTCGATTTCGAATTCCTTGACGTCGGCCTTCGTTATCTCGTCGGAGGAAACCCGGACAAAGCAATCCCGGAGATAGTCATGGACATCGAAGTAATCGTCCTCGTAGTCCTCATCCTCGTCATCGAAGAGGTTGGACAGGAGATCGACAAAGTCCTTGCCGCCGCGGAAATCCCCCGTGAAATTTAGATTGTCCCCCGCGAACATGTACATCTCGTACTTGCCCGCTTCCAGGAACGTCGTCTTCTCCGCCCGCCTCAGGGCTTTTTTGTCCCGGCCCCGGTCGGAGCGGGCCCCGGTCATCTTCCAGACCGGTTCACGAGTATCACTGTCCAGAATCCAGGCATAAACAATAAGGCTGCTGTTGTATCTGGCCTTGACCCCGACCGCTTCGATGTCAACCTCGGCCCCTTTGGTCAGTTCAAAACCAACCATCTCCAGGTCGCCGTTTCTGAGGTGATCGATTTCGACGAGGGTCTCGGCCTGCGCGATCCCGCTTGCTACTCCCAGAATCGTCAGCGCGGCAGCCACGGCGAGTAGTTTTGTCATGATCAGGTTCCCTTCCCTATTGGATAAGATATCTTTCGTAAATGAATTTGCTTCGAGATACGACAACTCGCACAGCTTTGTTTCATTCCCCGGCCCGAAAGGACTGCACAGATGAGCCCCAAATAGAAAACCCCTGCCGAAACAGGGGTCTGAAATTTGGTGGAGCCAGGGAGGATCGAACTCCCGACCTCTTGACTGCCAGTCAAGCGCTCTCCCAGCTGAGCTATGGCCCCGTACATTTGAGCCTCAACAATACATATCATCGGCAGGCTTGTCAACATGTTTCGTAGCGATCGGCTTAACGCGGCCGGGAGCCCTGAACACCCCCTCAGGCGGCCGTCTCGATCCGATTGTCCCGAATCAGGCAGAGGATGAAGCCGGCCGCCGCAAAGCCCATCCCCACATAGATCACCGGTCGATAGCTCTCGACAAAAATCAATCCGGCTTCGATCAGGGCCGCGTTCTGCTGCTGGAGATAGGCGAACAGGGCGGTTGCCACCGCCACGCCTACCGACATACCGATATTGCGGTTGGTGGCCAGTATTCCGGAAGCGACCGAACGCTGGCCCTCCCGAACCGATCCCATAAGGGCAGAGGAATTGGGGGTGCTGAAAACGCCCGCGCCGCCGCCTACCACGGCGAGGCAGACGGCGATATACCAGTTCTGCGTATCGGGAGCGAGGTTGGACAGCAGGTACAGCCCAGTCCCCATAATAACCATCCCGGCGCTGGTCAGGAGGCGATAGCCGATTATGTCCGACAGCTTCCCGGAGGTTGGCGCTGCAATGAACATCACGATCGGCATGATAACGAGGTACATGCCCACCTGCTGCGGCTCGAACAGCTTGACCCGTTCCAGGAAGAAGGGAACCAGGACCAGCACCCCCGACAGTCCGGCAAAATGGCAGAGCTGTGCCGCCAGGGCGGTCGTGAACCGGCGGTTCCGGAAAATACCCAGCCCCACCACGGTATGCCGGGGATTCTTCTCAAGGGCAATGAACACCACAAAGCTGAAGGCTGAAAACAGGCCCAGCCCCCACATCAGGGGATGGCCGACCGGGTAGTCATCGATGAGCGACAGGCCAAAGACTCCGCTTACAAGGGCCAGGGCCAGAGCGGCCGCCGCGGCCACTCTCATGGGAGGCGGGTCTTGAGGTTTGTCGAGCAGGCGAAAATAACGATGAGCCATGACCAGTCCGAACAACCCGATAGGTAAATTCACGATGAATATCGCGTGCCAGCTCCAGATGCCCAGGAGATAGCCGCCCACCGGTGGTCCTACCATAAAACCGGCGGAAACCATCATGACCATTATCCCGAGGCCCTTCCCCCGTTCTTCCCGGGGGAAGACCGTCGTCACCATCCCCGGCCCGATTGAGGCAAACATGGCGGTGCCGACAGCCTGCACCACCCGGGAGACGATAAGCATCGAAATGCTGCCGGAAAGCGCACAAAGGAGCGACCCCACTATAAAAAAGGTGTAGCCAAAACGGTAGGAGAAGCCATAGCCCCGCCGCTGGGTCCAGGCGCCGAAAGCCACCAGGAGAGAGATCAAGGTCAGGGAATAGGCCAGGACTACCCAGGCCACCAGGCTCACCGGCGCGTCCAAATCGCGGGCAATGGAAGGCAGAGCAACGTTCAAAATAGAGCCGTCGAGCGTCGCCATGAAGGTCCCGATCGCGCCGACCGTGAACAGTTTGTATCTGTTGGCCTGGACGCGGGCAGAATCCATGGGGTCGAGGTCCTCTAAGTCGTTGCCTAAAAAAAGATTGACAATACTATCGCCTAAACGTAACCTATCCTCAATAAGCCGTCAACAGGTATTTAGGTATCATTGAACAACCGAGACCTTCAGTCGTCTTATAGTTGGATAAGAGCTTCGGCTAATGAATGAAACAACCCCGGAGCTACTCAAGAGGTTTGCAGAAGGTGACGCCTCGGCCTTTACGGGTCTGGTGGAGAGATTCCAGAAGCGGGTTTACTACCTGGCGTACCAGATGCTGGGAAACCACCTTGACGCCGATGAAGTAGTCCAGGAGTCTTTTGTAAGAATCTACGGGCGACGGAAGGAGTTGACCGGTGTAACCAATTTTCCCTCGTTCCTGATGCGGATAGCCACCAACTATTCGATCGACCTGTTGCGAAAGCGGAAGGGGCACAGCCAGATGGTTGACGACTCGACCGCCCTGCCGGGGGAGGTTCAGGTGGAACTGTCCCGGAAAGTTCGGACGCCGGATGAGAACTTCAAGAATAAGGTACTGATGGAGGAGATTCGACGGGCCCTGGCCACCCTGCCCCCTCGGCAGAAGATCACGGCCCTGTTGCACGACGTCGAAGGGTATGCCAAGTCGGAGATCGCCGAGATTCTCGATTGCCCTGAGGCGACCGTGAGATCCAACCTCCACATAGCCAGAAAGAAACTGAAAAAGATCCTGGAGAAGCGACTTGCCGATAAGGAGTAAGAATGACGTGCCCCTACCCTCGGTCGCTCCTGGAAGACTATGTTGACCGGGAGTTGCCTGAAGCCGAGGCTGAAGCGGTGGCCAAGCACCTGGCTGCCTGCGACGCCTGCCGGGCTGAATACGAGGCAATTCTCAAACTCAAAAGTCTTCTGAGACGACAAGCAGTTCCCGAACCTCATCCCGAGTACTGGAAAGAGGTATCGAGCCTGATCCTGGCCCGGACGGTTGAATCCGCCCCTTTTGAGACGGTCGATCGCCCCTTTGATCAGGTCCGCTCTAGCGAGCGCGCTTCGTTTGTCAGGGCGTTGATATCAGTAGCCGCTTCGCTGGGAATCTTCATTGCCGCCCTTTCGTTCGGCTCAATCGGCGGCGTGGCGACGTCGGAAGATCCTCCCCTGGAGCGGCAGGTCCTGTCGACCTCCACCCTGGTCGCCGGTGCCCACGCTGACGCTAACCTCGAGATAACTCTTTCGAATCATGAGCGCGTCTCGAAAGCACTGTTGCTCCTGGGTCCTCCCGGCCTGCTGGGTCGATTCCCGGAGATGGCCACGGCACTCGGTATTGAATAGCTCGATTCTGGTGATTAGATTCGGGAACGGAGAACCAGCTTGAAAAAAACGATAACCGCCTTTCTGACTGTCGGCTGCATCCTGGTGGCCCTGTTCGCCTGCGATCAGGGCGAGAAGCGGGTCAGCCTGCAATTCAAATTCAAACCGGACACCCGGCTGTTCTACAAAGAGATCAGCAAGGGTACCGCAAAGGTTACCGAGGACAGCTCCGTTACCAGCGATCGCTATGCCGAGCTGGAATGGACGCTCGAGTGGTACGTGCGGAGACTCCTCAAGGACAGCACCGCGGAGATTGTCGAGACCCGGACCTATCGGTACACCACGCTCGAGAAGGATTCCTCCAAGAGCGATACCATGGCGCATACCGATGACATGACCATGTATATGAAGCCGAACGGAAAAATCGTCGACCTGGAACCGGCGCTCACGCGTGAGTCCAAGCTCTCGTACCTGAAGAGCTATATTGAGCAGGGGCAGCCGGTGTTCCCACAGGGTGAGTTGGCCCAGGGTTACAGCTGGACCCAGTCGACCAAGGTGATACTCCCCGACGGCCCTATCGAAGCTTCCACCACCTATGAGATAAAGTCGTTCGCGCGTGAGCGCGGTTACGACTGTGTGGTGATCGCTTATGACGGCAACATGGCTATTCCCCTCGAACCAATGAAAGAAGAGAACTACGATCTGATCAGCGGGGTGGACCGGATTACCTCCAAGGGGCATCTGTATTTCGCCTACAAAGAAGGAATGATCGTGGTCCAGATGGAGCGGTGGCTGCTCGACGGAGAGCGGGTTGGAATCAAGGAAGGCGCCGACACCGTGAATACGCGGATTCAGATCGAATACGACGTCGACCACTGGCTGGCCGGCGTGGAAAAACCATAGACGGCTTACAAGACAGTTCCTGCAATGGAGCCGCTGACGAGCTTTTGCTTTACAGAGATCGCCAGCGGCTCTACTTTTGCGAGACACTTCTCTAAGACAGGATACCGGCCTTATGGATAATATGGGTAATAATGTTATTCTCCACGATCTGCACCGACGCTTCGACCATGCCGCCCTGGCCCCGGAAACGGATGAAAAGGCAGTCAGGCGCACCTGCGAAGAAGCTCTCCAGTACGGTTTTTTCGCGGTAGCCGTCAACCCGGTCTGGATTTCTCTAGTCTCGGAACTGCTCGCCGGCAGTCCGCTCAAGGTCCTGGGTGTAGCCGGGTTTCCGCTGGGCGCCAGCCGCACCAACATCAAGGCGGCGGAAGCCTCCAACAGCGTAGCCGACGGCGCCCATGAGATCGACCTGGTGGCCAACATCGGGCATCTGGTCTCGGGTGAATTCTCTGCGGTGGAGCGGGAAGTTGCCAGCGTAAGGCAGGTTCTTCCCTACAACATTGTCTTGAAAGTCATAATCGAAGCCGGCAAACTCACCGAGCAGCAGCAGGTCGAGGCCACCCGCGCGGTGGTCAACGGCGGCGCGCAATTCGTCAAGACCGGAACGGGCTTCTTCGGGGGCGTCACGGTCAATCAGGTGGAAACCCTGGTCAGGGCGGCTGCGGACAAGATTGAGGTAAAGGCCGCCGGCGGGATCAAAACGCTTAACCAGTGTCGCGATCTGCTGCGGGCAGGCGCCACCCGCCTCGGATCATCTTCGTCAGTATCGATAATGAAACAGCTCGCCGAATCTGCTGGCGGCCAGTGACTTTTCGCCGGAGCTCACTCCTCGTCGGAGGCTTTTGACTTTGATTTGGTGGGCGGCAGACGTCCCCGTCTGCCCCATCGACAAACGTCTTCTCTCTCCGTCTCCCCAGCGAAGGCTGGGGCCCAGTCTGCGGTCGGTGCCCCTTAGCTTGCCGTAGGGTCTGTGATGCTGGCAACATGCAGCAAGGACTCTGTGAACCCACCATAAATGGTGGGCTACCGGGGCGGGCCTGTTCGTCCAGGACATCCCACCCCGGAGGGGTGGGCCACCCGGGTTTTTGCCTCGTGTTAATTCATTCCGGGTGGCCCAGGGCTTGCCCCGGGTTTCTAAGAACGACGGGCTGAGGCCCGTTCTATACGTCCCTCTTTGATAAGCTCAGGGTGACTGACTTGGGCATCGCCGAAACCTCTGGGGGGTTTTGCCTTTGATTCTTCTGCTTTTCTGTTATATTTTGCCCGTAAGCATATGGTGGAAGACAAGAACCTGAAACCCAAACGACCCTTCGTCGGCGTCCATTTCAAGTGCTGTAACGTCTATCAGCGCCTCTATTTAAACGCCGCCGGTACCGAGTTTGTCGGCTGGTGCCCGAAGTGCCTGGCCAAATCGGTCGTGAAGGTCTCCCCCACCGGCTCGAAAAGCAGATTCTTTAACGCTGAATAAACAGGTACTTGCGCCTTGGCCCTGCTAAAATCGAAAATAGTGGTTGTCCCGATGGGTGAGGTTGACTTCATGCTGGTCAACAAGCTCGCCTCAAGCATAGGGCCGGTATTTAACCGCTCGGTGGATATTCTTAAAGGAATGAAGCTTCCCCCCGAGGCCTACAACGTCATCCGCAACCAGCACTATGCCCAGGTTATTCTCTCCAAGTTGGAACGGACAAAAGCCAACAGCCGCGAGAAAGTGATTGCGGTTTGCGAGGAAGACCTGTATGTACCGGATCAGCCGTATGTAATGGGTTGGGGCGACGGTCTCTCCGGTACCGCCGTGGTCTCGCTCTTCCACATCAGGCAGGAGTTCTACGGCCTCCCGGAGGACGAGGCCAAGGTTTATCCCCGCCTGTACAAGGAAGTCGTCCACCACCTGGGGCACCTGTTCAACCTGATCGAGTGTCGCAACCCGAAATGTGTCAACTATTTCAGCCGCGTGATGCTGGACATTGACAACAAGGGTGACAAGTTCTGTGACATCTGTCGCCGCCGTCTGACCAGCATGGTCTGAAGCTTGCGGCGCAGGCAGGAAGCCATGACGCTCGAACAGATTATCGACCTCCTTCAGTCCGACCACAAATTCAGGCAGAACATCTCTCACTGGCAGGTCTACCCACCCAAAGAAGCCCGTTATGCGGAATTTCCCGAACCGCTTGACCGCCGCCTCGTCGCCACGTTGAAAGCTCGTGGTATCGAGCAGCTATACACGCATCAGGCCGAGGCCTGCGAGGCCGTCATGCAGGGCAAAGACGTTGTTGTCGTCACCCCGACCGCCTCCGGAAAAACCCTGTGCTACAATCTGCCGGTTTTGAATGAGATCATCAAGAATCGGAACTCCCGCGCGTTATACCTATTCCCGACCAAGGCCCTTTCGCAGGATCAACTGGCTGAGCTTCACGACCTGGTGACAGATCTTGAAGTTGATGTGAAGACGTACACGTTCGACGGTGACACGCCGCAGACCGCCCGGAGACTGATAAGGTCAGCCGGACATATCGTCGTCAGCAATCCGGATATGCTCCACGCCGGTATCCTGCCGCATCACACTAAATGGATCAAGCTGTTCGAGAATCTGAAGTACGTGGTCATCGACGAGGTCCACCATTACCGGGGCGTGTTTGGATCGCACCTGGCTAACGTAATCAAGAGACTTCGCCGCATCTGCAAATTCTACGGCTCCGACCCGATTTTCATCTGCTGCTCGGCTACTATCGCCAACCCGGATGAACTGGCCCGCAAAATTATCGGCCGTCCGCTGCAGTTGATCAACAACAACGGGGCGCCCTCGGGAGAGAAACACTTCATCCTCTACAACCCGCCGGTAATAAACCCACAGCTTGGCATACGAAAATCTTCGATCAAAGAGGCCGCCCGGCTGGCGACATCGTTTCTGCGTCATCGCGTGCAGACAATCGTATTTGCCCACTTCCGGCTCTACGTGGAGGTACTCCTGACCTATCTCCAGCGCGAACTCAAAGGGGATTTCGGTAAAGGGATTAACATCGCCGGCTATCGCGGCGGATATCTACCTAACGAGCGGCGGCGGATCGAAAGGGGTCTCCGCTCCGGCGAGATCACCGGCGTAGTGTCGACCAACGCCCTTGAGTTGGGCATCGACGTGGGCGGGCTCGATGTCTCGATTATAGTAGGCTATCCCGGATCAATTGCCTCGCTGCTTCAGCAATCCGGTCGGGCCGGGCGTTCCTCGAGCGTTTCTCTTACGATCATGGTGGCCAACTCTTCCGCCATAAACCAGTTCCTGTGCGCCGAGCCGAAATACATCTTCGACCGCACACCCGAGTCCGGCATTATCGACCCCGAGAACCTGATAATCAAAACCAACCATCTCAAGTGCGCCGCGTTTGAACTACCGTTCGATCGGGAAGAATATTTGGATGATGTCGGTGCCGGGAAGATTCTCGACTACCTGGCCGATCAGAATGTGGTGCGTCGGTCGGGCGAGCGCTATCACTGGTCCTCGGACATTTACCCCGCCCAGCAGATTTCCTTGCGCTCGGCGACCTCGGAGAATTTCGTAATCCTCAACGAGTCCAAAAACGCCGAGGTGATCGGAGAGGTTGACTATTACTCCGCCCCTATTTTCCTCCACCCGGAGGCCATCTACCTGCACGGCGCCGAGCAGTATCAGGTGACCAGGCTGGACTGGGAGGGCAAAAAGGCCTACGTCAAGGAAGTTGACACCGACTATTACACCGACGCCGAAACAAAGACCGACTTAAAAGTGCTCCAGATCGAAGAAGAACACTCAACTGCCGATGACGCCCGCACGCACTGGGGGGAGGTCTCGCTGACCTGCACCACTG
>Ga0272444_10001265_pt1 | contig 24660 bp, 21 predicted proteins | sample SSMForm13_FD_201033 | JGI IMG/M metagenome (GOLD analysis project Ga0272444, IMG submission 201033) | Marine sediment archaeal communities from Little Sippewissett salt marsh, Falmouth, MA, United States - SSM-Form-13 | ecosystem: Environmental > Aquatic > Marine > Wetlands > Sediment ...
CCCGTGCGTCGACGGAGACGGTGAATCGAGTCTCGTGCAGGCTCTCCCGGTCGGGACACATCTGCGGCAGGTCGAGTGCGCGAGATCTTGCTTCGGTGATCGGAACGCAGACGAGTCCGCGGCCGTGCGTGATCATGAAGTTGACGACTTCGGGAGTGACGTGCTCGGCGGCGATGGCGAAGTCGCCCTCATTCTCACGATCCTCGTCGTCGACAAGGATCAGGACCTCTCCCTGCCTGAATCGACGAATTGCCTCCTCGATTGGGATGAACACCGCGTACCTTCATCTTCCCGTGCCTGCCGGAGTCTCGCTTCAAAGGTTGTCCGATCGCGGCATGGGCTCACGAGTACCGGTCGATTGACGGACTCCCTGAGAGGCTGCGAGACGCTCCGAGTCCTTGCACGATTCCCGTGAACGTCGGCCGTGCAGTGTAGTCCATGGGAATGCCCTGTTCAACGGATTTGCGCGGCACTTGCTGCCACGTTACCCTCTTCGCCTCAGGAGGTCATCGTGGTCAAGCGTTCGATCGTCATAGCTCTGTTGGGATTTGTACTTGTGGCCCTGGCCGGCGCGGCTGCGGATCCGGATGTCGTCTACACGATTCGTGATGGAGGCGGGTATCAGGAGATTACCGTCTCGACACCCCTCGCCGAGTACGTCCTTTCCGAGGACGGCGGTGTGATGAGGAGCCTCTTCCTGTCTTTCGCGCCGTACGGTTCGGAACAGGAGGAACTGATTCCAGGGACACGGACGGACGCCGATGATCGAACACGTCAGTACGTCGAGGATGCCGAATTCGCGTTCTCACTGACGAACGGCGACATGGTCGAGGGGAGCTACACGCTCTCGGAGCCGACCTACATCGAAGAGGGCAGCCTTCAGATCGAATTCGTCGGGGCGTTCAACGGGGCGACGGTGACGAAGACGTACACGTTCCACGAGGACGCTGTCTACACGGTCGACTTCCGTTTGACGATCGACAACTCGGGCGCACCGTTCGACCTCTCGATGCTTCTCGGCAGCCAGATGCCGAGCGACGATGCCCCCGACGTCTACTACTTGTACGACGGCGAGCCGGGGACCGACCGGCTTGCGACAAGTTCGTACTTTGCCTTCGAGGGCATTGGCTCGATGACCAAGGCGATCGTCTTCTTCCTGTCGCCGCTCGAAGGGACCGTCGCTGAACCGATGAGCGAGTACTCGGCCGCCGGCAGCCGCCGGTTTGGCGTCGAGATGGCCGTTGAGACGGGAACGTCGAGCTTCGACTACTCCCTCTACGGTGGACGCCGCCGCAATCTCCTGATGAAGGATGCCGGGATCGAAGCGCTCGACGAGCCGGGGATCGGCGCGCGCCTGATGATCCCCGTGATTCAGTTCATCAACATGCTCTACCGCGCCACCGGCAACTACGGCTGGGCGATCATCCTGTTCACCATCCTGACCCGCGTGATCCTCTTCCCGCTGATGCGGAAGCAGTATCACTCGATGGCCAAGATGCAGAAGCTGCAGCCGAAGATGAAGCGGATCCAAGAGCGATTCAAAGACGACCGCCAGCTGCAGCAGCAGAAGACGATGGAGCTCTACAAGAAGGAGGGCGTCAACCCGATGAGCGGGTGTCTGCCCTTGCTCGTCCAGCTTCCGATTCTGGTCCTGATCTGGCGCGCGATTCTCTACTCCGGTGAGCTGATCCATCTCTCGCCAGGCTTCCTATGGATTCCGGACCTGTCGATGCACGATCCGTACTTCATCCTCGTGATCGTGACGACCGGAATCATGATGCTCCAGCAATGGCTGATGACGCCGACGCGGGCGGAGGCGACGGGAACCCAGAAGTACTTCGGGTACATCTTCCCGGTGATGATGGCCGTCCTGCTCTGGCGCTTCCCGGCCGGGCTCTGGCTCTACTACTTGCTGACGACGGCGGCACAGGTCGCTCAGCAGTGGATTGTCAATCGCGAAATGGCAAGAGCCGATGCGCGTCTCGCCCCGGTGGAAGGCGTGATCGACGTCGAAGCAGACGAGGTTGAAGCAGAAGCTGAGACGGGAGAGGAAGATGCCGGAGCTGAAGGCGGAGGTTGAGGCCTACCTCGGGCAGCTGCTCGAGATCCTCGAAGAGGACGTCGCCTTCGAGATCGAAGAGGACCCTGACGGGCTCTATGTCAATCTCGTCGGCAGCATGTTCTCCATGCCTGAAGAGCGGCCGACTCTGACAGCACTCGAGCATCTCCTTCGCGGTGCACTGCGCCGGAAGATCGGCCAAGAGGTCGAAGTGATCCTCGACGCCAACGGCGCGGTCAAGCGTCGCCGGGCGGAGCTGATTCGCTTCGCCCTCTCGACGGCGGAATCGGTTGTGCGCGAACACAAGCGGGTTCGGCTCAATGCTCTTCCCTCTCATGAGCGGAGAACCATCCACGTGACGCTCGCCAACTTCCCAGGTGTCCGGACGTTCAGCGTTGGCGACGGTGAGGGCCGGCGCGTGGTGATCGAGCCGGACGACTCCTAGGTCGATGCCCGAAGACGCGGGCCATCCTGCAGCTGCAGATCCGTTCCGCGCTTCCGACACCATTGCCGCCATCTCCACGCCCCTCGGCGAGGGCGGAATCGGCATTGTCCGCCTGAGTGGCCAGGATGCGATTGCCGTCGCCGATCGCGTCTTCTCGGCCGCTGACGGGCAGCCGCTGACCGAATCGGAGAGCCATCGACTCCATTACGGCCGCATCGTTGTCGGCGGTCGCCGGATCGACGAGGTCCTCGTCTCCGTCCTGCGGGCGCCGCGAACGTACACACGTGAGGATGTCGTTGAGATCAACGGACACGGCGGGATTGTAGCTGCCCGAGCCATTCTCGATGCTGTGCTTGCGGCGGGTGCCAGGATTGCTGAGCGGGGCGAATTCACCAAGCGTGCCTTCCTTCACGGCCGCATCTCGCTCGACCAGGCGAAGGCCGTTCTCGACATCGTCCAAGCGAAGACGGCGCTTGGGCTGGAGGCGGCAGTCGATCGACTTGGCGGACGCTTCTCGATCGCACTCGAGGAGATCCGCGCCGAGCTGGCCGAGATCCTGGCCGATCTGGAAGTGGAGATTGATTTCCCCGACCTCGATGTCGAGACGGACGTGGTCGACCGGCGCGTGAGTGGACTCGCCGACCGGGTCAGAACCTTGCTCAATCGAGCGGAGAGCGGACGCATCCTGCGGGAGGGGCTGACCGTCGCCATCGTCGGGCGACCGAACGTCGGGAAGTCGACACTCCTGAATGCACTGCTGGCCGAGGACCGGGCGATCGTCACGCCGGTTCCGGGGACCACACGAGACACCGTCGAAGAGGAGGCGTCGCTCGGAGGCATTCCCATCCGGCTGATCGACACGGCCGGGCTTCGGGAGCCGGGGGACCCCGTAGAGGCGGCCGGTGTGAAGCGGACGGAGGAAGCCGTCGACCGCGCAGACCTGGTCCTCCTCGTTCTCGACGGAGGCGAGCCGGGAACGGAGGAGGATCGGCGGCTCCTCGAGACGGATTGGTCCGTGCCGGCGATCGTTGTGCTGAACAAGATCGATCTGCCGGACCGGTTCGGCGATCTGCTGGACAGACGAGACGCAGTTCGTGTTGCCGCCGCTCGGGGCACAGGCGTTGAGGATCTGAAGACGAGGCTCCTCGATCTGCTGCTTGATGGAGAGATTCCGGCCCGGAACTCGGTCCTCCTCCTCGATCAATGGGAGAGGGATCTCTTGCGGCGCATCGGGATCGATCTCGAGCGGGCCGCAGGTGTCCTAACGTCGGGCGGCTCACCGGACATGGTCGCCGAGGAACTGCGTCAGGCGTATACCACCGCCGGCGAACTCCAGGGCATCGACGTCGCGGAGTCGATCCTCGATGCCGTCTTCTCTCGCTTCTGTGTAGGCAAATAGCCAAGGGGCGAGGAACAGAACGGGGAGTAGCGGCGCACCCTGTGTGCGCCGGCTGTTGGGCGTCTGAGACTACGAACGTCGGAGACAAGCTCCGACGCTACACGGCGTCTTCGGTGACGAGGTCGACGCCTTGGATCTGTACGGCACTCCGCCAGTCGTCGAAGCCGATCTGGCAGACGAGCGACGCGCTCTGAGCCCCCTCGAACGCTTCTAGATGCCGGCCCATTCGGAATGCGATAAACGAAACACTTGCTCCACCCTGGCGCACGAAGCCCTTGATGTGTTGCCGCCGGTTGCCTACGAGCGTGATCCCGTCAAAGGTGCAGTCGCGAATCAGGAAACGCGGTCGCGGGTTCCCTGGCCCGAACGGCGCAAGCGTGGACAGATGATCGTGAAGTTTCTGATTGACATCCGTCAGTGTACCGACGGCATCGAGAGCGTCCGGCTTGTGAGAGACAACGGCCGGTCCGTGGCCGGTCACGTACTCCTCGATTCCGGCCTCGAGCTGTTCGAGGGCATCGTTGGTGACGGAGAAGCCGGCTGCCATCTTGTGTCCGCCGTAGCGTAGCAGGAGGTGGGCGTTTGCCTCGAGACAGGCGCTGACATCGAAGTCGCCGACGCTCCGGCAGGAGCCACGGCTGACCCCGTCCCCCTTGGAGAGAACGATCGCCGGAACGCGGTATCGATCGGTGAGGCCGGAGGCGACCAGGCCGAGGATGCCCTCATTCCAGTACTGCCCGACGAGAAAGACATACCCGTCCTCACGTGGCGTGCGCTCCTCGACACGGATCATCTCTGCCGCTTGGGACATCAGGTCGTTCTGCGCGATCTCTCGATCCCGGTTGTAGTCGAGCAGAATCTCCGCCAGGTACTCGGCCTGTTCCCTCGCCTCGGTCACGAGAAGGAGGAACGCGACCTTCGGATCGCCGGCGCGATTGGCGGCGTTCAGCTTCGGCGCGACGAGGTAGCCGATGTCGGAGGCTGTCAGCTTCTTCGGGTTCACCGAGAGTCGATTCATCAGCGTACGGAATCCGAGAGAGGAACCCTTCCCGTCCTTGATCATCTCGAACGCCTCCCGGACGAGGGCGCGGTTCTCGCTGTCACCTTCGTGCGTCAGAGGAACGAGATCGGCGATCGTCCCAAGCGCGACCAAATCGAGTAGGTGCGAAGGCGCCGGCCGGCCGAGGCGTTCGTAGAGGGCGCAGACGAGCTTGTAAGCGACGGCAACGCCGGCGAGGTGTTGGTTCGGATACTCGCTCCCCGCGACCATCGGATCGACCACTGCGACGGCCTGTGGCAACTCGCCGACAGGAAGATGGTGGTCGGTGATGATCGTATCGATCCCCGCGGCGGCGAGCCGTGCGACCTCTTCCTGGTTGGCGATGCCGCAGTCGACGGAAACCACAAGCCGGAAGTTCTCTTCGATCGCTCGGAGAACGAACGCCGACGAGATGCCGTGTCCGCGTGTCCGCTCGCTGACCTCGACCTTGACGGAGTTCTCCGGCAGAAGCGGACGGAGGCTTCGGTAGAGGACGGACGCGCCGGTCAATCCATCGACATCGAAATCACCGTGGATGTAGACGCGTTCTCCCCGTTCGATGGCCGTCTGCAGCCGGGCGATTGCCTTCTCCACGTCGGGCAGCAGAAAGGGGGAATGCAGGCTCTGGCTTCCAGGGGCGATCAGCTTGCGCCAGGCGTCGCCTCCACGCCGCGCCAACAGAGTCGCAAAGGGACGGGAGCAGTCGAGTTCCGATTGGATGGCGTCTAGAAGCGGTTCGTCGGGGAGGGGAGCGACCTCCCACACCCTCCCCTCGCGGAGGACGGACCGCACAGTGCGATCAGCTCCTCTTGCGGCGGTCCGCCGTCGCCGTCCACGCGTGGAGGATCGGGTTGGCGATGTACATCGAGGAGTACGTGCCGACGATGACGCCGATCAGCAGTGCGAGAGAGAATCCGCGCAGGACGCTCCCGCCGAACAGGAACAGAATGATGACCGGAATGAACGTCGTCAGCGACGTGTTGAGCGTTCGCGAGAGGGACTGGTTTACGCTCAGGTTGATGATCTCGCGGATCGACTTGCGGCGCTCGAGCTTCAGGTTCTCTCGGATGCGGTCGAAGATGACGATGGTGTCATTGAGCGAGTATCCGACGATCGTCAGGAAAGCTGCAATCGTCGCCAAGTTCACCTCGACGCCGAACAACGCGAACAGACCGAGCGCGATCACGACATCATGCAGAATCGCGGCGACGGCGCCGATCGCATAGCGAAGGCGGAATCGCCACGAAACGTAGACGAGGATCGCGACGAGGGCGAGGAGAACAGCCTGCCAACCCTTCTGGGCCAGCTCGCGACTCACCTGTTGCCCAATCAGCCTGCGGCTGATGTCCTCGATCGGGAAATCGCTGCGTAGCGTCGATTCGATGCGGTCAATCGTCCGCTGATCCTCTTCGACGTTCAGCAGCTGCGTTGTGATGACCTTCGTTGTCGCGCCGCCCACGTCCTGGATGACACTCGTCGTTAGATCGACATCACCCGCGTCGATCTCACCGAGCATCGTTCGGACATCGGCCGTCTCGACCGGCTCGGAGAACTTGACCGTGAACTCCATGCCACCGGTGAAATCGATGCCCATCTTGAGACCGCGGACACCCGGGATCAGCAGAATAACGCTGATCAGGACCAGCACTAGAGAGATCGGAAGGAAATACTTCGTCTTACCGAGGAAGTCGAACTGCCGCATCGGGTCCTCCTACAGTCCCTGAACCTTCTTCGTCCAGCGGGACTTGATCCGAGCGGCGCGATTCGCATGGATAGCGTTTCGCTGGGCCGCCTTGTCGGCGGCCTTGGCCAGTTGCGGAAGCAGAGCGATGGCCGCGCTTTTGTCTCCGGCCTCGATCGACCGGCGGATCTCCTTGACGACACGCTTGATCTCAGCTTTCTTTGATCGGTTCATGCCGCGACGCTTCTCACTCTGACGCAATCGCTTCGCGGCGGATGCGATATTAGGTATCTCAATCACCCTCTTTGGCTGCACATGATTGCAGACTGCTTCTTGTACGGAATGGATAGCCGGATGATGGTATCGGTAGCCTGGGAGGGAGTCAAGACGGCCCGTGCGTCCTGGGTTCCGGTACCGATCGCTGTCACGTCTCGTAGCAGGGACAAGCGGAGCCTGCGAGCCGTGACGATTGTCCTGCGGTCGCGACGCGCGACCCTCAAAGCCACGGCGCGAGCCGATTTTCTAGCCCGAGGTCTCGAGACGGGCCTCTCCGTGTCCCTCCGTTTCGTGCTAGGATGGACGGGGTTTTCACGCGCGACTTCTGCGCGCGTTTTGCTTGGCACATGATGAGGGGGGGATTCATGAAGTACATCGTCAAGCGCGATGGCCGTTGCGTTCCGTTCGACGAAAGAAAGATCACGTCTGCGATTCGGAAGGCGATGGCCGAGGCCGACGATCCGAACGACGCACTCGCGCAATCGCTCTCTTCACAGGTTACGGCGCAGCTCGGGGATCGATTCCCGGACGGCGCGCCGACGGTCGAGGAGATCCAGGATGTCGTCGAAGAGGTCCTGATCGAGTCCGGCGACAGTCGGACGGCGAAGGCTTACATCCTCTACCGAAGGCAGCACGAAGAGATACGCGAGATGCGCGGCCTCATCCGCGGGATGCCGCTGATCGAGGACTACCTCCAGGATCTCGACTGGCGCGTTCGCGAGAACAGCAACATGACCTTCTCCCTCCAAGGTCTGAACACGCACATCACCGATCGCGTCATCTCCCGGTACTGGCTCGATCGAATCTACCCTGAACCGATTCGACACGCGCACGAGAACGGCGACTTCCACCTTCATGATCTGGGAACCCTGGGCGCGTACTGCGTCGGATGGGACCTCCGCGATCTCCTCCTCCGAGGGTTCAGCGGCGTTCGCGGGAAGATTGAGTCGAGGCCGGCGAAGCACTTCCGCGTCGCCCTCCTTCAGATTGTCAACTTCATGTACACGTTGCAGGGCGAGTCCGCGGGCGCGCAGGCCTTCTCCAATCTCGACACGTACTTGGCGCCCTTCATTCGCGCCGACTCACTGAGCTACGACGAGGTGCGCCAGAACGTTCAGGAGTTCGTCTACAACATGAATGTCCCGACGCGCGTAGGCTTCCAGACGCCGTTCACGAACATCACGCTCGATCTGCAGGTTCCCGGCTACATGAAGAACGAACCGGTCATTGTCGGCGGCGCGCTCGGCGATGCCACCTATGGTGACTATCAGCCGGAGATGGATCTCTTCAATCGCGCTTTCGCCGAGGTGATGCTCGAAGGAGACATGCACGGCAGGCCGTTCACCTTCCCCATTCCGACGTACAACATCACCGAGGAGTTCGATTGGGAGAATCCCATTCTCGATCCTGTTTGGGAGATGTCGGCCAAGTACGGCATTCCCTACTTCTCGAATTTCATCGGCAGCGACATGCGGCCGGAGGACGCGCGGAGCATGTGCTGCAGGCTCCGGATCGACAACCGAGAGCTGCGAAGCCGAGGGGGCGGCCTCTTCGGCGCCAATCCGCTGACTGGTTCGATCGGCGTCGCGACGATCAATCTGCCGCGCATCGGTTTTGAGGCGTCGGATGAGGAGGTCTTCCTCACGCGTCTCGGATACCTGATGGACCTCGCCAAGGACGCGCTTGGCATCAAGCGGAAGACGCTCGAGCGGCTGACCGAGCAGGGCCTCTATCCCTACTCGCAGTTCTACCTCGAGCGAATCCGGGAGGCGGAGGGCGGCTACTGGCGCAATCACTTCTCGACGATCGGCGTCATCGGCATGAACGAGGCCTCGCTCAACCTTCACGGATGCTCGATCGACACGGCGGAAGGGCAGGCATTTGCCGTTCGCGTTCTCGACTGGATGCGTGAACGGATCGGCACCTACCAGGAGGAGACGTCCGAGATCTACAATCTGGAGGCGACGCCGGCCGAAGGTGCGAGTTACCGGCTGGCAAAACGAGATCGGGAGCGCTTCCCCGATCTGCGCATCCACAACCTCGAGGCCTACGGCGGCGAGACGCCCTACTACACGAACTCGACCCAGCTTCCCGTCGGCTTCTCCGGCGATCTGTTCGAGGCGCTCGAACTGCAGGATTCGCTGCAGACGCGCTACACGGGAGGGACGGTCTTCCACGCTTTCCTCGGCGAGCGGATGCCTTCAGCGGCGGCGGCGAAGCGACTCGTACGCAAGATTGCGCAGACCTTCCGGCTGCCCTACTTCACGCTGACGCCGACCTTCTCCATTTGCCCCGATCACGGCTACTCAGGGGGCGAGTCTGCAACCTGCGAGACCTGCGGGAAGAAGACCGAGGTCTACTCGCGGGTCGTCGGTTACTTGCGTCCTGTCGAGCAGTGGAACGACGGCAAGCGAGCCGAGTTCGTGGACCGACACACCTTCGCAGCCGATCGGGTGATCGCACGCTAGGACACCGCCGCCTGAGACGATGGCGACGGCTGAGGCAGCTGATACGATGAAGCTTGCCGGGTTCCAGGGGACGACGCTGATCGATTACCCGGGGCGCGTGGCGACAACGCTGTTTGCGGTCGGGTGCAACTACAGGTGTCCGTTCTGTCACAACGCGGAGCTGGTCCTGCCCGACCAAGTCGACGGCCTCGACCTTCTCGATCCGGAAGACGTGATCAGGCAACTGGCCCGTCGGTCCGGCTTCTTGGACGCCGTTGTCCTGACTGGCGGAGAGCCGACACTCCAACCCGACCTTGTGGTCTACATCGGGCGGATCAGGGACCTCGACCTTCTCGTCAAGCTCGACACGAACGGCTCGGATCCTTCAACGCTCCGGGCGCTGCTCGATCTCGGAGTCCTCGACTATGTCGCCGTCGATATCAAAGGCCCGCCGGAACGGTACGCGGAGTTCGGCGGTCCCGCGGCGGATCCGAACGCTGTAGCGGAGACGATTTCGCTCTTGCGGAGATCCGACATCGACTATGAGCTTCGGACCACGGTCGCTCCAGGCCTGGCGGCTGCGGATATCGAGGAGATTGCCTCCTGGATCGCTCCGGCCAAGCGCTACGTTCTTCAGGCCTTTCGGGTTCCCGGCGATGAGGGGAAGCGCCTGCTCGATCCTTCGTGGGCGAAGCGACCGGCTCTCGAAGAAACGGAGATTCGCTCGGCCTGGGAGGGCGTGCGAGATCGGTTCGAAGACGGCGGTGTGCGCGCCTAGGCACCCGGGATCTTGCGTCTGCGTCTAGATCTGCGATCCGAGGCCGACAAGCTTGCGAACCTCGCCCATCGTCTCGGCCGCGATCGTCTCCGCCTTCTTCGCTCCCGCCGCCAGGATGTCGACGATTTCTCCAGAGGCCTCCAGAGCCTGACGCTTCTCGCGGATCGGACGAAGGATGTCCATCATCCGCTCGAAGACCGTGTCCTTGAGCTTCGAGTACATTAGCGTCCCTGCCGCGAATTCGGCCTTCAGCTCATTGACGATCGACGAGTCTCCCAGCTGTTCGCAGGAGAGTTCGAGAATCTCGAAGAGGTTCGTGATACCCGGCGACGCCTCGTCACCCGCCTCAAGGCCGGTGTCGGTCACTGCGGAGCGGACCTTCTTCCGGATTGCCGCCTCGTCCTCGAAGACGCCAACGTAGTGCTTGTCCCCTTCGCTCTTCGACATCTTCCGTTCCGGATCGGCGAGGGACATGATCCGCGCCCCTTTGCGGATGATCGGCTCCGGCTCCGGGAAGTACTCGCCGAACCGTCCGTTGAACCGGCGAGCGATGCGCCGGGAGAGTTCGAGGTGCTGCTCCTGGTCCTCGCCGACCGGAACGCCGTCGGCTCGGTAGATCAGAATGTCCGCCGCCTGCAGGATCGGATAGGTCAGGAGTCCGGCGGAGATGAACTGCTGCTTCGTCGACTTGTCCTTGAACTGCGTCATCCGGCCAAGATCGCCGTAGGAGGTCACGCATCCGAGAATCCACGCCAGCTCGGTGTGATGCGGCACATCAGACTGCACGAAGACGATCGATGTCTCCGGATCGATGCCGGCGGAGATCATGTCGAGCGCCATCGAACGGGAGGCCGCCCGCAGCGCCTGAGGATCGACGTCGATCGTGATCGCGTGGTAATCGACAACGCAGTAGATGCATGGCACCTCGTGCTGTAGCGTGGCCCAATTCCGAAGTGCTCCGAAGTAGTTGCCGATGTGAAGCGTTCCGGTTGGCTGAATGCCGGAAAAGATCCTCGTCGTCATCGATCGTCACCTCCTGCGTGGGAATGGGCACCCGACTCGGATGCCCGGCGGGGAGTATAGGAAACGCTATGCGCCATCTGCAAGCGGCTTTCCGCTTCTCGGCGAGATGCGGACTTCCGCTTGCTCACGCCGCGGTCGAAACGTCGAAACATCGCGGGCATGTGACGGGCCCAGGACACGTCGGGCAATGCCGCGAAACGGACATCCGCTCAGCCGTGCAGAAGCGGACTTCTGCTTGATCGCAGCTTCCGAGGTGACGTATGATTCCCCGGGGTGGAGATGAACCGAGAAGGTTCCGGATCGCTAGATGCGTTTGACCGGGAGACGAGGGCGAGAGCCCTCGATTCTCTTCTGAAGGGGGGCGTCGTCCTCCCCGATCCGGACCGCGTCTTCGTCGATCCGGCGGCCGAGGTCTCTGCCGGCGCCATCCTTCTGCCCGGTACCTATCTCATCGGCAGCTGCTCCATCGGACCTGAGTGTCGGATCGGGCCGGACTGCTGGATCGAGGACTCGGCAATCGAGGGCCGATGCATCGTGCGGTACTCGGTCGTCGAGAGTGCTCGTGTCCGTGAAGGATCGAGAGTTGGACCCTACGCACACCTTCGTCGCGGGGCCGATGTCGGACCGGACGCACGAATCGGGAACTTCGTCGAAGTGAAGGCGGCTCGTCTCGGGAAGGGCGTGAAGGCCGGTCATCTCGCCTACATCGGAGATGCCGAGGTCGGGGAGGGCGTCAATGTCGGAGCCGGCGCCGTGACCTGCAACTACGACGGCGTCGACAAGTACCGCACCACGATTGAGGATGGCGCCTTCATCGGCACGAACGCGTCGCTCGTTGCGCCGCTCACCATTGGGAAAGACGCCGTTGTCGGCGCGGGATCGACCATCACCGAGGATGTCCCGCCGGAGAGCCTGGCGCTTGGGCGGGCACGGCAGGTTGTGAAGGACCGGAAGTCCGGGGATCGAAACGGGGAGGGAAGGGACGATGCTTGACAAGTTGACGCTCCTGAGCGGGAGAGCCAATGCGTCGCTGGCCGAGGAAATCTCGAAGTCTCTTGGTGTTCCGCTTTGCGATGCCGCTGTCGATCGGTTCAGTGACGGCGAAATCCGAGTACGCATCCGCGAGTCCGTTCGCGGTGCCGATGTCTTCGTCATCCAGCCGACCTGTCCACCGGTGAATGAGTCGCTGATGGAGCTTCTGATCATGATCGATGCCGCCCGCAGGGCCTCGGCACGACGGATCATCGCCGTGCTGCCCTACTACGGGTATTCGCGACAGGATCGCAAACACACGGGCCGCGTGCCGATCTCGGCGCGTTTGGTTGCGAACCTGATCGAGACGGCCGGCGCAGGCCGAGCCGTCACGATGGATCTCCATGCAGGACAGATCCAGGGCTTCTTCAACATCCCCGTCGACAACCTCGTATGCGACTGGCTCTTCGCCGATCACATACGATCCAGCTTCCAGAACCACGACGATATCGTCATCGTCTCCCCCGATGCCGGAGGCGCGGTGCGTGCCCGCGAAGTGGCGGAAAGCCTCGACTTGCCTCTGGCGATTCTCGAGAAGCGCCGAACTGCCGATGGCTCCGACGTGGACGTGATGAACGTCATCGGCGATGTCTCGGAGATGCGATGTGTCCTCATCGATGACATCCTTTCCTCCGGCGGCACACTGATCAAAGGGTCTCGTACGCTCCTAGCCCAGGGCGCGACGGAGGTCTATGCATACGCGACCCACGGCGTCTTCTCAGGGAACGCGATCGAAGCGCTCGAAGAATCCCCCTTGAAGCGTGTCGTGGTTACCAATACCATCTTTCTCGACGCTGCGGAGAAGAGTGATGTTGTCGAGTACATCTCTGTCGGAGACCACCTCGCCAAGACCATCCAATGCATCTATGAGTACCGGTCTGTGAGTCAACTCTTCCCGCACTACTAGAGACAACAAACCTGCAGGTGAGATCATGCATACGCTTCAAGTGAAGACCAGAGTTGCCGGACATGCGAAGGCCGTGCGTCGTGACGGCTTCGTACCCGGCGTCGTCTATGGCCCGTCGATCGATTCCGTGCCCGTTTCCGTGGCTCGGAAAGATCTGCAGGTTCTGTTCACCCAGATCACGCGCAGCTCGCAGATTGAGCTGTCGATCGAAGGGGAAGAGGAGACACGCGAGGTCGACGTCTTCGTCAAGGTCGTCGACTACGACCCGATCAGCGATGAGCCGCTCCACGTGGACTTCTTCCACGCTGATGTCGGACATCCGCTCAAGCTGCATGTCCCGGTGAAGGTCGTCGGCGAGCCGGTCGGCGTGAAGGGCGGAGGCATTCTCAATGTCCTCTTCAATACCGTCCGCGTCCTGGGACTCCCGAAGGACATTCCCCACCTGATCACGATCGACGTCTCCGAGCTCGATCTCGGGGAGTCGATCTACGTGAACGACGTCGACTTCGGCGAGGTCGAGCCGATGCTTCCGCCGGAACGCACGATCGTCACGGTGATGGCGCCGCGGGCGATGGCGCTGCCTGAAGAGGAAGAAGCCGAGGCGCTCGAAGGCGAGGAAGGCATCGAGGGTGAGGCGCCTGAGGGTGCCGAGGGCGACGCTGAGTCCGCTGACGAAGGGGAGACGGCCGAGGAGGGCTAGACGTGAAGGCCGTCTTCGGGCTGGGGAATCCGGGCGCGAAGTATGCGGCCACACGACACAACGTCGGCTTCGAGACGATCGACCTGTATCGGAAGGTTCATCGTCTCCGGCGTGCTGGTCGACTCCAGTCGAACTGCCTCGTCTATCGAAGCGGAGATCTCCTTCTCTGCAAGCCGCTCACGTTCATGAACTCGAGTGGTGTCGCCGTGGCCAAGGCCCTGAGGAAGCACGGGGTCGCCTTGGAGGACACGCTTGTCATCTACGACGAACTCGATCTCCCGCTTGGGCGGATCAAGATCTCGCCCGGCGGAGGCCCCGGAACGCACAAAGGAATGAAGTCGATTCTCGAAACCCTCGGAACACAGGACGTTCCCCGGCTTCGGATCGGGGTCGAGATCGAAGGGCGAACCGCGAGGGGAGAGGACTTCGTCCTCGAGCGATTGCCGATCCCTGAGTGGGAGCGGGTCCTTCCCTCGCTGGAGATGGCTGTCGAGGCAATCGAAACATTCCGGAATCAAGATCTCAATCACGTGATGACCCGGTTCAATCGGCGAGACGAGGGCGGTTGTCGGGACTGACAGGCTGGGTATACTGCGCTCGACCAAGGAAACGAGGACAGGAACGCTATGTATGATCGGTTTTCGCGCGAGTCGATGGAGATCATCGCAATTGCCCAAGAAGAGGCGGAGGAGTGGCGCCATAGCTACGTCGGCACCGAGCACCTCCTCCTGGCCTTCCTCAAGATCCCGGGAAGTGACGTTCACCGATTCCTGACGAGCCACGACGTGACCTACGAGAAGGTCGTCGGCTTTCTCGAGGAGGAGAAGGGGCGCGGGGACGTCCGCCTTTCGGCCGACGACCTCGAGCCGACGCCGCGGCTGAAGCGGGTCATGAAGATCAGCTTCGAGGAGGCGCGGCGATCCGGCCTCAACACGATCCGGCCGGAGCACCTGCTGATGGGCATGCTCAGAGAAGGGGACGGGACAGGTGCGACGATTCTGCAGCAGCTTGGCGCCGACCTGGCAAAGACACGCGCCTACTTCTTGCCTGCATCCGGTATCGGAATGACGATTCGAGCCGCGAAGCGGGAGCAGAAGAAGAAGGGCGAACTGATCGAGTTCGGTCGCAACCTCGTCGAAGAGGCTGCCGCCGGGAACCTCGATCCGGTGATCGGCCGTGAAGAGGAGATGGAGCGAATCATCCAGACTCTCACGCGCCGCAAGAAGAACAACCCAGCTCTGATCGGCGAATCGGGCGTCGGAAAGACGGCCGTCGTCGAAGGACTCGCCCAGCGCATCGCGACAGGCGACGTCCCTTCGATCCTCCGATCGAAGGAGATCCTCGAACTCGACATGGCCTCCGTCGTTGCCGGCACCAAGTACCGGGGCGAGTTCGAGCAACGGCTGAAGGCGCTGATCAACCAGGTCACCGAAACGGACAACATCATCCTGTTCATCGACGAACTACAGACGGTCGTCGGCGCCGGCGGCGCCGAGGGCGCGATCGACGCCTCGTCGATTCTCAAGCCGCCCCTCTCCTCCGGTGCCATCCAGTGCATCGGAACGGCGACTTCCGACGAGTATCGCAAGTCGATCGAGAAGGATCCGGCGTTGAAGCGTCGATTCAAGACGATCCTCGTCGAGGAGCCGACGATGGACGAGACGATGAAGATCCTCAAGGGACTCCGCGAGCGCTACGAGCGGCATCACGGCGTGAAGATCTCCGACGACGCCCTCTACCAGGCGGCCAGGCTCTCCGATCGCTATGTGACCGACCAGTTCCTGCCCGACAAGGCGATCGATCTGATCGACGAAACGGCGGCACGGATCAAGCTCCAGAAGACACGGGTGCCGGACGAGGTTCGCGAGCTGATGGAAGAGATCGATGAACTCGACGTGCGTGAACAGGATTCCGTGACCTCACAGGACTACGAGTCTGCCGCACGTCTCCGCGACGAGAAGGTCGAGTTGGTTGCCAAGGTCGAAGCCCTCAGCAAGACGGCCTATGACGCGAGCAACCTCCAGGCGACCGGCGCCGATATCGCACGCATGGTCGCGATGTGGACCGGGGTCCCGATCGGACACGTCCAAGAGGAAGAGACCGCGCGGATGGTCAAGATGGAGGACAAGATTCACGAGCGTCTGATCGCGCAGGATGAAGCCGTTCGCGCCGTCTCCCGCTCGATCCGCCGTGCCTACGCCGGTGTCAAGAATCCGAAGCGCCCGGTCGGCGTCTTCATGTTCCTCGGACCGACGGGTGTCGGAAAGACGGAGCTCTCCAAGACACTGGCCGAGTTCCTGTTCGGCGACGAGGATGCGCTGATCCGCGTCGACATGTCGGAGTACATGGAGCGGTTCTCCGTCTCCCGACTGACCGGCGCCCCTCCCGGCTACGTCGGCTACGAGGAGGCGGGCGAACTGACGGAGAAGATCCGCCATCGGCCGTACTCGGTCGTGCTGTTCGACGAGATCGAGAAGGCGCACCGCGACGTGTTCAACATCCTCCTCCAGGTGATGGAGGACGGGATCTTAACCGACTCGCAAGGACGCCGCGTCGACTTCCGAAACGCCGTTCTAATCATGACGTCGAACGCGGGAAGCGACCTGATCGCCGATCGCGACCGTCTCGGATTCAGCGGAGACGAAGATGACTCCGACGAGTCCTACAAGGACATGAAGCAGCGCGTGATCGCCGAGGGACGGAAGACCTTCCGGCCGGAGTTCCTGAACCGGCTCGACGACATCATCGTCTTCCACGAGCTGAACCGGGAACAGGTCCGGGAGATCGCCTCGTTGATGATTCACGAATTGAAGGGGCGACTTCTGGAGGAACGGGAGATCACCTTTGAGCTTGATAGCAGCGCGTGGGATCTCCTGATCGAGAAGGGCTACGACATCAAGTACGGCGCTCGGCCGATGCGACGTACCATCGAGCGTCTGATCGAAAATCCGATCTCCGAGAGCATTCTTGAGGGAACCTTCGCGCCCGGCTCCGTCGTCACGGCGACGTCCGCCGGCGACGAGATGCGGTTCAATCTGGGCAAGGGCTGATGCCCTTCAGCTGCGAGGCGTGCGGGCACCGGACGATCAAGTGGTACGGCCGGTGTCCGAGCTGCGGCTCGTGGGATTCGCTTTCGGAGGCAAGATCCGAAGGCGAAGGGTCGGCTGCTGGGGGATCTGCGGCATGGATCGGGGAGCCGGTTCGGCCCCTGCGGGAGATTGATCTCAAGGACATCGCCCGGGTGAGTTCGGGAATTCCCGAGTTTGATCGCGTCCTCGGCGGCGGCCTTGTTCCCGGCGCCGTGATCCTGTTCGGTGGCGAGCCGGGGATCGGCAAGTCGACGCTCCTCCTTCAGGTCGCTCGCTCCCTCGCCGAGACGGCGGGGAACGTCCTATTCGTCTCCGGAGAGGAGTCGGAGGGCCAGGTCAAGATGCGGGCCGACCGCCTCGGAATCGACGGTGAGCGACTCTATCTCCTTGCCGAACAAGCCCTCCCCCGGATCGAAGCGGCGATCGAAGAGGTGAATCCGTCTACGCTGATCGTCGACTCGATCCAGACTGTGCGCGCCGCTGCGGGGGAAGGGGCGGCGGGCGGACCTCGTCAGCTCCGGGCCGCCTGCGCCGAGCTCGTCCGCCTTGCGAAGGGGAGGAACCTGCCGACTTTCCTCGTCGGCCACATCACCAAGGATGGCGCCTTCGCCGGTCCGAAGACCATCGAGCACCTCGTTGACGTCGCCGTCTATCTCGAAGGAAGCCGGGGAGAAGACGTTCGGATCCTTCGCTCGGTCAAGAATCGCTTCGGTCCGACGAACGAGGCAGCCGTCTTCGAGATGACGGCCGAAGGCCTGATCGAAATCGACGATCCGTCGAGCTTCTTCCTCGAGACCCACAAGGAGGAGGCTCGGCCCGGCTCGATCGTCGTGCCGATTCTCGAGGGATCGAGGCCGATCCTCGTCGAACTCCAGGCGCTCGTCTCGCCGACAGGCGGCTACGGTGTTCCACAGCGCCGATGCACAGGTCTCGATGTCAACCGCGTTCTGCTTCTGCTCGCCGTGATCGAGAAGCGGATGTCCGTCCAGATTGGGGGCGCCGACGTCTACCTGAGCGTCGCCGGAGGGCTTGACGTTCGGGAGAGGGCGGCCGATCTTGGGATTGTGATCGCCATCCTCTCCAGCCTCCGGAATCGAGCCGTCCCGGCGAAGATGACTGCCGTCGGGGAGGTCGGACTCTCCGGGGAGATCCGGGGCGTCCGCAAGCTCGGCGAGCGGATCGTCGAGGCGCGGAAGCTGGGCTACGAGAGGATCCTCGTGCCGGCCGGAGGCCGCCTGCCCGACATTGACGGCATCGATATCGCGCCGATCGAGTCGATCGACGAAGCGATGGTTCAGATGGGACTTGGATAGGAGGTTGATGTGACCGACGAACGATTGATTCGCCTGCGTGAGGCGGCCGATGTACTGAAGGCGCGCTTGCCGGAGGCGCCACGTGTGGCGGTGACGCTCGGGTCTGGTCTCTCCGCCGCGTTCGGCGTGCCGGATGGCGGCGTGACGATTCCCTGCGCTGACCTTCCCGGCTTTCCTGTACCCACCGTGGCCGGACACGCCGGTGAGTTCTGGGCCGGTCGAATCGGAGAGACCCCCGTCCTCGTCCAGCGGGGACGAGCCCACTACTACGAGGGCCTCACGCTCGACGACGTCACCTTCGCAACTCGGCTCTTCGCCCTCGTCGGCGTCGAGACGTTGGTGGTCACCAACGCGTCGGGAGCGATCAACCCGGACTTCCTTGCCGGCGATCTCGTTCTGCTCACCGATCACATCAACATGCTCGGCGCGAACCCGCTGCACGGTCCGAACCTCGAGGCGTTCGGGCCGCGCTTCCCGGACATGTCGGCCGCCTACACGCCGAGGCTGCGGACTCTCGCGTATGACGTCGCGAGAAGCGAGAACATCGAACTCAAGGAAGGCGTCTACGTCGCTGCGCTTGGACCGTCGTACGAGACGCCGGCCGAGATCCGCGCCTTTGGGATCATGGGTGCAGATCTTGTCGGGATGTCGACGGTCCCTGAGGTCATCGTTGCCGCCCACGCCGGCATGCAGATCCTCGGGCTCTCGATCGCAACGAACCTTGCCGCCGGTGTCAACCCGGAGGCCACCCTCAACCACGAAGAGGTCATCGAAACGACGAAGCAGAAAGGCGAAGAGGTCCGCCGCTTCCTGATGGCGCTTCTGGCTCGTCTCTGAGCTCGAATGCGACCAGGGGAACCCGTGTTGCGCTCCCTCCGTAGGCCCGTATAATTCCGTCGCCGTCCGCGCCGATCGGATGTGAAACGTCCACATTCAGGAGCGCGGTCGACTGCTGTAGGAGGAGATCAACATGGCCAGCGGAGCAAAGCTCAACCCGTTCGAGACGGCACAGCGTCAACTCGACGCAGCCGCGGCGAAACTCGACTTGGACCCGCAGATTCACGCGCTTCTGCGGGAACCGATGCGCACGCTCGAGGTGAACTTCCCGGTTCGGTTGGACGACGGAACCGTCAAGACGTTCACCGGCTTCCGCGTGCAGTACAACGACGCACTCGGCCCGACCAAGGGCGGACTGCGCTTCCACCCGGAGGAGACCATTGACACCGTCAAGGCCCTCGCTGCGTGGATGACGTGGAAGACGGCCGTCGTCGGAATCCCGTACGGCGGTGGCAAGGGTGGCGTCATCTGCAACCCGAAGGAGCTCTCGACGACGGAACTCGAACGCATCGCGCGCGGCTACATCCGCGCCATCGGCCGGTTCATCGGCCCGGAGCGTGACATCCCGGCGCCCGACGTCTATACGAACCCACAGACGATGGCCTGGATGATGGACGAGTACTCGAAGATCTCCGGCTACAACACGCCTGGCGTGATCACCGGAAAGCCGATCCCGCTCGGCGGTTCTCTCGGTCGAGGGGATGCGACGGCGCGTGGTACCGTCTACTGCGTCATCGAGGCCGCGAAGGCCCTCGGCATCGACCTCAAGGGTGCGACCGTTGCGATCCAGGGGTACGGCAACGCTGGCTACTACTGTGGAACGCTGATGGAGGAGCTCGCGGGTAGCAAGATCGTCGCGATGACCGACTCGCGCGGCGGTGTCTACGACGCGAACGGGATCGACCCTGAGGCTGCGTACCAGCACAAGCAGAGCAACGGCTCCGTCTCCAGCTTCAACGGCCTGAAGGCGATCACGAACGATGAGGTGCTCGAGCTTGATGTCGACATCCTTATTCCTGCCGCGATCGAGAACGTCATCACCGACGCGAATGCGGGGAACGTCAAGGCGAAGATCGTCGCCGAGGCGGCGAACGGCCCGACGACGCCCGAAGCGGACGCGATCCTGCGCGCCAACGGCGTCTACGTGATCCCCGACTTCCTCTGCAACGCCGGTGGCGTGACTGTCTCCTACTTCGAGTGGGTCCAGAACATCGGCGGCTACTACTGGAAGATCGAAGACGTCCACAGCCGCCTCAAGGAGAAGATGGTCAAGGCCTTCGACGAGGTGCACACGATGTCGACGAAGCACGATGTCGATCCTCGAGTCGCCGCGTACATGGTCTCCGTCCAGCGTGTCGCCGAGGCGATGCGTCTGCGCGGCTGGGTCTAGTCGAACCGCAAGACGTCAAGAGATCCTTTCGATCCCTCGGTCGCCGCAAGCGGCCGAGGGGTCTTTGTTTGCAGGGACGAAGCAGAAGGGATCAGCTCGTCCGCGGTCCGAACAGGGCGGTGCCGATTCTGATCATCGTCGAACCCTCCTCGATCGCGACGGCGTACGAGCTGCTCATTCCCATCGACAGTGTCTTCATGGCGACGTTCGGAATCGCGAGGTCGGCGAGCTGGTCGAAGAGCTTCTTCGTTCGTCGGAAGAGCGGACGCACGTCCTCCGGATCGGCCGTGAGTGGTCCCATCGTCATCAGCCCCTCGATTCTGAGCGCGGGCAATTCGGCAACTGCGCGGACGAGATCGATCGCATCGTCTGGCAGGACGCCCGACTTCTGTGGCTCCAGCGCGCTGTTGATCTCGATCAGGATTGGCATCGTGCGCTCGACCTTGACCGCCTCGGCACTGATCTTCTCTGCCAGCCGAAGGGAATCGACCGTCTGGATCATGTCGAACAGAACGACGGCAGCCTTGACCTTGTTCCGCTGCAGGTGGCCGATCATGTGCCACTGCGCCGCCGTTCTGCCGACCGCGGCGACGGCCGCCTCCGCCTCCTGAACGTAGTTCTGAGCGATGAACCGGATGCCTCCTGCGAGGGCCGCACGAACCTCGTTCGGCGAGCGCGTCTTGGCAGCGGCGACGAGATCGACGTTCTCCGGCAGGGCGGCAAGCGTGCGCTTGACTCTCTCGGTGATCGTTGTGCCTGTCTCGCTCATGATGTCGGCTCCTCGGCAGTCAGGTCTTCCCACCGCGCGTAGAGGTCCCGGAGTTCGGCCTGAGCCGCCTTGTGTTCGCTGCTCAGGCGCGCGATCTCCTGCGCATCTCCTCGTGCGCTCGCATCGACAAGGGCCGCCTCGAGGTCCTCGATCCGGGCCTCGATCTCCTCGATGGCTTCGACTGCCCTCTCCTGAGCGCCGATTGTTGTGGCCTGGTCGTTCCGCTCGGGTCGCTTCGCTGCGGGCCCCGATGTCGATCTCGGCCTCTTCTCTTCCGTCTCGACGATGGAGGCTCTCTGTCGAGCGGCTTCGGCGAGCCGTCGGCGATACTCTGCGTAGCCGTGACCGTGAACGGTCAGTTCGCCCTCCTCCACCGCCCAGACCTGCGTCGTAACCGCTTCGAGAAGGGCACGATCATGGGAGACGAGGAGGATCGTGCCGTCGTAGGCGACGAGGGCCTGTTCCAGGATCTCCTGGCTGGCAAGATCGAGGTGGTTCGTCGGTTCATCGAATAGGAGAGCATTCCCCTCGATGAGGGAGAGGAGCGCCAGTGCGACACGGCTGCGCTCGCCGCCGGAAAGGGACTTCATCTTCTTCTCGACTTCGTCACCGGAGAAGAGAAAGGCGCCAAGAAGGCCGCGAGCCTCGCTGATCGTGAACTGCGAACGAGAGAGGACGGCATCGAGAACGGTGCCCGTTCCATGCAAGCCCTCCTGCGTCTGGCTGTAGGTCGCGAACTGCACGTTGTGGCCGACGACGGCCTCGCCGCCGAGTGGGGCACGCTCTCCGGAGATCGCCTTGAGAAGCGTTGTCTTCCCACAGCCGTTCGGTCCGACGATGGCGACCTTCTCTCCCCGATAGAGATCGAGGTCGGGAATCCGAAAGAGGGGGGCGTCGAACCCGATCGAGAGATTGCGAAACTGCAGGATCCGCTTTCCGCTCGGCCGGCCGTTTCGAATGCGCAGAGAGATTCGCTTGGCATCGCGTGGCGCCTCGACCAGATCTCGCTCGATCCGTTCGAGCTTCTTCTCTCGATCCTTCGCCTGCTTCACATTCCCGCCCGCCTTCTTCCTGCGGACGAAGTCCTTGTACTTGTCGACCGTCTGCTGCTGCTTCTCGAATGCCTCCAGCTGACGGGCGCGATCCGATTCCCTGAGGTTCCGGGAGTGGCCGTAGCCGACGCGATAAACGCAGACGCGGCCGAGAGCGATCTCCCACGTACGATTCGTGACTTGATCGAGGAGATGCCGGTCGTGGGAGACGAGGACGAGCGCCCCAGGGAAGCCCATGAGTTCCTCCTCGAGCCAGTCGAGGGCGGCGAAGTCGAGGTGGTTGGTCGGCTCGTCGAGAAGAAGGATGTCCGGCGTCTCAAGGAGTGTTCGAGCGAGGGCGGCACGGGCCGCCTCGCCGCCGGAGAGCTGGTCGACCGGCTTGTCGAATTCGCTCTCCTTGAACCCGACGCCTCGGAGGCCCGAGCGGATGCGTGACTCGATCTGGTATCCGCCGCGCCGGTCGAACTCGTGCAGCAGGTCGTCGTATCGGTGCATGGCCTCCGGGTTGTCGGCCATCGCGTGTTCGAGTTCACGGAGGGTGGCCTCGATCTTTCTTAGCTCTGTGAGAGGTCTCTCCATCGCCTGGATTAGGGTTCCCTCTCCCTCGAGGCGCGCGACCTGGGGCAGGAAGGTTGCCCGAACCTCACCGATTCGGCGAGCCTCGCCGCCGGTCGGTCGCTCGTCTCCGAGGAGGATGTGAAGGAGCGTCGATTTGCCGACCCCGTTGTCGCCGATCAACGCGATCCGGTCTCCGCTTGCGATCTGCGCGGAGAAGGGCTCGAACAGAACGTCCGTCCCGAACGCTTTCGTCAGTCGGTCGACTTGCAGAAGGCTCATAGATCCCATGGTACGCCGAGATCCGGAGGCTTCAACGGGTCGTGCGCCTCACGTGACCTTCACAGCGACTGTGCTAGCATGCAGCCGGTGAGGGCGATGGACGAAGCGAGACTCTACGACCGACTCGATGGGAAGCGGGTTCGCTGCAGTGTCTGCTCACACCGATGCACCATCGAATCGGGCGCACGAGGCATCTGTGCCGTACGGGAGAACGTCGATGGTCGCTTGATGACGCTCGTCTACGGGCGCGTGATCGCGAGAGACGTGGATCCCATCGAGAAGAAGCCGCTCTATCACTTCTGTCCTGGGACGCGCGCCTACTCGGTCGCGACGGTCGGCTGCAACTTCCACTGCAAGAGCTGTCAGAACGCGTACATCTCCCAGTACCCGCGCGATCACGGAGGGCGAGTCGTCGGAGACGAGGTAGCACCAGGAGAGATCGTGCGGGACGCCGTCGATCAAGGATGCCACTCGATCGCCTACACCTACACCGAGCCGACGATCGCCGTCGAGTTCGTCCACGACTGTATGCGCGAGGCCAAGGCGGAGGGGCTTGCCAACGTCTGGGTCTCGAACGGGTACTTCACTGAGGAGACGGCTGAGTTGATCCTGCCCGAGCTCGACGGGATCAACGTCGATCTGAAGGGGATCACCAACGAGGTCTACCACGAGATCTCCGGCGGGAACGTTCGCCCCGTACTGAACACAATCGAGCGACTCTGGTCCGCCGGCGTCTGGGTCGAGGTGACGACGCTTGTCATCCCCGGGTTCAACGACACCGACGAGGAGCTCCGATGGACAGCGGAGGCGATTCGCGGAATCTCACCTGAGATCCCGTGGCACGTGAGTCGGTTCTTCCCCGCCTATCGATTGGTCGACCGGCCGCCGACGCCGGTGGAGCGACTCGAGCGAGCGGCCGACATCGGCCGAGATGTCGGCCTCCAGCACATCTACCTGGGGAACGTCCCGGGCGAGGGCGAGACGACGCGATGCGGCGTGTGCGGAGAACGGCTGATCGAACGGTCCGGCTACTTCGTCCGTGAGAATGCGCTTCGATCCGCCGCCTGCCCGTCGTGCAACACACCGCTTGCCGGCCGATTCCTGCCTTCCTAGAGGCTTCACTCTCTTGGCTTGCGAGCAGAATCCGCCCGGCTCGCACGAACGCAATCTCTCGGCCTATGGCCGAGAGACGGAGACCTCTCGGGCGCCGTCGTCGAGGTACTTGATCGTGACCAAGATGTCGCTGATCTCGACCAGCCCCTCGACCCGCTCCGGCCACTCAACGACGCTGACGCCGGTCTCAGGCGGCAAGTAGTCATCGAGCCCGACTTCGGCGAGCTCGGAGAACGACGAGATCCGGTAGGCGTCAATGTGGTGGAGTGCGATTCGACCCTCGTACTCCCGGGCGAGGAGGTAGCTCGGCGAGACGACGAGGTCGGTAATCAGCAAGCCTTTGGCGATCCCCTTTGTCAACGTCGTCTTCCCTGAACCGAGGGGGCCGACGAGAGAGACGAGGCATCCGTCGACGAGGGAGGTGGCGAGTTCGATCCCGATCTCCTCCATCTCGACCGGGTCCCGTGCGATGAT
>Ga0272444_10001266_pt1 | contig 24653 bp, 14 predicted proteins | sample SSMForm13_FD_201033 | JGI IMG/M metagenome (GOLD analysis project Ga0272444, IMG submission 201033) | Marine sediment archaeal communities from Little Sippewissett salt marsh, Falmouth, MA, United States - SSM-Form-13 | ecosystem: Environmental > Aquatic > Marine > Wetlands > Sediment ...
ACTTCTTTACTATTAATTAGACACGATATTAACTTTCCACCTAAAATTGTATTATAAGGCGGAAGCGCACCAAGCACATAAGCCTCCATGACATTCACTAAACTATTTACTCTATCACCTACTGTCCATCCTACATACTTATCTCTCACATCTAGGTTAAATATTGGGTCTTTAAGAGCAATAACGCCCATCAATTTTTCGTTATAATCATCCCACACCAAATATCTGATTCTTCTACCATATCCATTTGTTACTGGAACAGACCAATAATATGTAGAAAGTCTAAACAATTTTGATTGCCACCTTTGGCCATGTATTATTTCGAGCCTAGGCGATATCCTTCTTACATTTATGTCTCTACCATTAGCAAAATATTTTGAATACCGTTTCCAAAACGTAATAATTTTTTGCTTATCATTATCTATTATGGCTTTTCTTTGATATGAATGTATATTTCGTAGCCCATCTTTAGTTGCTATTTCAGGTTCAAGTTCCCCATTTTCATTTTTGGATAACCCTATCTGCCTTAAATAACAGCGTATTTGACGCTTCAACTGAGCTTCAAGGGACAACGCCGGGATAGTGATCATAACTAGCTCGAACTCTTAAAATTTCATGACACGCTATACGCAATATTTAGTAGCGGCAATTGTTATGCTCTGCAATCAAAAGTGCAACAACGATATTGGCTGGAAATACGGTTAGACTTTTTTGTCACCAACAAAAAAGGGTTTACGATTTTTTTACGTAAACCCCTGAAATTATTTGGTGGGCAATGCAGGACTCGAACCTGCGGCCTTTGGCTCCGGAGGCCAAAGATAGGGGGTTACCCCTGCATACCGCATGATACTTACCAATTGTTTTAATTGATATTTTTAGAAACTGACTTTGCCCTGGTTACCCCTGAATTCGACATTTGGCTAGAAATAGGCTAGAAAAAAGTCATGAGCAAGAAACGAGTCAAGAAGTTCAGCGGCGTCTACTACCGCGAATCAGCCAGACGCCGATTCAAGGGCAAGCCGGATCGATGCTTCTACATCACGTTCCGTGATCCATCTACTGGGAAGATGAAATGGGAAAAAGTGGGATGGGAAAGCGAGAGATATTCCGCAACGTATGCCCGGGACATCAGAGGTAATCGCATTCAGGCCATACGCCACGGCGAAGAACTCCCCCGCCGCAAGAAAAATAAACACACTTTCGGCGATATTTGGAAGGAGTACGACAAATGGCTCGAGACCAGCCATACTAGGCCGGACATTGACCGCTGCCGCTACCGGCTACACATCAAGGACCACTTGGAAACAAAGCTGATCACGCAAATTTCCCCGCGCGACATCGAACGACTCATGTCAGACCTTATCAAAAAAGGATTGGCCCCCCAGACCGTCAAGCACTGCCTTGCCCTTGTCAGGGCCGTAATCAATAAAGCAGTCATCTGGGAGAGATGGTCCGGTGAGAATCCAGTTTCCAAGGTTAAGTTGCCCAGCCTGGACAACAAGCGCGAACGTTTCCTTTCTCGTGAGGAAGCCGAAGAACTCCTTGCCGAGTTGGCCAAAAGGAGCCAACAGGTCCATGACTACTCTCTCATGAGTTTGCTTACGGGCATGCGTGCCGGCGAGTTGTTTGCCCTGACATGGCAGGACGTTGACTTTGACAATGGCATCGTCAACGTAAGAGGGAAAAAAGGAGTAAGCCGAGTCGCCTACATGACCCATCGCGTAAAGAAAATGCTATTGAGACGCCACGCTAAAAAATCCAAATCGTTATTGGGTATGGACTTCGTATTTCCATCGCGTGATGCAGAAAAAACATCAGAGGTAAGCCACGTCTTCGACCGGACAGTGGAAGACCTTGGATGGAACAAAGGCGTTACAGATCGTCGACGCAAGGTGGTGTTCTACACTTTGCGCCACACCTTTGCGTCATGGCTTGCCATCCAAGGAAAACCTCTCTTGGCAATCAAAAAACTCATGGGACATAGTTCTGTTACAATGACGGAACGCTACTCACACCTTGCTGAAAAAAATTTAAGAGATGTTGCCAACAGCATTGAGGATGAATTCGACATTGTCACCGGCCTTGATTTCCCACCGAAATCAATTGAATCACGGCTACCCTAAATAGAGCAAGTCGCCGCTGTGCTGAAAAATAGGAATTTACTGACTTTGATATCATGTCCTCAATTTTTTGCATCCAGTCATTCCGGGGCGTGTCACTGAATTTCCTCGAACGGACATCCCTCCTCCTTCATACGCCCAAGGAGCCGGATCAGGTGCATGGACTGCTTGTCCGTGGGAATCTTGAGGGGGATGCTCATGGCCACATGCATGATCTGGACGTCCTTGGGTGAACCGAACTTTTGGGCTCGGCACCAGTCCATGGCGCGCTTCCAGAACATGGGGCCCAGCTCGACGACCCGAGCCTGGGCCACGACCGTGTTGTCGATCTCCTGGGTCTTTTTCGCATCCTTCTTCCGGGCTCTGCTCTTGCCCGGGCTGACCAGTTCCTTCTCCAAAGCTCCTGGCGTCTCGATATCCAGCTCTCGGGTCCTGTCCCAGCAGCCAGGCTTCTTGGCCCACTCGGTGACATTGCTGATGCCTTCCGGCGGGGTAATGATCACGTGGTGCACAATGGTCGAAATTCTCACCAGCGCATCATGCAGGGCGGGCGAAACATCCTGCTTCTGCCAGATGAGTTCGAAATCGAGGCATTTGCGATTCGACGAGAGCATCTCGGCCAGCTTGGAGATTGTGTAGGCAACAATATTCGCCCTGTAGCCGCCATCATACCAGGGCTGACTGGAGACGATCTTCTCCGTTCGCCTGAAAATGATCGCCCGGGCAATGGCGCATTTGTACCAGTATTCGTTAAACTGGTCGCTGTCGGCGTCCCAGCGTAATCCGATCACGTTGGCGAACTTGGCGAAGTTGAACTGGGCACCCTTGCTCACGATGTGGGGAATGCCATCCCAGACGTTCTCGAACTTGGCCAAGTCGGTCTTGGTGAAAAGCTGGTTGCGCGGATGCTCCTGGCGGAATTTCTTCTTCTGGGCCGGTGTCATGAGAGACTGTTCGTCGAGATACTGGCCCCGGGCGCGCTCATAGAACCACTTGCTTTCACGGAAGGTACCGTCCGGAGAGGGTGCCCAGATACGCCGCGAAAATTCCTCCAGCCTGACGTGGAAGGGATGGTTCGAGAAAAAGTCGGCAGCATTCACCTTGTTCTGCGTGTTGGCGTATTTCGAAATACACGGCACGACCTTCATCGCCCGCTCGGGTTCCACTATGGAGAGCTTCATCTGCACAAAGATTTTAGAAATTGACGTTTTTACCTTTTCATTTGCAGTAAAGATGGAGGCCGTTGTCTGACCACCGTTGACGATCTGCAGATTCTTAAGCTTAATGATGTGCAACGTCCCGTCGACATCTCTTGTCTTCACGTCCTCGGCCGTCGCCGTTATCCCGTTGTTGTAGGCAAAAAACATTTCGGGCTCGTTCTGGATGGTGGTGCGCATGCCCTTGTTGACCTTGCCCCGAAACTGCAGAAAACAGCGTACGTTCTGCTCCAGCAACCTAGCCCCCCACCTGTCGTAAATGTCAGCCAGCAGTTCGCCCGGGACCACGGCCAAGTATGCCTCGTATTGAGCGCCTTCGAGATGAGCCGGCAGGCAGGGCAGCGTGGTCTCGAAATCCTCTTCGAGATCGATATTCAAATCCTCCTTGCCCTTGCCGGACATGACCATTCGGTAGAGGCGAGAGATATCCCAGACACTGTAGGTGACGGGAATGCCAGCAACCGCGCTCTCCTTCATGCCCTCGACGCGCTCACTCAGATTGCGGTTGCTGATCAGCACGACGCGAACGCGGCGAATGCTGCCCTTACGCTCGTTGATCATCTGGGCGACACCGAATCCGGGAGAGGATTCCTCGAGCTTAATGTAGAAATCATCCTTGAGGCTGAAGGAGAAGAAACGCTCGACACGCCTGAAGACGCGGCCGATCTCGGTCTTGGTCAAAGAACCCAGCGCGTCGTCTTGATTGAAGTCACTGGCGATAAGGGTCAGGATGCCCTCGGTTTCGACCGGATCGCCTGCATATCCGTCGATCTGAATGCCACGGTTGATGGTCGACCGAAACGGGGTATAGGCGAACTCGTCAAACTCGCCTGCTTCCTGAAGGTATTCCGTGAACAACTCCACGAAACTGCTTTCCGAAAATTGCCTGTCCGCGGCAGCTGCACCCCAGACATCCTGCATGAATGACTTGTGAAACTCGTCGATTCCGTATTTCATTGCTCAACACCCTCCAGAATTGCAGCCAAAGCGGTCGCATCGATTTCGTAATCCCGACAGGCCGTCAGGTCGATCGTATAGTTCAGTTCCTGCACGCCAGCGGGCAGCGAGCCAGGGACCAAGCGGGGGAAGGATTCCTCCACTGCAAAGATGCTCTGTCCGAGCAGCATGAAAAGATCGTTTTCATAATCGTGCAGGTCGGAATATCCCCAATTGGCAAGCCGCCCCTCGAAAATGTCCAAAGATTCTGGCTGCCGGTCCATGAGCGTTTCCCGCATTTCCTTCACCAAGTCATCCAGGTTGAAGCTGTCCGGCTGTTCCCCGGAGGACCTGCTGAGCTCATGAACGACCAGAAAAAGGCGGGCGTAGTTGCCGGTGTCGAGTTGCCCTTCCGAGCTGATTCGTACCCTGGCAGGGGCGGTGCCCGAGCGGGTCTTGATCTCGATTGCCGTGTTTGACACCGAGAAATCCTTCTCCCCTTCACCCGCCATCGGACCTTGCCAGAAGCTGATCGCCTCCATTGGTTCAAAGCGTGGAAGGAGCGTATCCCGCAGAAAGACGATTTCGCCGATGAGTCCCTTCTGTTCCTCTTCGGTGAGCTTGTCCGTGCGACCTCGCTTCATGAGCTGTTGCCAGCGCCAGAGCCGATTGATGGTGGTGGCCACGGCGGCGGGTTCATCCGGACAGTTGCGCGTGGCATCCAGCAGATCGCAGCACAGGCGGAAGAAGAGATCGCTGTTGGCCTGTTCGCGAAGGGCCAGAACAATCTGCTGTCTGCCCGTGTCCGGTATCAAGTGTTCTGTCAGTTCCAGCCCCTTGACCACGGGCAGCCCCTGCCGCCGGTTGCGGGATGACTGGCCGAACTGCATGATGAAGAGACATCGCTGCAGATAGTCCCGCCCCCAGAAACACTCGAATGGGTGATCCGGGTCAGCCCGCCGCACACTGTAGCTGGCTGGTTCAGCGGGTCTGGCTATGGGAATCCAGGGATTATCACTCATCGACACCCTCCAGTTCTTCATCCATCTCGGCGCGGAACTGCTCATTAAGCCATGTGGTGTTCACTACATAGCCGACCGTCTCCTCTTCACGCGCCGAGACCGGGAAGCTGATGCCCCAGGTCGTAACGCCGTCAGCCACATGGCCCACCTCGCCTCCATCGATGCGCAGCACATGCAGCACGAGTAGTGGTCTGGTTCGTCTTTTCCTGAACGCCTTGTCAGGTACTGACCTAGTCTTGTTACTGGAGCCCTTTTCAAACTCGTCTTCGATTTCTTTCACCAAGTCGGGATCCATGCCGATGTGCTCGACCGGTCTGCTCGCGACTCGCTGCTTGGCGCCGATCTGGATAAACTGGCGGCAGGTCTTCTTGCCGGAACGGCGTCGCGGACAGACCAAGGGAAAATCAAACAGGTCATTTTCCACGTAGTCCGGACCAGTGGCAGGCTGATCGGTCATGCTGCCCTTGTTGATGAGCACCACGTCCCACTGTGGCATTTCATCGTTTTCTCTCGCCAGGATGTAATTACGGACAGGCTCAGTCTGAGTTTTCAGGCTGAGGGTGTGATTATTGAAGGCCAGCAGATAGTCCAGAACCAGTTCGACCGGCACGTTGCGCCAGAGAAAGTTGTCGTGGCTGCGTTTTCTGTCCGGGTCACAAGCATCCTTGCCCCCCATGCGCTGGACCAGTCTTGCCATGGCTTGACGGTTGTGTTCGACCTTGTCCCTCTCCCGCCAGATGGTGTGCGTTTCGATGTACCTGTTGGACAGACCGATCTGTACCGTCACCCGCTGAGCACTACGCATCTTGTTCCTGGCCGTGACGATGAGGGAGTCGGGGTGGCTGCGGACCTTGAGTCCGAAGTCAATGGGCCTGAGCCGTGCCTGTTCCATCTCACGAATCTCGTCGCGAAGCTCCTCCAGAGAGCCTGCTATGTGCTCATACCAGCCAACGGCTTCTTCGGTCATCCACACCCGACACAGGTCATCGTATCCGGGCCGATACCCGAACCAGCGGCCCATCTGCATGAGGGTGTCGTACATCATAGAATTGCGCAGAAAGTAGCTGATCGACAGGCCCTCGAGGGTCAGCCCGCGCGAAAGACCAAAACCTCCCACGGCGATGACATTCAGCCCGGATTCCGCGTGATCACGGTAGTTGAGTGCTCCTGCCGCCCGGCTATTGACTTCGATGACACTGATGGAAGAGATGGCCTCAAGCAGTTTCGTTTGTACGGCCGGCCAGTCGAATTCGAGGCCGGGGTACTCCTTCTCCCAGGTCTGGTGCAGTGTGGCCACCAGTTCATCCTGCAGCGCCCTGCCGGGTGATTTCGAAGCCTCGTAACGAATCCTCTGCTCCAACCGTCGCAGATATTCATGAACGTGATTCCGGATCTGTCCCTGCAACGAGATAAAGCGCGAGGCATTAATCATCATCGAGTTATGGCTGCCATCGTGACCGCGCAGCAGGCGAATGGCTCTCGCAAGGATGAAAGCCCGGATGGCTTCCTTCATGCTTTCGGGGATCGAGACCAGGATGTGATCAATCCTATGGATCAAAGGCAGAAGGTCTTCATTGTCATGGATGTACCTGACATGTTCCCCGCTCTCGTCTTCAGGAAATACACGACTGGCCCCGAAATAATTGGTCGGCGCATCCAGAGTGACGATGAAGTCCTTCGGAAAGAGGTCTTCGCCGATCATGTCGTCGACCGTTTCGGGATCGATAAAGATGTTGGCGAAGGGGGTGGCGGTGTAGCCCACGTAGCAGCGTCGATCAAAGAGTTCGAGCAGCTCTCTGATCAGGGAGTTGATTCGCGAAGCTTGGTCCGAGGATGCGCAGATGTCGATGGACGCGTTGTCCGCCTCATCATCTATGAGCAGCATGGGCGAACGGATGCTGCCACCTGTGACGTTGTGTTCCTTCAGCCAGTTGATGAGGTTGTTGAGGGTGTGGGTGTTCTTCTTGATGACCAGAACCGTCGGAGTCCTGAGGTCACTGAGCTGGACTCCTACGGATGTGGCCGTATTTCGATTGAAATCCCTGACGCAGGTAGTCAGGGTGAATGGCTTGTGCGTTCTGTCTATCTTGCCGACCCCCACGAACCGACTGACACGGTTCGCTTCCATGCTCGAACTGTCCTTGCCGACAAACCCCTCGTCTATACGCTCCTGGGTCTGATTCCGCAGGCTGTTCTGGATTCCGGCAATTACGATGATGAGTTTGTAGCCGGCATCGGCAGCCTTGCAGATCAAGCCAGTGTAGTTGGCCGTCTTCCCGGACTGGACGTGCCCAACGACCATCCCGCGACGGTTCCATCCGCCGTCCTTGCGAGGGTTCTCGAGCAGGTCCAGCGTGCGGTCCGTGACCTCGTCGATCTTGGCAATGACCTGCGGGGGGAAGTTCTTCTGCTCGAGCAGCTGGCGGTAGCGGTTCCAGTAGTAGAATTCGATATCCTGACGGGCTTCGGCCAGCCAGGGAGCGAAATCCTCCTGGATGACCCAGCCAGTGGACATGGTCACGTCCAGCCTGCTCTCGAACTCTCTGGCCAGATTCTCGAGTTCTTCATCGCCCACTTCGCACCCAGGCACTTTGCAGAAGTTGGCCAGTGTCTCCCGGATCACTTCGGGCGTCACCGTCTGTATGTTGTAGAGCACGGCAGTGGCCGCGCTTCGCAGCATCTCAGCAGACATTCTGGATTTCATCCCTCCTGTCCAGCAATGCATGGACGGTCTCCATGTTGTTTCGGTAGGGGTCTGTTCTTTCCAGGATATTGATAATCGCACCCATCTCGAGCCCCTGGCTGAGGAAACTGTCGACAGCGATGTCCAGCAGTTCTTTCATGATGTCTTCGGGGATGTCGCCGGAGCGCATGCCCTCGGCGTTGCCGGCTGCATCGGCGAAAAAGGCATCGACCGGGAAGCACTGCTCAACGGCCCTGATCACGGCATTAAATCGGCCAGCATGCTCTTCCCCAATGTGTTCCGCGAAGTGTTTGAGCACTGGATGGTCCCTGTTCACCTCGTAGGCGATCTCATTATGTTTCGCCTTTCTTATCCACAGCGAATTTATCTCCGGGCCAACGAGTTTTTTGCCTTTGAAGGTATAAACCCGACCCGATGCCCCCGTGATCCGCTCGACGATCTGCTTAAGCTTTTCACGCACGGCAAAGGGTGGCTGGGCCGAGGCCTTGCGCACATCGATCTTCCAGAGATGGTCGAGACCACTTGGCATGTCCACGCGCACACGGGCCAGTTGGGTCAGCTGTGACTGCTTCACGATCCGAAACCAAGTTCTGTGGATAATCAGACGGCCATTGCGATAGACATAGAATCCCTGGTTTCTGAGATAGCCACCCTCACCCGCATGATGGTCATATTCGGCTCGAGTGCACTTCTTGTGGTGGGGCAGAATAAAGGCCTGGATCTTGACCCTGTGGCCCTCGATCTTGTGTACCTCCTCGGTCAGATGCTGGGTGGCAGGATGTCTGTTGTTGAAGGGGTCGAAAGGTTCAACCGGTCCTTCGTTGATGCGCAATGTAATCTTTGGGAAGGGTTTTTCGCCCTGCAGAAAACGATGAAAGACGAGAGCGATATACTTTCTGGCCACATCCAGACACTCGTAGAGATGATCCTTGAGGTTGGTTCCCGAGGTCTGGTCGATCAATCTGTCCAGCTTTTCCCAAATGACGACAGTACCCGATCCGTCCAGGCGGTCGGACCAGCCCGCAGCTTCAATCTCTTCGTCATTCAGAATCTGCAGGAGCCATTCATCTTCGCGAACGACTTCATCGAGGTCCCATCGTGCTCCACAGATGGCTCCGTCCTTTCTGGAAAATACCGTGAGTTGTCTGCATTGGGAAAATGAAGCCGTCTTCAGGCCGAGTCCGAACCGGCCGAGATCAGTGGAGCTGCGTCGTTCTATCGGGCTGATGCAGCCAGGCCGCATGGCCTCGAAGAGCTCGCATTCGGACATGCCATGTCCGTCATCAACAATACAAATGGACGGCTCGCCGTCAGCCTCGAAATGAATATCTACGTTCTTCGCAGAAGCGGTGATTGAATTGTCGATTATGTCTGCCAGAGCCGTTTCCAGCGAATATCCCAAATCACGCATGGACTCTATGAGCGAAGCTGCTCGCGGTTCAGTGGGTACCTTCTTCATGATTGCTCCAGTGCTTCAACAAATATTGACCAAAGAAGTCCATTGAGACAATGAACCCCTGGTTCCATTTACCCGACATATCACATTGAAATACTGCCCATAATTGTGTCAGCTATCCTCCAGGCCAGAAGTGGAGGAACAGCGTTGCCTATCTGGCGGAAGGCGGCGTTCATGGCACCTGCGAAGATGAAGCCGTCAGGGAAGGACTGCAGCCTAGCCGCCTCACGGACGGAGATGGTCCTGGCTTGGCGGCTGTCGTGATGGATGTGGGAGTACGAATCCTTGCCCAGATGGGCCATCACGGTACGGGCTGGCTGGTCCGGTTCCATCTTCCGCCACTTGTTGGGGAACTTGCCCGGATCATAGGGCGGCACGAAATTGGCTCTCAGTTCATGCCAAGCGTCACTGCCCTCTGGCACCTCCCTTCGAGTTCCCCGGCACCGTTCGACAAAACTCTCGAAAAGCCTCTCGGCCAGGGTGTGTGCCTCGGGATACTGGTCCCCAGGTCGCATCCTGCGAAAGATCTTGTAGTCCCTGGGCAGCGAACGGATCACGTGCCCCGTCACCAGTGTATCGGTTTCGAAGCTTGGCCAGTTGCGCATCTCCATGGCGTAGGGCTCCCGGGCTCCAGTCGCATACCGGACGCTTTCACGCATGTTCCGAGGCCCCCGGCGGATTCTGCCCGTCAGATGTCCCATGATGGGCGGCAGGTCGGACAGGGCGCGCTCAACGGTCACTGCCTCTGCGCACGTCTCGGGATCGGCTTCCGGAGGCTCCACGTAATGGCTCGCCCCGTTCTCGAGCAGAGGGCGCAAGGCAGTGCTCCTTACCCCCTTGTATCCCGGGGGCAAATCGCAGTGGTGTGTCGGTTCGGGAAACGCAATCGGAATATCGAGAGAGGAATGACACGCCAGCAGTATCATGCGTTCCCTTGTCTGCGGCACCCCATAATTAACCGCATTGAGGAGGGTATATACGCAACGGTAGCCCAGGTCCTCAAGCACTTCGACTGTCTCCTCCGCCACGTTGTGCCCACCGTAATTGAGCGCGTCAGGCACGTTCTCCATGACGATGACCAGCGGCTTGAGCACTTCCACGTATTCAAGGTAGCGCAGATACAGGTTGCCGCGTGGATCGACCCTGAAGGCCTCGGGGTGATCCATCACCTGCCTGAGCTTGGCCCGCCCCACCCTCGCATATGCTTGACATGGCGGCCCCCCGACAAGCACGTCAACAGTCTCGGCAGGCTCATTTCCCTGGCTGGATTCCGCAAGCCAAGCGGGCTCGGTCTCGAGGATGTCCGCCGTGTGCCGACGCATCTCGACAATCGACCTGGGTTGCGGGCTGCCATGGAAGTTCACGGCATGTGAAGCGGCTGCAAAGGGATCCGTCTCGACCCTCTTCCATATCTCGAACCCGGCCCGAAGGAAGCCGAGGGAAAGGCCACCGCACCCCGAAAACAGGTCGAGCACACGCGGTCTTGCCCCGTCCCTGATGCGCCCGAGTTTGCGGTGCATAAGGGCTGCGATCCTTCGATCGCTGTCCACCGCGCTCATTTGTCCAGAAATTCCTTCAGGCGGATCGCAAGGGCCTCGATATCCGTTGTCTCGCATTCCCACACTATCATCACTTTCCATCCCATTTCTTTAAGTCTGCGCACGACCCTCTGGTCGCGTTCCACGTTCTGTTCGAATTTCCTCCGCCAGAACTCCACCCGGGTGGACGGCGTTGCCGCCAGGGTGCACCCGGGATGCCGGTGCCAGAAGCATCCATGCACGAACACCACCTTGCGCCGCCCGGAAAAGACAAGGTCCGGAGAGCCGGGAAGATTCTTCCTGTGCAGCCGGTACCGATACCCCATGCCATGGACCAACCGACGCACCACCATCTCGGGCCTCGTGTCCTTGCCCCGGATACGGGACATCAGGGCACTGCGCTTCTCGCTAGACATAAAATCTGCCATTACACTTCCTAGAGTACCGATCGGCACCGCATGAATGTTCCCCACCCGATTTTCCTGCACCAGGATATTGAAGGGAGCAATGAGCAGGCCAAATGACAGGCAATGGTCAAGTCGATCTGTCCTTACAAAATTCACATAATAAATTCAGTGTGATGTCCCTTTTCGCCAAACGAGCATATGTTCCGTAGGCATGGATTCATCAAGCCACTTCCACGGTCTGCAGGATGTTGTTCATGCGCAGTATGCCAGCCATCTCACCAAGCCGCCCTCGGCTCACCGGCACCTCCACGATATGCACCAACACGGGTTGTCCTTCCTCGGTACGCAAGTGAGCCTGCCTGGGGACGTCCGAAACGGTGGGGTAGACCAAAACGCCCGCGTCAGCACCATAGATGCGGGCATAGGTGTATACCTGCCTCAGATCGGCGGCCGAAACGTCGTCGCGGATGTCGTCCCCAAGCAGCTTCCACTTGGTATCCAACATGACCAATGGCCTGTGGTCGTCCAGCAGGGTGACATCCGGCTTCATGGCCTGCCAGTGCTTACCCGAATCCATGCAGCAAAGGAAGAAGCGGCGAGGCCCCTGCAGAACGACCCGGGAGCCATAAAGGCGGCGCATCATGGCTCCGACATAGGCTTCAAATAAACTGTTCATGTCGAACAGCCACGCCGGCCCTCGGGAACGGTCCCCAGCCCTGGGTGACGGCATCAGGTCTCGCACGAAGAGCCGCAACAATTCGAACACCGGCTGCCACGCGGCGTTACGCCTATCAAAGCGCAGCCTGTCAAAAGCACGGTTCTCAACCGGCATACCGCCGACCCCTTCCATCAGACCCGCCAAGCTGCGGAACATATTTCTGGCCCGGTCGCTCCTGGACGCCATAGTCATGGCCGGCAGACAGCTTTTGAGGAGGCGGTTATTGTAAGTGTCGTGCGTGAGCTCGTCGCAGACGAGGTGGTGCGAGTCATGGCGATTGGTCCGCCTGGCCACCTGGAGGCGTACGTCCAGGCGCCCCTTGATGAATCCCGACACCATGGCCCGCCTGACGTATTCCCGAGGCATCCCCTTGTGCACCAGCCGAAAGATCCGGCCGGCGACGTGGAGCAGAAAGGCGCTGATAAGATCACGGTCCGAGGCAAGAGGGCCGAAACCGTCCTCCAGGGAGGGGACCAGCCCGGAACGAGCCACCATGTGGGCAAGGTTCGTGCGCACCTCCCCGCCCGAGGTTTCCTTATCCGTCTTGGGCAAAATCTCAAGGACGTCACCGCCATGCAGGAACACAGTACCCACCAGGGATGACGCCTTGATCATCCACCGCCCACCCCGGCGCACCTCCGTCACGACCCGAGTGTCGAGACGGTCCTGCATGCGGCAGAGGTGGTCCAGTTGTGTCGAGGTGATGCCGCCGTCCCCATCCACCGGCAACATGCCGTGCTCCAGAAGGGTCAGTACCCTGCCCATGTCCCTCCCGAAACGGCGATCTTGGCCAGATGCGCCGCGGTCCAAAGTTCCGAGTCCTTGATCGAGTACGAAACCGGAGAATCCACAAAATCGAGGTCCTGACCAAACAGGCTCTGCTGTTTTTCTGGCGAATAAACCGTCTTGGCGATGAGGTCGGTCTCCTTGGACTGCTCCGGCGACTCGCCCAAAACCAAGCATATCCTAGCCCAGTCCTCGTAGAAGTACTCAACGAGCAGCGGGATGATACGGGATGCGAAGACACGCTTGAGGTCGTCCAGCGACCGCACCCCCATGAACCACGCGTGGCCTATCTGGTGGTCACGGTCATAAAGCACCCGAAGGCGCTCGTTCATAGTCGCCAGAGTCGCTGGGAGGTCCACGCCCTCGACAATGCCACCAGCCAGACCGGCGCTCTCGAGCTCATCCCGCAGAACCGTGGGGTCGGGCATGATCTCCCTGAACTCGAAACGCCGGCGCAGGGCCGTATCCATCAGGGCGATGGAACGGTCCGCTGTGTTCATGGTGCCGATGATGTGCAGATTCTCAGGCACTGAAAAGCGCTCACCCGAATACGGCAGCGTAACTTCCTTGCTCCGCTTGTCGGCCTCGATGAGGGTGATGAGTTCGCCGAAGATGGCTGCCACGTTTCCGCGGTTGATCTCGTCAACGATCAAGGCGTGGGAGCCACCGCTGGGGTCATCGGCGGCCTTCCGGCACGCCTTGCGGAACACGCCGGGCTCGACCCGGTAACGCGGCAGGCCGCTCTCGTCGTCAGTGATAGGGCGCAGCCCCTCCACGAATTCCTCATAAGTGAACGAGGGATGGAAGGTGACGAAGGTCACCTGGTCGTCTCCGAACATAGGCAGGACGTTCTCCAACACCTCGTAGGTCTTGCCCGTGCCGGGCGGGCCGTACAGGATGAGGTTCAGGGGCAGGTCGAGGCGTGGCTCCTTCCCGGCAGCCTTTCCATCACTTTCGTCCTTTACATCTGGCTTCACGAACTCAGAACTGCCCAAGATATCCAGCGCGTCCTGCAGGGGTACCTTTGTGAGGGTCTTGTTCACCTTGGCCCATCGCGCCCCCACGTCGAAAGTAACGTTTCCTTCCCACCGCCACTCTGTCTTCAGGGTATGGCCCAGATCATCGTCATGTCCTACTTCCCCACCGGCCAAGCCGAGGCCGCGCACACGAAGGAGGCTTTTCTTCGCTCCCTGGTGGAAATAGGTGCTCTTGGCCAGGAGAATGCCGCCCGCGCTGGAGAGGTCGAAAAACTGCAACACGGCCTCGCGTTCACCGCCAGTCAACATACGCTCCAGTTCAGAACGTCTCTCGGCCCGTTCCGCGGTGTCCATTTCAGGCACACGGGTCAGGATCTCAGCCACCTCAGGCGTGTCCCCATAGCCTACGCCGTAGACTCCCTTCTTCCGGAAACGAGGCAGCATCTCCTGCGTACTCGCGTAGTTCGTACCCCCGAACCAGACATATGCAGTCGAGAATACTCCCCAGCAGAAGCCCTGCACGTCCAGCATGTCCTCCGGGCCCAGAGGATCAAGGCTGTCCTTCAGGGCTTCGACCAAGTTGAGGACCATGGCATAGTCCGACGTGCCCATGAGTTTGCCCTCTGCAGAGAAAGGCTGTCCGGTCAGGACCTTTTGCATCCGACTGAAGACATCCGTGCGGATGTAGAAGTCCGTGCTCGGCCGCGTGAGCCAGAGCATCAGGGTCGGCAAACTGCGCGACGCGGGCCCCACGCTGCCTTCGTCAAGGAGCGCCTCGTATACGGGGAACATCCGTTCGTTGAACCCCCCGACGTCGGGCACCTGTTCGTCCTCGGCAAACACCAATTCCTGGAGTGCGTCCAGGAAGACACGTGCCTGCTGCGCGTCAATTTTCGTGAAGGGTTGGATATATCGCCAATTGATCAAATTCACGGAAGTCAACAACGAAATTAGTTCCTTGCAAAACTCCTGTTCCGTCCCTGCGTCCAGAGCATCCTGCAACGACTCCGGGGTGACCATGGTCTGCCATTTGTTCACCAGCGCGTCCTTGTAATCACGCTCGGCGTTCTTGTAGCGCTGCGCCCCGAAACCATCCTCGCCGAACTGCCACGTGAAAAGCCTTATGGCTCCCAACAGCCTTTCAGGATGCTTGATGGTCGCTTTCCTCGGATCGTAGTACCCATAGAGCAACTGGGAGAATTCCCGAGGCTGCAGGCCATACGGAGCCGCCAACTCCTGGTAGATGCCCATGAGACGCAAGTTCAAAGCCACTGGACCTTCCGAGCCATCCAGGTCCACCCCCAAAAGCCCCAGGAACCAGCGCAAATGATCAGGATTGTATATCTGGATGTACCGATCTGGATAATACGAAGCCAGAATCTTGAGCATCCGCCCGGGGGCCCCTACAGGATCAAGGCTCTTGAACCGCGGGTCCGGAAGAAACTTGCCACTTTGGTCATCCAAAGTGGCCACGTCGCCCTGTCCCCCCGCCTCCACAATCTTGGCGGTCCAGCGAGCCACGTACCGCATGGCCTCCTCGAGAGGGATATCCTTGAAACGACGGTTGGTATACCACTCCTGCTGCTTCTCGGAGTAGTAGATCAAATGTCCCCTGGAGGAGCCGGGAGAATACTTGCCAAGTGACGCGAGCTTGAACTCCAGCCACCAGCAAAAAGGCTCCTTGCCCCCACCACCGAGGGCGTAATCCTCCAGTGACATGGATTCAAGCGATTCAGACGGAAAGCGTTCGTGGAACCTTCTCAGGAGCTCCTCGTCCTCCCGACGTCTTGACTCGTCGGGCTCGAACCTGGACACTAGTTCGATAAGGGCGCGGGGCGCGCCAATGGTTTCCTGAGACATGGTCATGACTCCTGTCATTGACGGTTGCGCGTGTAAGAATAGACCGACTCATGGCCAGACCTGAAGCATTCCACGCCCAAATTCGCAATACACACCCATCAACAGGTGATTTTCGGATTGCGGCGTTCCCCGGCGGCACACAGATTATTTTGAAGTTCGATACTATAGCCCACACCGCTTGTGAAGATTGGCCACTAACATTTCTTCATATTTGGAATTACTACATAGAAAAAACGATTGCTGCCCACCCCAAAATAGCTGATTATGATTAACCGAAAACCATTCCAGAAAATGGAACACTAAACCCAAAATCATCAGTTCAATCAGCTTCGCGAACGAGCCTTATTCCCACATTATTTTTCATGGCTCGCGGCCTGATGATATCGCGTGCCGCTACTCTGGCCTCACCATCCGGAGAATCCCAGGCCCCGCCCCTGATGACACGATAGTCCCCGTCCTCGTGAACAGGATTCTCTCGAGGGGACGACACATACGCTTCGTTATCGTATCCGTCGGCGCAAAACTCCCAGGCATTGCCGATCATGTCGTACAACCCAAACGCATTGGGCTTAAAAAAGCCGACTGGTGAAGTCACAGGCATACCATCGTCGCATTGGTGCATGCCCCATTCAGAATCAACCTCATTCGTCGACTTGTCCTTCACATTCGCGAACTCGCATGCACGGGATGAATCCTCGCCCCACGGATACGCAGCCGCGCCGCCAGCTCGAGCTGCGTACTCCCACTCTGCTTCAGTGGGCAGCCGATAGAGCTGCCCAGTCTCCTCCGACAGCCAGTCGGCAAATTCGACAGCATCTTCCCACTTGATAGACACGACAGGCTGTTCATCTCCATCCAAGTCAATACCGTACCGGCTTCCACTGTTGTGATACCCCTTGAACTCCTTGAACTGCCTGTTCGTCACCTCATATCTGCTCATCCAGAAACCATCCACGCAAACCTCGTGGACAGGCCCCTCATCATCCTCTCGATTGGGTTCGTCCTCGGGACTCCCCATATTGAAACATCCCCCGGGGACCCACACCATGTCCATCTCATCCGGGACCTCAAAAACCTTGTTCGCGGCCCCGACGAGCTTAAAGGATGCCCAGTGGAAAGGTTGCTCAAACTCCTTCATGGTATCGAGTTGCGCATGTTGCAGAGCCACATCCTTGGCTGACTCACCGGCATGTGCATAGAATCTCTCCATGAGACAGCTTGTCGACCTGTCATCCACACGCCACGAAGAGGCCAGGAGCGACTGGGTTCCCGCAAAAAAGACCGCCCGCTGCAAGCCTATGAGTTCGTCGCCGGAATTGTATTTTCCCATGCCCGTCTGGCAGGCAGACAATGTGACCAGGGATGCTCGCCAGTTGCAGCTGAAGAGTTCCCCCGTGCTCAATTGTCCATCGTCTTCACCTTCAGGGTGGAACATAAGGCTCGAAGAAAGAGGATGAGCGGCGTCGAACTTTCCATGGGTGGCAACATGGATGACCCTGAACTGATCCGACCTGCTCTTGAGCAGGGCCTCCGTCCCACTATCCCCAAGGACGACTTCTGAGCCTGCCAATGTGCTCCCGATGGCCATCGCCTCCTGCTCCGCAAAGGCCAGGTCGCCGGTTGGATTCCCGATGACCAATGCCTTTTCGCCTTCCGCCACGGGCTTCTCACGCACAATGGACAAAACAGTCGCACTCGGCACGTACGACAACGCATAGCGCTCAACGAGATACCCCTCGCCCGACATCAGGACCTGGAAAGGAAGATAGTGCAGGCATCGATGAGGCACGATGATCAATCTGTCGCAGCGCAGATATTCCTCGATTGGGCCAACCAACTGGGCATACAGTCCTTTTGCGTACGCATTGTCAAAACTCAGATCCAGTATCGAACGGTTCAACCTGGCTATCGAATCCGTAAGCGCCTCGTAGTCGAGATCCATGACGACGCATTTCACTCCACTGCGACGAACCACGAGGATGTAGGCCTTGTGGGAATCCAAAAAATACTCCACAAGCGCAGCGTCCGGCGGGACCAATGCCCGAATTTTTGCACTCTCGAGAACGCTCACCGTCGACAGTGATCTCAACTCGCCGTAACTGTTGCCGTCCACCTCTCCCCCAACGACGGCAACCCCCCGAAGCGACTTGTCCATTGCGTGCATGACCCTTTCCGTGCCGGCATCGGTCAGTTCAAGGACACTATCGATTTCTGCCCGGATCAGTTCATCTTGGGTCGTAACGTCCTGCTGTTCATCGCTTTTGAGCACGACCTCTCCCCCGCCCAATATGTCCAGGAACGCCCTCGACTTCGACCGCTCGATGTATTCCAGGGCAAGCGCATACTTTTCCTGGGCGACCATCAGGCGAATTATCTTGGCATACAAGTCCTGCTTGAAGCCAAAAAACGCCATGCGCTCACGTTCGGAAAGAATGGTTCCGCGTTGTCTCTCCACGATATTGATGGCTTCAGAGTATTGGGCTTCAGCCTTTTCCATATTCTCCTGAGCAAAATAGGCGTCCCCCATGGACACCATGTGGGCCAATAATTCGAACTTGTTGAGATAACGGTTGAGCAGTAGTGCATACGGAGTCATGAACTCGCTGAACCGGCGGGGATCATTGGTATCGAGTTCGTAGACCGGATTTAGGAAATTAGCCTGGTTGATGGACTCCCCCACGCCGTAATCCCACTCGTGCCCTTTCCAGACCCAATCGAGTGTATCCCGAGTCAGGCTGAAATCAGGGGTCTCGCTGTACCCTTGCCCGGTGGCGGCAGAAGCTGCTGCGACTTCACCCGCGGCAACAAGAGCCGTGACGCCTATCTTGGCGATGAAGACCCCCAGGCTTGCGGCGCCCGAAATCAGCTGCTTCCCGAAAGAGCGGAGCTTGTTCTTGTTTGTTAGCTCAGCCTCATAGTATTGCTTCAACAAGGCGGCCATCGCATCGTATCGCTCGACCAACGATTGCTCCATGCGCCCGATCCCATCGACAAGACGCTCATGGAACAGGATAGCACCCGCGCTGTCGCCTCGTGTGATCGAAGCCAGCGCAAGCCAGTAGTTCAGCCGGTTGACCTTATCCATGCCATCGATAGAGGCCTGGGCCACGGCGAATGTACTGAAAGAACTGGCCGACAAGATCGTATCCAGAAACAACTCGCGTCCCGCTCCTCCAGCACGCATCGCCCGTGCCGCCATGCGCGCCTTGAGGTAGGCCCTCTCGAACGGAGAATACTGCGTGATTGACTCAACAAACGAACAGTACATCTCGAACAGTTTGGGATCGACAGGAAGAATCCTGGAAGCATCTACCTCCGTAGCCGCCGCAAGACCCAACTTCTCCGCGATGAACCCCCTGCGTCTCACCACCCTTTGCTTGACCGCATCGAAATCTCTTTTCCTTACGAGCGCGACGCATTTGTCATCAAACACGAAATCCATGGACTCCGTGCTCGAGAACAAACCTCCTCCAGAATAAAAGGTATAATAAAGGAACCGGTGCATGTTGAAATACGGCGAAACCGGAAGACTGCCCAACCCAACGGACTCTATCTCCTTGATAACTCCAGAGACCCGTTCGTTCATCTCTCGCGCTTTCTCGAAATCGACCCTTCCGTACGTATAGACATTGGCCAAGTCATCGAGCAGATACAGTTTCCCCTCAAGATCGCACTGCTTTCCATCCTGGGTACCTGGACAGTCGGAATCCACCTTGCGGAGTTCCTTTTCGAGCAGTTCCGTCAGCGCCTCGAATTTCTTCTCCTTCGAATAATAGCAAACGTACGTATGAGAATCGGGGATACTCAGCCTGGCATTCGGGTCCTCATCATCGGCCCTCACAGGCAAAACAGCCAGGAATGGAAGCAATGCCGCCAGCACGCACAGGTTACGAAACAGCCCCCTCATGACGCGCCCCTTTTCAGAACAGCATCCACAAGGTCATTGGCGCAAAGAAATGCCGCATAGGAAAGCAGCGTCCTCTGATTCTGACAATCCTGCTCGTGCTCGCCGATGAAGTGGACAGGTTCGTGAAGCGGGTTCCCCAGCATCTTGCCCTCGTCGTTCGCTATGGTGATGGTCTCTAATGTCACGAACGAGTTTCCGTCGAGCAGACGGACATTCAGCGATACGCTGGCATCGTCATCCACCTGTGCCTGAGTGACCATGCCGAGCACGATGACGTCGTAAGCACCGGGCTTGATCCCCCCAAGCGAACTAAGCACGACCAGATTGAGATCCCGTAGCGCCGCGGCCGTCCGGATGTTCTCATGAATAATGGAAAGGTATTCGTGGGGGACAAGGTATCCCTTGTCGAAGTCAACCTCTTCGGCGTCTGAGTGGAATTCGCCCGTCAGGACCTTTTCATTGACCGGGGTCTTGTTCAGCACGCTCTCGGGCATCGGCAGGAATTCAACGACTGCCACTTCAAGATCTGGGGGCGGCTCCGGGGCCGTCTCAGCCTTCTGCCCAAACCCAAGGTCGAAATCCAACGCGCCCGTCAGCGTCTTGCAAGCAGGCAATGAAATTACCATGGCCAGCATCGCCGCAAGCAACATGAACAGATGGAACAGGCTCGTCACCGCGCACTTTTTCATTTCGACCTCTCTGCTCGGATATTGCCTTGCCTATTTGCCTATCCTAAGATTCTTAATATTGAAAGGGATGACGGAATACCCATATGAGATGTATATGCTTTTAGTGATAATCTTCAGCTAACAACCCATCTTCCAACAACCTCAAATATCAAATAATCGTTCCAGAATCTGGAGTATGACGAGGCATTTTTTTAAAAAATTGGGCCTCAGTCAGCTGGACAACACATTTTGAATAACAATCACCGCTATCCCATCACTGTCCCCTCACCGTGGTGTACTCAAAAACCGCCGTGAACCGAGCCAATAGAAACGGCACCAGTCCACTCCAGTGTCCGAGTAACGCCTTGTGTCGGGGTCTGTGTTTCCCTGATTCTCCAGGCCGGAACTCTCATGAACGAAGAAATCCCGAGGCGACTTCAGTCCGAAGGAGTGAAGTTCGGCGATGACATCGTCAAAGTAGAACCCCATCGCCCCCATCACGGCCATATGATCGTTGAAACACATCAGGTGCTTGCGGCAGAAGACCGACACCCCGCCCTCGCATACCCGGTTCAGGGCCTCGTTCCTGACCACCAAGTTGCAAAAGGTAGCTGGCAGATCCTTGTCGCCCACATACAGCTCGACGTCCTCCCTGGGCTCCAGCCGGGCTGGCTCCGGCGACTCGATCGCGATGCCGTGCTTCTCTTCCCACTCCTTCTCGCGCTCATGGCTACGGCGATTCTTGAACTCCAGGTCGTAGTCGTCCGCCGCGTGGGCCAAATTTTCGGCCACCCTCCGAATCTGGGGGGACTTGTAAACCTTGTCCAACAATTCGGAGGGAAGCAGGGGTAGATCCCAGTAAGCGCCGAGGATGCCGCCCGCCACGGCACCGACCGAGTCCTTGTCCCAGCCGTTGTTCACCGCCATGGTCACTCCGGTGAAGAAGTCGGGGACACCTTTCCAGCGACGGCCGGCCATGAAGCCCAGCACTTCATCATGGACGAACTTCCACTGCCACAGGGCGCATGAGGGGTGGTGAGCATCCGTGGGCTTGTCCCGCTCCACCAGGTATCCCTCCACTTCACTGCGCAGTTCGTCATCTTCCCCCGCCATACCCAGCAATACCTGGGCATAATCGGGGACGAACTCATCCTGAAGCAGAGCTGACCGTACGGCCAGGGCACACTCCACCGCAGGATAGACCGCCAGGGGGTTGGTGTGGGTCAGGAGGGCCGTCTGCCAAGCCAGTTCTGCCGTGCGCGCCTCGTCGAGTCCGAAGCCGCCCACCAACCCGACCGGGGTCATGCGGATGAGCGCCCCGTTGGACCAGGATGTCGGGTCCGGGCGCCTGCGGCTGATGGCTCTGGGCACCGTCCGCCCTGGGCGGGGCATGGAGGCCCCGGAAAAGAAACGGTAGAACAGGGCAGCGTCGAACGTGGCCCTGTCCCTGGACAGCTGCAGAAAGGCCGATGCCGTGGCCAGGGTCAGCCCGGTGTCGTCGCTCCATCGGCCGGCCGGCCCCATGTCCGACGCGTGGAAGCGATCTATGTACTCCAGCCGCTCGCCCCGGACCACCGGGATGTCATACGGCGCCAAGTGCTCAAAGGGCAGCCCCAGGGCATCGCCCACGGCCACACCGAGCAGGCTTCCCTCCACCCTCAATCGTTTCCTGCCGAGTTTGCGAAGCCATTCTGGCGCTCTCATCGCACACCTCCATCCCTCAACATGCTGGGCTTTCCCGCAGTTGCCCGGACACTACCCCTCCCTTGATCATCGTACCGCGTGTTACCCTTTGACCTGTCTTGCATCATCATTACCTCGTCTAATAACGGGACCCCGTCGCCATCGTCAGGCAACGGGGTCCCGTTCATCGCCTGGCGCTTTAGCTGTTTCGCTTTGCGTGGGCCGCAATCGCCGCAAATCGCCCACGGTGTGTTCGGAGGTTGGGGAGGCGACCTCCCCCGAAAAAGAGAAGGCCCTCCGCTGGGGAGGGCCTTGTTGAATCTTCTCATGTGGTCCTCATGGTTCCCTTGCGGGCTGGCATTGGCACCTTACCCTGTCTCGGGCCGGTTGCCGGGCGGTCATGGGGCCAGTTCCCTCGCGCCACTCTGCATGTCACTATGATGAGTACCGAACAGCAAGACCGATGTCAATGTATCCGTACACCATCACCACTTGTTTTTCACGGCCTCCACGATATTCTCAAGCTGCTCACGGACTCGAATTGCATTGTTGGTTTGGCCGAAAATATCCTTAAAACACCTCAACAGATCGTCAGCATCGACGAACCAGACTCCTGGGGAATATCCCGCATCACAACCGGCATATGAAATAAACAACTCTTCGTTCGATATGAATCTCCTCGTTTTTATTTCTTTATGACCATGTATCTTTTCGATGTATTCATTTTCTTTCAACGGCATTGACGACAAATCCAATCCAAAGAATACTGATTTGACTGAGATATAAACATGATCATCCTCAATTTTCACGTAACACGCATAGCCAGGTGCCACCTCAACCAAAAGGATATCCACACTGGTCAGCCTCATATTCATCTCGGCCATCTCAGTTTACCATCCTTAACGCGACAAAGCCTGCCCGCAGAGTGAACAAACAATCATCGTGGGCCCCGGGAATCCTGGAGCCCACGACAAGCATACTAGAAGGTGTAACGGATGCCCAGGAGCAGTTCGTGCGCCGTGATCTCGTCGGCCTTGAGGCCGAGCTGATTGGTGTCGCCCCACTCCATGCTCCCACAGTCGAGGTAGCGGTAGCCCAGGTCCGCGGACCAATTTTCGTCAAAGGCGTAGGCCACGCCAGCCCCGACGTTCCAGGCTAGGTTGGTCTCCTGGTTGTCCTCGCTGTCCTCGGCGCCGGTGGCCAGCACGGTGACGTCGCCCTTGGACTCCAGGAACGCCCACCCCAGGCCCGCACCGATGTACGGCGTGAACGGCGTGCCGGTGTCGATGTCGAGGTAGGCGTTGAACAGCAGGGTCTGCACGTTCATGTCGATGTCCACCTTGGTCGGAACGGCGGCATTGGTGAAGGTCGGATCAGCCGAGTAGTTGAAGTCCGTGCGGTACATGTACTCCAGTTCGGTGCGCACGGGCACGTCGAAGCTCTTGCCCCAGTCGTAGCCCACTGCCAGGCCCAGGGCCGTGAGCGTGTCGTCCTCCTCGGACTTGTTCACGGCGGCCTTATTGGCCACATCGGTGCTGTTGTCCACATCGTCAGCGGTCATCATGGATAGCCCCAGCTTGGCGCCGAGGTACACTGGGATGCGGTCTTCGGCCATGGCCTGGCCGCAAAAAAAGAACACCGCGAGGCACACCACCATCGTCTTGATCAGGCATTTCATGTCATCATCCTCCATGGTTCGGTTTCGTTATGGTCCGGGCGCACCGGCCCGGATCGGAATCGTTACCCACGAAGGCTTTGACTACTTCACAACCGTTCCAGATTCTGACACGTTAAGGAACCTTTTCGCAATTCATTTCAAATGAATAGGAATACAGCAGCATGCCACAAAAACAGGACCAGCACGCCACTCCGGGACAGAAACTCCTCGGCTTGTACACGTTGTTGCTCTTCACCGGTAAAAAGTATTCACTTTCGCGGCTGGCTGGGATTTTCAGCTGTTCGAAGCAAACGATTGCCCGCCTGATCGGGGAGATCGAACGCAGCCACAAGGTCGAGGTGGAACACAGTCAAGAGGGCCGGGAGAAGTGCTACCGCATCCGCGCCCCCAAGAGCCGGCCCCACGTCAGCCTGAGCCAGGAACAGATCCGGCAGCTCGTTCTTTGCCGGGACATGGCCCTGCACCTTCTGCCGAGCGGCATGAAGGAATCCTTGGACGAGGCCATCCAGAAGACAACGATGCTCCTGCCGGATCTTGAGGAACGCGGCGACGCCCTCAGTTCCGTGGTCAAGGTGGCCGTCAAGGGCGCCATCGATTACTCGCCCTTCCAGGACCACCTCTCCACGCTCCTGGACGCCATGCGCTCCAGATCGGTGTGCGCGGTGTTCTACAAGGCAGCGGGACGGCAGGAACCACGCGAGCACCACATGGCGCCCATGCGCATCCTCTCCTACCGCGAATCGCTCTACGTGCAGGGCTGGAAGGTCACCGAGACCGGCGCGGTCGAGGTCAAAGGGCCCATGACCCTGGCCGTGCACCGCATCGAAGGCATCGACTGCACTAGGCGTAATTACGACCTGCCCGAACCGGACATGCCGTCAGCCGGCATCTTCGGCATCATCACCGGGGAGCCGTTCACCGTCGAGGCAAGGTTCTCCCCAACCGTGGCCCAATACGTTGGCGAACGGACCTGGAG
>Ga0272444_10001267_pt1 | contig 24635 bp, 6 predicted proteins | sample SSMForm13_FD_201033 | JGI IMG/M metagenome (GOLD analysis project Ga0272444, IMG submission 201033) | Marine sediment archaeal communities from Little Sippewissett salt marsh, Falmouth, MA, United States - SSM-Form-13 | ecosystem: Environmental > Aquatic > Marine > Wetlands > Sediment ...
TAGCACTATGCACACCTGATATCTCTTGCAGTAATTGCATCTGTATTGCAAGCAGGTCTTTTACCCCTGCATTGGTTGAATTACTCGATATCTGTTTCGGTAGTTGCAGGTGTTCTTTATTGGGTTTATAAACTATTATGCCGTTAAACCTTGTCCATTCCTTTGCAAAGTCATCAGGTGTCATACCATCCGGTATAACATCTTCAGGAACAAGCAACACTCCTTTAGCTGAAGCACTCATCATAAAATCCATCAGTATAATAAGCCGGTTTATATATCTTTGCTGATCTATCACATCCTCGATAAAACCCCATACTTCACCGTCCAGTAAAGGATAAAGGGTAATAGCATAAGGATGTTCTTCATGTGCATAAGGTGTTTCTCCTTCCCATAAGGTATGACCATGAGGTGTAAGGTACTTAACCTTCCATATCTGCTCATATTTCTCCTCTGCCTCTATAAGAGGTATTTCTTCTTCTTCATAACCTTGCTCCTTATAAAATATTAACCTGTCCCTGTTTTGCTGTGCTATCTCTTTGAGGGTATAGTCAACAATATCATAGGAACCATCAAGGGGGTCATGTGCGTATGTCTTTGTCTCTCCAACCAGGTACCATACTTCAAGCACCCTCGCTTTGTTCAGGTCTGCCGGTATATAGAAATCAAGGTGATCAAGTGTGTCTGCAGTAAGTCCTTCTCTCCTATATAGGTCTTTCTCATATACACCCCTGTAAAGGTTTCTTATCCTTTCCTGGTCTGCCCTACTCTTAGCAAATGTTGAAATAACTTCATCCAGGGGGGCATCAATAATTTCACCTACCAGCCTGAGGTCTTTCAGACGTATATCCGAAACATCTGAATTGAAGAACATCCTGTTTGGATTAACATTTTCTATGTAAACATCTTCCTGGTTGCGTTCCTTCCAGTATTTGTAGCCTATCTTCTGGATAGGGGCACCAGACAAAGCGTATTCCTCAAACAGCCTTGCATCAAGCTCTCCTGCCATATTGATCTGTGAAGCATACTCAATAGCATTACTGAGCATATCACTTAGACTGGCATCATCTCTCTGTCGTGCAATGACGATACTCTTTGACGGATTGCTACGATACTGACCTATCAGGTTCTTTACAAGCTGACGGATCTGGTTCTGCTTTAAAGGTACTTTCCCTTGCCTTTTGATATAATCACTCTCAGTAATATAATCATCACTGACACTATCAGGATCCTTCACAAGGTCGCCCCACTGATCGCCTCTGTAATATCTACGGTTACGCCTCCTGCGGTCCCTGAAATCTCTCAGGCTCTCCCAGTAAGTACGGCATTGCTCAAGGAGGTGTATATTCTCCCTTACATCTTCCTGGTCTACCTCTGTTTCCAGGCGTATGATCTTCTGCTTACGCATCCCCAGGGATGTGTTAGTCTTGAGATCCTTCAAATCTTTAGTTACTATCCTCATGGCTACTCATATTTAGATATATCTTCTATAAAATTCCTTATCAACATCTCCTGAAGGCCCTTAAATTCCTTAACCTGTCGGGGATCCTCTATCAGCTTAATATCTTCATCTATGTATTCAAGGTCATCTTTTAACATATTAAGCATATCAATCTTTATCTGCCACTCAGGGGTAAATCCCTCCTTCTCATATCTCTCCAGTCCTTTGTTGCGCTGACTTATAAGTGACTTATAATCCTCTATCTCATCAACTATTTTATAGTACTTGCTATATACAGTATTATTCCAGGGCTGACGAAGCAATCTGCGTACAATAGGCAGGTTATTCATGTTAACATCATCAACAATATTCTGAAAGTCCTTGTCACCGGTCATTACTTCTCCGGCTCCCTGTACTATAGATGCACTGGTCTTGACAAGATTATTCCAGAATGTTCCTCTACCACCCAGGTAGTATTCAATCATGTGTTCGATATCTGAAGGGTTCTTGTCGAACATATCGCTTACCTTATGTATCTTACCATTGTCATCAAGGTAAAATTTACTTCCTACATCAGGATCTCCACCACCTACCTTAAACAGGTTATCGGTAAGCCATTTGACACCCGGGTTTACATAGGACTGCCCAAGTGAAGAATCAGCTATTCTTCCATCAAGAGCTTTAGTAAACGGTTCCCTGTGTATGTTCCTTCCTGTAAAATCAGCATTAACCCATATATCATACCAGGGCATTAGTCCTGTTGGAACAAGGGGCCTTAGTGTCAACTGCTCATCTTCTCCCAGGAACTCAACTGGGTTAACAGGCGATATTGATGCAAAGGCATTAGAAACAGCATCTTTTACGCTGTCCCCTATCGTTTTGCTATCGGTAAACAGGTTTTCGTAAGCTATCACACCAAGACTATTGAACCACCTGAATCCATGAGGCAGGGGTATAGTCAAGAACCTGTCACCGAAGGGGCTTTTTATGACAAGGTGATTATACTTGACATAATCATTCAAACCCTCATAGTAATTATCTCCTTCATCATCATCTCCACCCCATAAATGGTTTAGCATAGCAGACAAGAACCCCATTGCCATAAATCCGGCACCTACGCCCAAAAATTTAGCAGTATGTTTCTTGCCCAGGTTATATATATTATTACCTCCCTGCAGGGATGCGTTAAAGAAGGCATATAAGGAACCCATCAAGGATGAAGCTCTACCCTTGCGGTTAAAGTTCACAGTGATCTCCTTAGCTTCAAAGGCAGCCTGCTTGGGCGACTTACCGGCTTCTATTGCAATGATATACGTTGCAAACCTTGACAGGTTCTCACTCCTTATAGCCATGTGTTCCATCCATTGACCGGCTATTCTCAGGTATTTATTATGTATGGTCTTATCCCATACTGTATTCTTCCCGGTCATCCTTGCCAGTTCCTTCTCCATTTCCTTAGCAAGCTGGTCCACATCCTTCAGGTGTACCCATCCTGTCTCTCCTCCATTGAGCATAAAATCAAGGTACATCTGGTCATACTTGTTATCAGCCTCCCCTTTGCCTTTCAGATACCTTATTATTGCTCCCCTGGCTTTAGGCAAGGCTTTCATAAACTCTAAGGACTGTTTTGCATCACCCTTGCAATAATGGGCCAGTGCTGCATATTGTAAATCTCGCATCTGGTTTATGGGAATAAAGGCAGGGTTTTTACTGGTAAAGTTGCTTGACAGCCACCTGGTAAGCCTTCCAAAGTTGTTTCGTGTTATATAAGCCACATTATCCCACCTGGAAGGAGTCTTATTCAGTGCATTGGATACATCAGCCGGAAGAACCATAACATACTTATCGCCATTGATCCATACTTCTGTCTCATGCTCTTTAGCCTGTGACATAGCCCTGCCCTTCATGTGTTGGGTATCCTCTTTTGTTAGTACCCATCCTCTATCCCATATATCCTGTGCCGGTCTTTCGGTTGTTTCGTAATAGTTCTTATTACCCATTTCATCATACGAACCGTCAAATACCCGGTATATCTTCTTAAACTTATGCAGGTCCGTCATATCTTTGTTGTTACGGACAAGCCTTGCAGCGTGTTGTTTGATACGGTTTTTCTCACCTGTCACAACTGCCGTATGAGCCATGTTGACTATATACTGCAGGGGATCATCTGCCTCTGATTTTCTACCTCTTGCCGTCTTTAGCGGGTTAACCACCTTGCCTACATCCTCTCCCTGGTATTCGTAAAACTCATCAAGCTCTGTTTTCTTCCAGTTTCTCAGGGGTACATAATAGTCATACATACCTGCTATTTTCTTATACAGGTCAGTCGATATAAAACCATCCTGCATCCATCTCTTTAGCGTATATCCTGTAGCAGCATTAATCTTATTCCAGAGGGTGTTAATTGTTTCCTCTGTAAACTTACTCTCAAACCTGTCTATAATCTCATTTGCAGCCTCGTCTGTCATACCTGCATTAACATCCTTGCCAGTCCTCTCCCTTAGTTCAGCGTTGCGTTCCGGGGCGTGTTTGGCTTTCATATACAGGTTTACCTCCTCATAATCAATACCTGCTGTGTTCATCATGTTACCTATGGTTTCCAGTAAGGGATCCACATATTTCTCATTATATTGCTCAACAGCGTGTTTAACGGCTCCATGTGACAGGTTTTCCTGACGATAAGGATTTGATGATTCGGTTATCATTCCCCCTCTACCCCGTATAGAATTTTGCCATTTCTTAACAGATAACATCCTGTCCTGCCATGTAGCCTGTCTTTTCTCTGCTGCGGTCTTTATAAGATTTTTAGGAGGTCCTTTTTTCTCGGGGGATTCATCACTAAGCCTGTAGCTTAACCTGTCTTTAACAGTTATATTATCTTCCCTGAATACTACATAGTTAACTCCTTTACCCCTGCCTTTTTCCCTGTCGCTTATTTCGGTAGGGTAAATAAATCCGTCAATACCTGCCCTGGACAGTAATAATGATGCTTCCTTATCGGATCCCAGTATTCGTGATAATTGTTTATACAGCACCCTTGCAGGTGTAATATCCCAAAGTGCGTGTTCAAGTGATGCGTCTGTTATACCTTCCCTTGCCAGTTGGTCACTGATAAGGACCACATCCTTATTTTTAAGAGGTTCAAGGAAATTAATAAAGTTCAGTTCTCCGGGTTTTCTCCCTTTGCGTATCAATACTTTATACAGGTGTCTGTTCTGTGGTAATGGATTATCCTGGATAAACTTGATTGCTTTCTCAAACCTCAGTGTAATATTCGGGTTATCCTTGTATTTCTCAATCTTTTCCTGCAGGAAGGGTATCACTTTGTTATGGTCATAGCCAGAATAGAATACAGCTTTCTCAATCCATTTAGCTGACTTCTGCCCTATGAATGTTTCGGCTTTATCGTAATACTCATCATACTTAGCCAGTGCCTCAGCATATCCTTTGGCTACTTCCCTCTTATCTGTGAAATACATTCCCCATCCGTATGACTGGTATCCCTCACCTGTACCTACCCTGCCAGTTGTGAAATTCTGGATCCCTGCATAAGGACTGCCATGCCATGCTTCTACTGCATCCAGGTAATCCTGTGCATTGGTATAATCACTTGCCTTAGGCTTCTGTGACTCCCTGAGCATTTTTCGGGTATCTGCCAGAAGGTTAATAACATCATTATAGCTGTAGTTGAGCTTAAACAGCTTGCGTATAGCCTGACGGATCCGGGCAATAGCTTTCTGCAGGAGTGTTGGGTTAACATTCCTCTCTGCCATCAGTGCCAGGTATTCATCAGCTATAGTATCCTTATCTGTTGTATTGTATTTGCGTTCAAGAGCCTGTATATCCTCTATATCCATGCCATTATATACCAGGTTCATCACCTCGGTCCATTCTTCGCCCAGCAACCTGCGTACCCCTTTATGACCTACCACCTCATGCATTATAGATTTTAATATCTCATCAAAGCTGTGGTTGTTATTAAGGATAACATAAATAGAGTCACTTGCAGGATCATATAAACCCTGTACCCTTTTACTCTTGCCTGATCGTATTACCTGGTCCCTTATTTCCTTTGGAAGATCCTCAATGGTATCTACTGCGTTTATATCAATACCATATTTCTTTGACAGGAGTTCTATCCTTCCCAGTACCTCTTTTTTGGCTTTTCCTGCCATTGTAGGTTTCTCCAGTTGTTCCTCCAGGGTTTTACCTTTAGGTGTCTCTATGCTGCGATACAAAGGCACACCTTGCTTGAAGGCATTGAAAAGTTCAGGGGTGATAGGCATTGTATGAACCTTAGTTACTCCTTGAACAAAGTCCACAACTGCCTCAATGTCATAACTATCAAACAGGTCAATACCTTCTCGGATAACTATATATTTGCCTGCGTCATCCCTTTCAATGGTATAATCAAAGGTTATTGGAACAATATACCCGTTGTTCTTCTTGATTTCTTCTTTAGCTTCCTCCAGGCTATGAGATGCAAACTTCATAGGGGTTCCATCAGGATTATATGTAAAATATGTCACTCCTTTATTACTTGACCTAAGTTCTAAAGACTGTACCCTTGCCCCATACTTCTTGCCTATCTTATTTGCAACGGAGGGAAGAATACTATCATAAAAGGACTTCATGCCTTCGCCACCTACTTCGAGGTCTGTGCCTGTATATTCTATTCTTTTACCGTCATTAGTCTTACCGGTATCTTCAACTATCTTCTTGGCAAGTTCTTTGCCAATATATTCTTCCAGTCTGTTCTCGGTCAACTCTCCTCCAAAACCTACATATTCCTCCCCTTCATTGGTTGTTATATCAACAGCGTAATTACCATTATCCAGCTTCCTTGCCTTTATCTTCTGAACCTGTTTGCTTAGTTCATACCTCTCTGCCTGTTGCTGTCCTGTGGTCCAGGCAATGGCATCAAAGCCATTGTCAATAGCATATCGTATCATCCTACGCATAGCCAGACCTGCCCATTCGGAAGTCTTTTTGAAGGGCATATCGGGAACCATATTCTCGGTAAGACTTGCCTTGCGGTCATAGTATGTTGTTCTTGCGTTTTGCAAGCCTTCCTCTGCTGCCTCTCTCCTTTTAATAAGTTCTTTTCTGCTTCGACCAAGAAGTATTGCTCTCTCCCTTATTCTCTCTATTTCATCGTCTATCTCTAAATATTCTTTATTACTTCGGACTTCTTTCTGGCGTTCCATAAGCCTCCTGAAGCGTTCATTCCTTGCTGCAAGGAAGTTATAATCACCAAGTTCAAACCATTCAATCTCTCCGCTACTGGCTCCCTGTGGTAAACCGTATTCTCTCATCTCGGCAAGTACGTCATCAAGCTGTTTCTTAATATCATTAAGGGCTTTATCCCTTTTGATAAGATCATCCAGGTAGGGTTGTAATGTTTCTTTAAGTCTTTCCGGGGTATTTACAACTCCCCCTTCCCGCCTTATCTTCTGTGCCCAGTCGCTTTGTATCTCCTCAATAAACAGGATATTCCTCCCCTGTGTGTCTGTACGTTCATTAAGCCTCACATGAGAAATAACATTAGGTTCATCCCAGTGACCTGAAAGGAAGTCCCCTTCAAGCGTTGCCCCTCTCTCCTGTATGTCAAAAGGTGCATCCGCATATTCTTCTTCCCATCTGTCTGCCCTTGCCTGTTCTTCTGCGGGGTCTATAGCTTTAACAGGTTTCTTAAGGGTAAGGAGTATTTCCTTGTAGTTCTTCCCTCCTGGTAAGGTCCATCTGGAATACTTGGTATAATCCCTTTCTACATAACGGCTCTTGGCAGCCAGGAATCTATCTTCTGCCCTCTTATGAGCATCAACAACATCATGGTAAGCGTTAATATCGTAATCAGGCAGGTACTTAAGGATGTTATTTACTGCATCTGCCATCTTGTTAGTATTAAAGTTATTAAAGTTCTGCTCATCAAGCTGACGGATCCAGCCTTCCGCATCCTCAACACTTACACCTGATTTTGCTAATGATAATCTTAGCTCGTACCTTTCACTATCATGTTTGTTTATTGTTTCTTGAAGATAATTATAAGCCCTATTATAATCCATCTCATCATCAGGATCAGTAGTTTTTGACATATCAATCTCTTTTATGTCAATCTTACTGCGGTCAATATGCTGTTGCAGTTCTTCCCGGGTGACAGACTTACGATCCTTAAACTTCCCTTCCAGGTCAAGCCAGTCCATCTCACTTTGCTTGGCTCCGTTCTTTACAAGCATAGCCTGCCACTGTGTCCAGGGAGCTTTATCCTGCTTAATGACATCCAGTGCCTTCTGTGTGTTGGAATAGAATACCTGTTCGTCTGCCAGCCTGAATAGTACTCCCTGTCCTTTATTCTCAATAGCTGCCCTCTCAGCCTGTTTCTCAAGGTCTGCAAGCCTTTTCTGCAACCTGGCTATCTGGTTATCATAATCTGACAGGATCCTTTTAATATTCTCCTGTGTAGCATCCATATCCACATCAAAGGTGGTCTTTTGTTCCAGGGTGGGACCGAATACCTCTCCTGCGAATAATGCCCCCTGGGTGTTTATCCTCTTGGACAGTTCATTTTTCTTATCCTGCCTTGCCTTTGTAACCTTCCTCAGTTCTTCCCTGGTACGTTCAATCTCTGCCTGTAGTCCGTTTGTATAGTCAGTCTGTGGTTCCATCATAATAGAAGCACCACCTCCCTCACCGGCTTCTATTCTTTTCATATCAAAGGCATCCAGTAGGTTGATATCAGTCGTTTTCAGTTCCTCCTTAATTCTATTCAACGCAATTACGTCAACCTCGCTTATACCCCTGCCATACAGGATTAATCCGGAAGCATTAAATCTTGCACAATAAGCTCTTGTGTCAGCCATAAAATCATGGCGATTCTCATTAAGATTTGAGTAAGGATAATGGATATTAGCAACTATCTTGTTCTGGCGGCTCAGGATCAATGCGGACAGTTTATTGCCACTGGTATGTCTCTGTGCGGAAGCATACTGTGCTGCTTCGTCCTGTTCCTTAATTTTTGCGTGTTTCTCATGCAGATAGTCAATGTCCTTATTAAACACCATCCTATCAAAACGGTACACCTTATATTCCTTTTCAGGTGCCTGTTTCGGTATTTCGTATGAATTTTCAAAGCCTTCAATACTGCCGAATGTGCCATACAGACCTGAATCAATATCTATGATTATACCTAAGGGGTTTATAACATCTCCGAAAGCATCCTTTAGTTTACTCAGGATAGTTATATCTGCCCTGCTTGGATTAATGTTACCGGAGGGATGGTTATGTATAAAGTACGTCTTTACAGGGTTAAACCTGTTAATTCCATCTGCTATAGCATTAAAATTAACAATGCTACCGGCATTACTGCCTACTGATATGTGCTGAATAACTGATTTACCATTCTCAAGCACATGGAGTGCAAATATATTCTCAACAGCTTTATCTTCCAGTTTACGGAAAAGGAAGGCAACATCATCCTGTGACTCTATCTTTTCCTTACCATTAAATACAAGGTTCTTGTCAATGGTGTACTTAACCTCAAGGCGTGCAAATTCACCTGGTCCTAATTTTCGGAGGGATGGTCTGTTTCTACCACTTCTATCCTGACCGGTATCTTCTTCCCGTTGTACTTCTGCGGATCCGCTATCAAGAGGGAGTTCTTGATCGAAGGCTGACTCAGCAAGTATAACCGGTTCTTTCTCGGCTTGTCTGTATGTTTGTGGTCTTTCATTTACCTCAAAGTTACGATTATTAAGGAAATCTGTAGCTTTTGCAAGGAAATTTTTTGCTGCCTGTTCATCTTTAAAATTAAACCCAGGTATTGCACCCTGTCCTTTATATGAACTGTAATATCCTCCCTCATTCTTAGCCATACGTTTGAGGGAATAGAAATCGTCCTTATCAAGGCGTATGTTCAGCTTAATGGTATGCAGGTCATATCCTTCCTTTGTATGCTGCTGCTTTATCAGTTCCAGTTCCCTGCTGGTTGTCATTAGTTTCTCCTGTCTTGGAGTGACCGTTGAAGCCTTGCCTGTGAATACATCATCCAGTTCCTTCATCGCCAGGTCCTTCTCGCTTGCAAACCCGATAATGTTCTTGATATCAAAACTCTCTGGCATTTCCTCTGCTGACTGTACGATAAAGAAATGTCGCTGAACACCAGCTACTTCAACAATATTGCGGATAGTGCCTACCCTTATTTTCCCTTCATTATCCTTAAACCGTACAATATGATGTATATTCCACCTCTCAGGCTTCTTAACTTCTTCTACTTTTCTATCTTCCTTGCTTATCTTGGCTGGTACCTCTACATTCTCAAGTGCATCGAAGAACTCATTGATATTGGTATGTGATGACAGATCTATGTTAACTGGTCCAGGTATATCGTATTGGTCAGCCTTATATACTTTGTCGATAACAACAATCTTTGCATTAACACTGGTTCCTGCCCTTTCAAATGATACTGACGGAAGGTTAATTTCGGCCCTCAGGAAAGCATCAGGATGAAGTTGTTTCCCATTCTCATCCTCTCCATGCAGGAATTTATCAAGCCTCTTATCCATTGAAGGACCGGCAGGAATGATAGCAACAACCCTTCCACCCTTCCAGCTAAGATGACCGAAGGCTTTTTCCAGGTGTTCCATTGCTATCTTACCGCCTGTACCAAAAGGCGGGTTCATAGCAACACCTTCAAACTTATTGCCTACATAAAAATCCTCAAATCTCTGGTTTACCTTCTTCCCTTCAGCATTAACCATAAGTTTACTGAACAATACATTGCTCGGCTCTATGGATGTTAGCTCTACTCCATCAGGGGCAAACCTTGATATAGCTCCATGTCCTGCAGACGGTTCAAGTCCTCTTTCGCCCCTGTTAAGCTGCAGCCATTGCCACATCTTAAAACCAAGAGGTTCAGGTGTAGCAAAGTAATCTATGCCCTCTGCTGATTTTTCCCTGGAGGTCTTTTTCTTGTTAGTATAGTATAATGCTCTTGCCTTCTGGTATGGATCATCTCTCTCAAGTGTCTCGGGCATATCAAACTTTTTGCCACCAGTCCCCTGCTGCTCGTTAGGACTAAATACATCTGCATTAAGGAATCCATCTTTGAATGATCTTCTCAGGTCCCTTGCCTTGTTACCCAGTGACAGGTTCTCAGTTGTACCTATCCTTTCATTTATCTTGCTCCCAAAGTGGTATTTCTCAATATCAAGTCCAAGTACAGGATACTCGAATACAGCATTGCTCATAAGTCCTATCCTGTTTATTCTTCCTTCTGCCTGTAATGCAGTGATAGGATCCACCGGCATACCCAGGTTAATAAGTACCCTTTGTTTGTTTCCTGTTATATCATGCAGGTCTATTCCTTCCCTTCCTGCCTGTTCCTGTATTAATATGATATTACTGCCTGAATTTGGATCATTAAAGAGTGCCTGACGTTCCTTGCGTACTTTCTTAGGTACATCACCATTAAAAACCAATAATCCCGGGAAAGCATCCTGTAATTGCTGTATCGGGTTTCTTAAATCCAGTTTAAGACCTAAATATTCAGAATATTTAGCCTGGAACTTCTCCCATGCTTCAATAGCCTTTTTATCATCTCTCAGGTATTTCCTTACCCTTATTTTATTATACCAGTCATTATACTCATAATAAGCATTACTGAAATCAAATGGATGATCCACCTTTGCCTGTTTGTAGCGATGGAATATAACAACCTTCCTTCCCATCTCCAGGTGTTGTTTTATCCTGGGTATCATCATGCCTGCCTTCAATACCTCAAATAGCTGGTTTGAATACAGATAATTATAAAATCTGAAATGGATATACTTATCAAGTGCTTCAAATTCAGGATGAGTGTTTTTGTTAATGCTCAACAGTAGTCTTATACCTTCATTAAGTGAAACACTACCCTTATTGCTGATAATAGGAAAGTCTCTTGAATAATCATAGTCAGTCTGTAACATCCTTCCTGCAAAGGATCCCTTCTTAATCATGTTATCTACAAACATCCTCTCCAGGGCAGATACATCAACCTCGGCTTCAGGTGCGGTAAGTTTGTTATAACGCATCCTGTACCCGAAGTTAGATATAAAGAACTGGTCCTCCGAACTCCCTTCATTATAGCCGGATTCCATTCTTGAGTCACTACCCATCTTATAGAGGTAATCGTTAGCATACCTCAGGGTGAAATGGCTCTTGAATGGTGTGGCTGACAGGAATACTACTTTAGTGCGTTCTGAGGCTGTTTTTGCCTTTTCCTGCAGGTCGGGTAGTACCTCATCCTGTTTTGCCTTGACTTCTTCTAATTCCCTCTCCAGTGGTTCAATTTCGTTACTGTACTCCCATGATACCTGATTTTCTCCCTTATCCAGGTTGCTGTTATTCTCTGCGTTCCATTCACTAATCCTGCGTTGTATTTCTGCTTCCCGCTTCCATAGTCCTGTATTTGCTTTCAGTCTCTCCAGTGCCCAGCCATAGTTACGGTTGCTTATCTTGAAATGAGCTTCTGTTCCTGCCGTATTCTGCCCCTTCTGGTTAGCCATAATGTGATGACTCTCATCATAGATAATAAGGTCAAACTCTCTCTTAAGTAGTTCTGGGTTCTGTTTAAAGTTAGCGTATGTTGTTACATTTATCTTATCCCCTCCATCCTGTGTATTATCAAGCTGACGTATATCAAGGTTCAGGTTCCTTCCATCCCTGATCCAGTCTTTTGCTTTAATGTCTGTCGGAACAACAATAAGGATATTACTCTTACCCTGTTTATCAAACCTTTTAGCAACGCCAAGACCTGTATATGTTTTCCCTGTGCCTGTAGCATTAGAAAAAAGCATACCTTTCCCTTCCTGGAATCGTCTTTCAGTTTTTATTACATCATCATGTTGTTCGGGGAATAGGAACGGTAATGTGTCCTTTATGTTCTGAACATCATTTTCTTTTACTGGGATACTCTCAGCTTCAAGCTGTGCCTTTACCTTATAGGAAGATACCTTTCGAGTTTTCTCAACATCTCCTCTATCACCTTCTTGTCCTTCTCTCCGAGGTCGGGCCTGTCTTTCTCCATGTAAATCAACGCCTCCTGCGGTGAACAGATCTCCGGCAAAACCCTCATCAGATTTAGGTCGTTCATCTTCCTTATGTACCTGCCTATCGCCTCTCTCTCCAGAAACAGGGGCAATATCTCCCATATCGCCAGGGCTATCCTTTCGGGTTCCTGTAGTGGATAGTTCTGTGCCAGTGCCTTTGCCAGTGCTTTCACTTGTTTTTCTTCTTCCCTCGCTACTGTCCACTGGTTTTTCAGGAACATCTTGTTCATCAGCTTGTACTTCAGAGGTACCTGCTTGGCTATGTCGTTCAGTATCGATTGGTCTATGTTCAACATCTTCTTCTTTTTTTGCAATGTCATTAAATAATTCTGCCTCGTCTATTTCTTCTTCTTCTCCTCTTTCTCCTTCTGCTCCAGTTCGTATCTCATCTCCCTCACTACTTCCAGGGGTGTTTTCTTCTTCGCTATCGCCAAATGCACGATAAGCTGCTTTAATGCGTTCTTGGATGCTTTTGCCGTCATTTTTAAGTGTTTTTTTAAAGTCCTTTAACTCTTGCTCTGATAATCCATAAGGAAAGGTAGTAAAATAAAAAGGATCAGCCTCAATTTTTGCTAACAAGTTTCCTACATTGAAGTAACCTTCCCAGTTTGTAAACTCATCAATGATAGGTCCATAAGTTTCTGAATTGAGTATATAGTCAAAATCTTCATCTCTATCCATATCCTCAAGGTCAGCCTCTATGACCTCCATATCGGGTATATCTTCCCTGTCCTGTGGTTCTTGCTGGTTCTGTATATCCTCCAGGGCATTAAGCATTTTACCTCTGGAGGGATACATTTTCATTATCTCAATAACCTCATTGATCATATCCATTGGCCCCTTATCCTCCATGCCGAAGGAATTTTGCAAGGCTTCATTGAATACGTCAAGTGATTGACCTGTGTTCTTTATTGCCCAAATAAACTTACGAAACTCTGTAGTCTTGGGTTTGAAGCCAGTATGAGCAACAAAGTCCTGTGTTGCTATCCTTCCACCCTTAACAAAGAATTGCAGGGTTGCTTCCAGGAAAGATTCAGGATCCCTTTCAAGTACCTTGTCGGTCCGGGATGGTTTCTTTTTCCTTGCCGGTTTCTTTTTCTCTACCGGCTTTATTTCCTGCTGTTGGGTTGCTGGTTTCGGCTTAACTCCACTGGCTCTGTCGTCAATGACGAAAATTCGTTCCATGTTTTCACCTGTGGTTCCTGGTACAGGTGCGTGTGTTTCCTCTATCCTGCCCCTGTGGAGAACGAAATTATAAATGCTTTCTTCTGCATCTAAGACATTCTGTTTAAATCCTCCATCCTTTTTCCTGGGTGCATCAGTGCGTATTGCTGTAACCCAATAATGATGATAGCCAGGTCTGCCTTGTTTATCCTCCACTCTTTTTACTGTCAATACTTCCATTCCCTGAACAGGATAACCTTCGGATGAATAGATACCGTAATCCTCTCTTTTCCATTTATAACTTGGACCGATATAGATATTCCTGAATACCATCCCGGGTTTAAGTATCTTAGCCAGGTCGGTTCCCGGATCATTCATTCTCTCCTCTCCTGGTCCTACTTCAGGGGCAAGTCCTTCCTCTGTTGGTTTCTCGTTTAACTTATTATCTACAGCCTTAACAATAGCCTCCCTGTCAGTCCAGTCCAATCCTTTTTCTCTTAGTTCATCCAGTTCCTCTTTAGTGAATACACTTACTGCTGCCTCCCTTGCTTTAATCAATGTTTCTCTCCAGCTTTCCCTTAGTCCTTGTTCCTGACTGACTGGTTCCTCCTTCTTCCATAGGTTCCATACCGGGCTGTCAGGCTTTTCGTATGACCTGCCAACAATAGACTTAACTCCTGCCCTCTTATATAGTCCATCTACAACTGCTAATCCTAAGCCGGTAATACCACCATTGGCAAGCAGTATTTTCTTTCTGTATAGACTGTCCTTAATCTCTTTGTATCTCTCCTCGTCTATTCCAAGATTTTTAAGATACTGTCTGCGGTAAGGTGATTTCAATGTTTTGGTAACATCCATTACGGCCCATTCATCCTTTGTAATCTCAATAGCTGGTGATGTAATACCTTCAGTTGATACCGTTGGTTCTGATTCTTTGGCTGCCCTTTCAACCCTGGGTTTTATTACACCCTCTACCGCCTTCTCGGATTTCTCGATAAGCGTTACATCCCTTCCAGCCTTGACTGCCTCTGCACCTGTTACACCGCTACCAGCAAAGGGATCCAGTATCATATCTTTCTCGTATGTGGTCATCTCAATGAGTTTACGGAGCATTTCAGCCGGTTTCTCAGTAGGATAACCCTTAGGTCTTACCAGGTCAAAGTCAAGGTCAAACTCCTTGCTTATAGGGGTAAATTCGCCTGATTTTGTCATTAATACAATAGCTTCAGGGGGAAGGAAGTCTTTACGCATAGGCATAGTCACCCTGTTACCATTACGGTAATACTTGGTATAGAACCCTTTTGCTACAGGTTTAAACTCTTTTTCGATCACCTGCAGGTATTCTTCCATATCCTTTGTACCGGTCTTGGAGGTTGAGTGCATAAACAGGACTGGGGTATCTTCTGACCTTGCTATCTGTGATATGCTCTGAACAACCTTATCAAACTGCTGTGGGGATATCTTATCAAAGTTCAGTTCCCTGTTACCTGACTTGATAGCTGATGTTGTATAAGGAATATCCAGAAATATCATATCCGCCTTAAACCCTTCCTTTGCAAGCCTGGGTAATACTTCCACTGCATCACCTGCATGGATCCATGCTGTAGTCTTGCCATCTTCTGTGACAAGTTTATATACACCTTTGTCAACTCGTTCAAACTCTCCTTGTTTGGTACCTACTCCAAGTATCCTGCGAATGCTAGGCTCTACTATACCTGTTTCATCTGCTATCTCCTTTATAGACTTGGATTCTTCACCCTTCAATACCTGTTTGACCTGTTCTTTCTGTGTCTTTGGTTTCTCAAGTATGTCACCGGCGAACTCAGCTTTTTTTAGAGGGCCACCTATTTCATTAAGTTTTGCTTTTGCTTCCTTTAATAGCTTCTCGGCATAAGCGATATCTGATTTCGTTTCTGCACCTTCTTTCCGTTTGGACATATTTTCAATAAACCTTTCAAGTCCATGCCTGAGTGCTTCCTTTCGGGTTGCAAATGCCTTAGAATGAATTGAAGGAGCAGAACCACCACCTGAAGAACCTAAACTCCATGAATACTCTGAGGCCCAATACCCATTCGGACTTTTCGCAAGGTCTATACGGTTCATAACTGCCCATCCTTTTTTATCAGGCGTTAATCCCACTTCTTCTCTTTCCCAGTTTTGCTCTCCTGGTGTTTTGTTAGCAAGCTCATCACTGAACCCCCAACCTTTGCCTATAGTTCCCCAGGGGTAATCAGGATCACCATGTTTCAAGTAACCAACTTTACGTTGTAAGGCAAATAGCTCCTCTATAGCTGTATTAAGTGTTTCAATATTTTCTATCGACTTATACTTCTCGCTAAACTCATTGTATGCCTGTCTTTTAACCTCCTCTTGCTTATCCTCTTGTTCTTTCAGTAATTCACCTACTGGCTTCTTGGTCCTGGTACCATTTCCTAACCACTCTTTAAACTCATCAATATCCATCTCTACTATTTCACCCAGACCCTTCCATCCGGGTTCATAGTTAGCCAGGTAATTATCCTCAGCCTCTTTGAAGTTCTCAAAGCCAAGCATAACTTTATGTTCATCAAACTCGCCTGTTCCGGGAACCACCTGGTCAATGACAAATACCTTTTTGCTTTCAAGGTTATCACCCAGGAATACATCCACCTGGTCGCCATCTTTGCCCTCAGTCCTGCGGAAATAACCATAGGGGTTATGTAGCATCACACTCCACTTGTTGCCCTTGCTGTCTTTCCCGGACCGTATGCTCAAAGCAGGTTGCTCAATAGATATCTCCATTCCTTGTATTGACACATGACCTTTCTTGTAATTACCTGCCTTCTTTTGTGCCTCTGAGGGAGAAGTATCTACCTTTGCTGACTCTTTTTCGACCTCTGCCTGTTTGGAGGGAGCTTGTTCTTCTTCCTGTTCAGTTTTTTCCTCCTTTTCAACCGGTGTTGCCTCTTTACCGGCTTCATAGATTACCTCTCCTTTTGCATTTGTGACTCTCAGGATATCGTCAATAGTAAGCCCTTTACCAAGTCTTATGCCTGTCTCGTCATTCTCTTGTCCTGATTCTACTGCTGATTTATCAATTACCTCAGGCTTAAACTCAATGATAACTCCATCATCCTTGCTCTTGGCATAATCATCGGCGTATTCCTTTTTATCAGTTATCCATGTAGCTTCTTGCATATTGTCAGAGGATATTACTCCTCCATCCTGGATTGCCTCCCATTCCGATAATGTGGTTCCCCTGTATGTTGGTCTTAACTGTTCTAATCCATATTTCTCCCTCTCTGTTGGTTCCTTCTGATCAACTTCTCCCTCTGCTTTTTCAGGCTGTGGCTTGACAACCATAGCACCAGCACCACCTGTAGGCGGCTTTTCTGGCGGCTTCTCTTTTATATCCTTAGCAGCTCCCTCTACATCGAAAAATAAAGGAATATTTAAGGAATATTTCTTATTTATCTTTCCTATTACCTCATTAACAGGCATACCAGACCTAAGCATCTCTTGAGCCACCCTCTGGAACTCAGACCTTTCCTTTCTGCTCTTCCCTTTTTCAGAAACAATATTGTTCCTTATATGACGCCATGCAGGATCGGTTTCACCTACTACAGTTGTAGTCTCGTCAACACCCGAGGTTTCTTTGGTAGTTTCTTCTGCTTTCTGTTCGGGTTCAGCCTTAATTTCTTCTTCCTCTTTTAAGGGTTCAGCCTTATTAATCTCCTCAATAACCTCAGGATTGAGTTCTGTAGCTTTAGCAACCAACATCTCTGTCAGTTCGTCATCATTCTTAACAGTCACTCCTTCCAGGTCAGATATATCTGTTGCTCCTTCGATAATACCTATTATCTCATCCCTGTCCGCCTTATCTTTGCCCACCTTATACTCCGGTACAGCTTCCGGAAACCTCTCAGCAACCATCTTATCCAGGTCCTTATCATTCTTCCATGCAAGTCCGTTAAGGTCATTAAGGCTCTTAGCAACTCTGATACGCCCCTTGACATATCCTTTGGTTACTTCTTTACCATTGAAACTATAGTCAGGTAGTTCCTGTTCGGGTATTTCTTCCTGTTCCCCTGGTTGTTCTTCCTCTTGCTGTCCTGTCCTTTGTATGTTAGCAGCATCCTCAGGTTTTATCTCTATTGATTCACCTACTCCATCTTCTGTTATCTCATCAACATACAGTGTACCATCCGTTCCTATCTCGGAAATAGACCACTTCCTGTCCATGTAATTTATTTCCTCCCCGGGAGCAAGGGGTGTTTCTTCCTCTTTCTCCTGCATCTCTGCTTCTACCTCTGCCTGTACCTGCTGTTGTGCTGCTACTTCCTCTGATTGTTGTATGGTCTGATAGTAAGCCTCCATCTCACTTTGCATCCATTCATCCAGAGAAATTTCATTACGTTCAGCAATATCTGTTTCCTTCAGTATAACAAGTTCCATTGTTTCGGCATTGAGGGCAACAAAGGTTTTCTTGCCCAACGCCTTCGGTCCTTCACTTTTCAGGAATAGTATATTTCCTTCTTTATCCTGGACAGAGCTTATCATGTCACTACCTTCAAAGGATATCTTCTCACCGAATGAACGGATCTGTCTCTCAGCACTCTTATTAACCAGTTCCCTCTCCAGTTGTGGTAAATTTTCCTGTCCCTGCTTATATGCATCCAGGAATTGACTTACTTCCTGTGGCTTAAGGGTTATACTCTTGGCTATATCTTCCCTTGTTATAGTCTTAGGTCTAAGGTCGTTGTCAATAACGGTCATCTGTCCGTTCTTTCCTGTACCTACATATTCAAATACATCACCGTCTTTTGTCTCAAGAAGGGTTACTTTGCCTTCTTTATTCCTTCTCAGGTAATGGTATGCCTTATTGGAAGAAACTGTTATCGGTCCCAGGAAACCACCCATTGCATAACCACCGGCTGCTGCTCGTAACGAATTTTGTACTGCATCTCCTATGGTATGCTTATGTTCAGGATCCAGGTATATGTTTTGTGCAAGAGTCTGTATGAACTCAGCAAATAACTCCTCGCCTCCTTCTTCCATTCCCTGAATGTTTACCTTCCGTATGAAACCTATTAGCTTCTGATATTTGTTAGGGAATTTTTTTGCCCACTTGGAAAGGATATCACTGCTTACCTCAGGGTTTTTCCTGAGTATATTACCCATCAATTTACCTGTCAGTCCATTAGGCACAAACTTATCCAGTGCCATATTAAGCCTCATTTTCTCAGATGCATACTCGGCTGCTCCTGCAAGTAAAGCTACTCCCCATCTCTCAAGTTCATTGGGATCCTTTCCTGTTTCTTCAACGTACTTGTCATATTGCCGTAACTGATCACCTACTACTGCACTTGACAGTACCAGAAGGTTTCCTCCAGATACCAGGGCAGGTATGGCCGCCAGTGCCGGTGCCCCTCCTGTGGCTGCTGTGGCTACTGCTGCAGCTACCGTTCCCATTGCCTGAGGCAACATATTGGCTGCATTGAACACAAAGCCTTTACCCTTTATCCCTTCAGCTATCTCAAACTTTTCCTCTGATGCCTGGGTTACTCTGTCTATAAGGTTATCGAAAGATTCATCATTATCACTTGCCTCGACCATTCCCTCATACATCTCCTTGCTGTTCGGGAATAAGGGATTGTATGGTACTCCTCCAGGTGCAAGGGCAGTACCCATCTTTGATATCTGTGGTAATGTTTCAGCAAAAAAATTACCAACCCCTCCTTTCAACCAGTTAACACCTTTCTTCCATCCTAAGCCAAACTTTTCACCAGGTCCTTTCTCTCCCCATTCTTTCTCAAATTGCTTTTGTTCATCAGTCTGTGGGAGGTAATCATCACCAAGCACCTGAGCATCTAAGTCGGGCAATGCTTCAACACCAGGGCCGAAATCAACAGAAGGAAGGGCAAACATCTTTTGTATTTCCTTCATTCTATCCTTCGGATCCTGGATTTTCTTTTTTTTATCTGGATCTTTTAAACTTGTAGGCATTACTGCTGTCTTTTAATTACCACTCTGTTGCAAGTAATAGGAAGCCATCTCGTCTGCATATTCATCTGTTATGTCAGGGTTATATTCCTGCAGTGCTTTCCTGATAAGCCTTTTCTTCTTATTTTCTTTATATGATGTGTTTCCCAATACGTTCCTGATCTTAACAGCGAGTAATGATTGAGCTTTTTCCTGCTCAGGGGTTAATGGTACTTCTGCCTGCTCCATAACCTGAAGGCCGGGATGCAGGTGACGTACTCTGTCCCAGTATTTATTTAAAAGCACCTGGACAGACTGCCCCCTGTTTTTTGTTCCTTCCACAAGCAAACTCCTTAATACACTCATGTCATTGGGATCAAGGCTTGTAAGGTTCTTTGACAATTCACTAAGCATAGCACTTGCAAGGTCACTATCCACTTCTACCGTTTCACCGGAGTAATTCCTGTCTGTTATCTTCATATCAGGAATAACAGGATCCTGTCCTGTGCGGTCATATTTCCCGGTTGCTATTGCCTCCCTGATGTTTTCGTTGGTCCTGTGGGTATCTATCTCCTTCTGTTTCTTTGTCTGCAGATCAGCCTGTTTCTTCATTTTCTCATCTCCGATACCTGCTTCCAATTCGACAAGTTCCTTTTTCAGATTTGCCTGTTTGTCAAACATATCTTCTTCCCAGTCATATTTCCTGTCGGCTCTTTTATCTTCCCTCTCTGCCTGTCTACTTTCTGCCTCCAGTCCATGCTGATATTGAAGGTCATGGATCTTAGTATCAAGGTCCTGTAGTCTTAACTGACTTAGTTTCTGTTTATATTCTGTATCCGCTTGCCTGTGTCTCTCTGCTGCTGACAGGATTGCGGGATTAACCTGGTGAGGGTTTATTGTTGCCCCCTTCTTCCCTCCAACACCTTCAATAAGTAACCTGAAGGCATCTCCAATAGCGTTAGTACGCATAATCTTTTCTTCAGCCTGATGCTGGCGTTCACGTTCCTCCTGTATTCTTTTCTCCTCATTGCTGTAATCAAATAATGCACTGAAAGGACCTTCATCAAGGTCCTTTTTCTTTTTCTTATCATCTACCTGTGCTATCATTGTCTTATTTCGTTTATTAGTTTATACAGCATTAAAAGGGCATACACTACACCTGCAGTATTCAGAAACATAATTATCCTTTCACCTATCTTGAATGCTCTGGCTTTTTCGGGGTTCCTGTTAAAAAACCTTAGCTCCTCCGTATCTTTTTTCAATTCCTCCACATCTTTTCCTAAATCCTTAACAGGACACTGAAGCTGTACTCTCTCAAGCCCTGATACCCTTTTGTTAATCTCTCTGGAATCAAGCTCGTAATCATTTAGCTTCTGCAAGACAATATCCAGCCTGGAATAAACGCCTTTGAATTTTTCCTCTAAATATTTGTCTTTATACCCATTCTCATCCATGACCTAAATCCAATTAATCTATTTTGAGATAAATGGACATATGACAATGGTATGACCACACCGCAAAGTATCAGTCAGGGTATATTTTGCTCTCAGGTATTCCCAGTACATAACTGATGTATTATTCTCATACGCTGTGGTATCTGAGCTTGTACCCTCGACACCTACATAGGTCAGTGTATCTACGTCAAAGAATACAACACCATCATGTGATCCCTCGATCTCGAAAGTACATCCCAGTCCTGCGGCTGTACCTGCTATGCTATCAAGATCAATCTGCCATCCCATGTAATACGGAAGATCCCCTATTACGGCATAATCGTATGTAGTGGTTGTGGCTAATGCTGTGGCTGCCTGGGTAGTCTTAGTGCCAACTGGTATAAGTGTTTGGGCTGAAGCCGTAACAACAAATAATAGAACTGCTAAAAATAAAAATGCTTTTTTCATGTTTTTTTCCTCCTTAATTATGTTTATGAATAAGTGTATTAATTATTCTGTTTTTACTTCTTTCTTAAATAGTCCTTTCAGGTAGGTATCCCAGTCATTAAATGCACCTGCACCGGATGCTTCAGCAAAGCCAATACCTGCGTTCATGGCATTGTTCATAAAGTTTGCCCAGTTCTGTGACTTGTTCTGAAGGTTGGCAAGCTGAAGGTTCTCCAGTCCTGATTTCCTTGTGATATATTCTCGTCTGAGGGAATCCCTTAGGTTGGTACCGTATCCTGCCAGTTTGGTCAGTGCATCCGAATATCCTTTCTGAGTCTTTTCTGTTGCTGCTATCTTTGCCTCATTTGATGCTCCTGTGACTGCTGAATCACCAGCAACAGACCTCAATGTGTCCTTATGCTGGTTTCTCAGGGTTGATATCACACTCTTTGCCTGGTCCGTATCAAAGAAGTTTCTATTATACTCTTTGTCGAACCAGTATTGTAGTTCCTTTTCCTGTTCGCCAATCCTGCGATCAATTCTTCTATTTGCTAATGCTGATTGTCCGGTTCCGAAAGCTGAACCTACCAATGATGCTAAGGCTAATGCTTCTCCTATCATATTCCTGCAGTTAAATGATTACAGGAATAAACATAAGAATAGTAATTTACGACTATGGGGTTATTAACCCCCTGTTTAGGCTTATTAAACCTCAATATTAAAAAAGACTTATAGAGATTTGTAGAAAGCGACTTTTATGAGTAAGAAAAAGATATACACGAAGAAGGAGATTGTAAAATACCTGAAGATCTTGGAAGGTAATAAATTTAATTACCTGTCAACTTCCAAGTCAACAGGCATAGCAAGGCAGACGTTAAAGAATTGGACAGATAGATATGGCAAGGATGTATTTTCACCGGATCCCTTCCAGGAGGCAATAGCAACCATTGAAGAATATACTGACATCGACAAGACTGAGTTTAGAAACCTTCTCGGGGATACACAGACCAAGATATTAAGACGTATGAGGATATTGATAAGGGAAGAAAGGAACCTGGATAACCTACAGAAAGCACTCCGTACACTACATGAACTTGAACAGCAGGATAACCCCTCTCTGGCAAACAGAACTAAAGGAGGAGATATAACCTTCCTGCAGTACATTAACCAGCAATTAATACAGCAAGAAAATAACGAAAAAAAGAGTAAAGATGAGCCAGACAGTGAGGAATGAAATCGAATTGACAGGCATTGTAAGAAACATACCTGATGAGAATGTTACTGATGGAGCAATGCAGGAGCTTATTAACATACGCCCTAAAGATGGAGCATGGAGGGTGGCAGGTAAAAAGAAAGCGACTATATCGGTAACTGAGAATGTGCGATACCTGCACCGAGTAACCAGTAATACCTATGTCATTGTCACTTATGATAATTCACAGGTAAGGTATTATGTATTTGTTAATGATGATGTAGCAACCAGTAATGAATTGCTTGTGTCGCTAACAAATAAAACACTTAAGTTTTCAGCATTGCACAATATCCTGGTCATATCAAATATCACTGACAAGAAAATTCTGTACGGTGTATTTAACTTTGACGACAATGAGTACAAGTACCTGGATGAGCCATACCCTGAGACACCTCTGATAACAATAACCAGATCTGCCGTTACATATATGGACAAGACAGAGACAGTCACAGATAGCGAGGATGCTGTACTGGCTGCTGCCAGCAAGATAGTGAATGAAAGGCTCTCACAGAATTATTTTACCGGCAAGGTCCTGATAAGGTTTGCCTGGGAGTTATTTGATGGAAGCATAGTAAGCCCTTCCATACCGATTGAGGTAATGGGATCCGAAATGTCAATGCTTTCTTCAACGTCTTTCAAATGGTCTGCATATCACCACACAATAAGTATTTCAGATACATCCTGGCTGAATGACGTAAAGGCAAAGTATAAAGATATAATCACCCGCCTTAATGTTTATATGACCAGACCAAAGGAACTAAAGGCTGGTTTATTAAGTGATAACTACCTGCCCAAACAGGATGATCCTGCAATAGCTGATGAGATTAACTATTACAAGGTTGAAAGTATAGATATGAAAACCTTTACGGGGTTCTATTATATTTCAGATAACTTTTCAGATCTGAATACCAGGGACACCATGCCAGTTGACAACAATACTCATCACCGGCTGATTGGTCAATGTAATCCTTTTGCATATAACTCCAGGTTATTCTTCGGTAATATCACAAATAAGCTGTTTATCGGTTTCTCTCCCGAGTTTTTTATAAGGCAGGTATCAGGTGGATCCACAAGTACAGCATACGATGTAGGTATTGAAGTTGATATTACTACTCCTGAAGGGACAAAGACTATCTTTTCAGGATGGGAAGAATTTAACTATTATAATTCAGGGGCTACAAAGCCTGAGTTTGAATGGGTGAACTATATTGGTTATCCTGACCGCAGAGCAACCAAGATGAGAATAATAATGAAACTCTCAGGGACAAATTATATAATGGCTGAGATAGAATTGAAAGCACATGAATTTCTTAACTATTCCTGGGGGGATGGTGGCTCACATGAGTACGCAGGAACAGAAACGGTCCATACAATGACTACGACTGATCAGTATTATGTCGATGAGAACAGAGTACAGGCTTGTGAGCTTAATAATCCCTTCTATTTTGCAGCAGAGAACAGCTATAGGGTAAGCAACAGAACCATTGTAGGCTTTGCAACCAACGCAATAGCATTATCACAGGGACAGTTTGGTGAATATCCATTATTCTGTTTCACCCAGGAAGGAATATGGACTATGAATATCGGACAAGGAGATATTCTTATTTCAAATATTGTTCCCCTTTCTCGTCATGTATGTAACAATGCAGACTCTATTACACCGATTGATGGAGGGGCTGTTTTTAGCACCTCTGACGGACTCATTGTTATCTCTGGTCCTGATCCCTTCGAGATAGGTGAATCGGCTGAAGGGGACCACGAATCAAACCTCACAGGGGCATTAATGTATCAGACATTGACTAATGATGTAAACACACTCGCAATCTCAGACTATATCTGCTCTACAGGCTTCAGAA
>Ga0272444_10001268_pt1 | contig 24634 bp, 14 predicted proteins | sample SSMForm13_FD_201033 | JGI IMG/M metagenome (GOLD analysis project Ga0272444, IMG submission 201033) | Marine sediment archaeal communities from Little Sippewissett salt marsh, Falmouth, MA, United States - SSM-Form-13 | ecosystem: Environmental > Aquatic > Marine > Wetlands > Sediment ...
AAGCAGGCGGAAAAACCTATCAACTCAAAAACGAACTGTGGAACCTATCGATTCAACCCGCCACGCTTCAAGTCATCGCCGAACCGAAGCAGGGGGAGAAGTTCGCTATTTCCCATGCGATATCCGACACCGGTTCCGCCCGGAAGGTCAAGAAAAAAGGAAATCGAGTCTCTTGGGAAGTGCCCGACAAGGGGGCTCACGTGTCGATGGAACTTGATGACAAGGGGCTCAATGTCAATATCAAGGTCCAAGACCCGGTTGTCTTCTCCTGGCCGCGGCTTCGCATGGACGAACCGGTCCAGGGATTGATCTGGCCTCATTGGGAAGGCTCCTATATTCCAATCAGTGATCAGCGCTGGATAAAGCGCCTGCTTGATTGGGGAAGCGTCGATACACTGGAAGGTCTCGGGATGCCGTTCTGGGGAGTGGATTGCGGTGAATATTCGCTGACCTATATCATCCTCAACCGCTACAACAATGCCATTCGCTTCAGCAAGGAAGCGGATCACCTTGTGGCGGAGTTCTCGCATGACTTCCCGCCGAATCATGCTCCGCGAGAGTATGGCTTCCTCATTCGCCTGGGTGAGAATAAGACGCCGGTGGAACCGGCTCAAAAGTTTCGCGAGTGGCTGATCGACCAGGGCCAGTTTGTGAGCATGAAAGAGAAAATGGAGAAGACGCCCAAAGTGGAGCGGCTGCTGGGCGCGCCACATATCTACCTCTGGGGCGACGCCTATCTGGCCAAGAATAATGTCCGCAGCCCCAAGAGCCGCTGGGCCAAAGTCTGGAAACCTTTCACCAGGCAGATGATCGTGGAGAGCAAATCCGAGCATTCCACCGCGGGCAAACGCCTCAAACAGTTGATGGGTGAGAAGCAGTGGACCGACCTGGTCGTGGAAATGGCGAAAGTGCCTTATGACTACCAGTATCTCCAAAAAGAGATCTGCCTGGAACTCTCTCGGATTCTGGCCCTTGCCGACTTCTACGAGCCAGCGTCCTGGCAGGGAGTCACCCTACCCGAGGAGGCGAAAACATTTCTTTCTAAAGAGCGCTCGGTCCTTTCGATGAAGGAGCTGGCCCGGATGAATGGCCTGTTGCTCCAGGCCGCCTACCCGGATTACCTCGAGCCGGTCGATCGATGGGGCGGCGGTGTATCAGTCGCCATGTTGAACGAAATGAAGGACGCGGGTTTCGATCGACTCCGAATTTGCCTGGACGGCTGGGGTGGCATCGAGAAGCGCCCGGAGGTCGCCGTCGAAGCGGACAAGATGGGTTATCTCTTTGGCATTTACGATTCCTTTCACAGCATTCACGATCCGAAATACTTGGGCACGGACGCCACCTGGGCGACTGCTCAGTTCTGTCAGGAACTCTACGACAAGGGATATATCACACGAAGAGACGGTTCGAGGAAAAAGGGATTCAAGCAAAGAGGCTATAACCTGAGTCCCATCGTCGCGCGCCCTTACGTCGAAGAGCGGGTGAATCGGAATTTCAAGAACGTTCCCTACAACTACTACTTCGTGGACTGCGATGCTTTTGGGCAGGTCTTCGATGACTACACGCCGGGTAGAGAGACCACAATGGAAGAAGGGGCCATGGCGCGCAACGACCGTTTGGCCTGGATTCGGGATACTCACAATGCTGTTATCGGCTCGGAGGGAGGCTGTTCGTACTCCACCCCAGTGATTCATATCGCCGAAGGGATGTTTCTCACCTGCTTCGGGTGGGGGGACGTGGATCTCAAGGACAAAGAGTCCGAGTATTATGAAGGGGGCTATTATCCTCCCGACGGTCCGGCAAACTTTTTCAAGCCCACGAAATTGAAAGAGAAATACCACTACTTCCATTACGATCCCCGGTTTCGGTTGCCCCTTTATGAAACAGTTTTTCATGATTCAGTCGTGGCAACCAATCACTGGGGCAAAGGGAATCTGAAATATCCTGAAGAAAAGAACTTGGTTTTTCTCACCCAACTGCTCTACCAGACGCCGCCGATGTACCACGTGAATGCCGATGAATTCAAGAAACGCAAAGCGATTATGAAAGAGCAGTATGATTTCTTCTCACCTTTGCATCGGGAAATCGGCTTCTCGCAGCTGACCGATTTTGCCTGGCTGAGCGAGGATCGGCGGGTGCAGCAAACCGTCTTCGATGACAAGGTGGAACTTGTGGCGAATTTCTCCGGTGAAGCCTTTGACTCGCAGGGCAGCGCGATTCCGCCGAAGAGCCTCCTGGCCCGATGGCGGGACACCGGCGAGACGAAACTCTTTACACCCACTGTTGAAGCTTCAACAAAAGAGTGAGGCGGAGTTGATCTGGAGGGGATAGATTGGTTCTCGAAATGATTGTCCAAATGAAATACGAAAAGCGGCGATAAACCTCTCCTCCTTGATAACGGGGAGGAGAGGGAAACGGACAGAACTCAATCAATTTATGGAATGAATACACGCCATTGTCCTGTACCCAATTTTTAGCCTGCTTGAGCAGGCTCTTCCTAGCACCCGGCTTGAGCCGGGGTGGGAAAAAAGATTTTCGGTGATTCATCTTGAAGCGCCCTTGAGGGTGGCTTGTCGAAGGAGCAACGCCGGGCGCCGGCCAAGTTTTCAGACGATGTTCAACGAGGTGATGGAACGGGTGGAATCCCTGTTCGAGAAGCCACGCTGAAGCGCGCTCGGCATCGAGGAAACCGAGAGGCCTCCTTTGACACCCCGGCTCAAGCCGGGTGCTACGAGGGAGTCGGCTAAAGGCCGACTACGGAAAAACGGTATGGCCGCGCAAGGGTATCCCGATTTATGATAAGGCAACACTGTTCAACAATTGAGCACAAAATCCATCATGGCGATTGATCGATCTTCTCCTCTGCTGTGACTTCAACCGGTGCGCATTTGGACGCTCCTGTTCTCTTTTTTCGAAGATGTGTGATTAGCAAATACAAGAGCCACAGAATGCCTCCCCAGCAAATGCGGTTGATGTACAAACAAGTTTCTGGCGTGAAAAGAGATAATGCATAGTCTCGGATTAGCCATAAAGGGGAGGTGAGTATTAGCTCACCAAGCCGCTCGCCAAAAGACCACGTCACCGGTCTGCTGGACGGAACGTCGATATTAAAATAAAGCCAAAGATAGAGCCAAGTGAATCCATAATGAAAGACAATTCCAAGCAGAATAACGCACAAATGCCTAGCAACAGACTTCAGCCTTTTCATGCTCGACAGTCCAGTCCCCCCTACCGCGTCTGAAAGTGCGGTCGGGGCAGGGACTGGCCGTAGCGCACCCACCCGGATTGAAACTCACTTCCATCGGCGTCCGTGGCATCGTCCGGCAGGTGATACACCAGCGGCTCGACCTCTTCCAGCGTCGCGGCGCCCCAATCGTTGCCATAGGCGGGCACCGAGACGGTTCCCGCGTGATAAAACAGCAGCTCGCCCGGCGCGTCGAGCGTGTTCTGCCCCGCGTCCTGCGCCGTGCCCAGGTCCGGTTGCGCCTGCTCGAGCACGAGAATCGCCGCGCGCTCGGGCTCGCCCGGCGTATTTCGAACAATCTGGTTGTTCCTCAGCACGGGCGAAGCGGTTCCGTCGCAAATCCAGCCCGCGTCGGCGGGATCGATGAATTCACACCCTTCGACTCGAAGCGAGGTGGTACCCGCAAAATAAGCGCTCTGCTCAAATCCCGTGAATTGACAACCGGTCACGAGTCCCTGAGCGTTGCCCGCGCCATAGAGACCGATCCCGCCCGAGCTTTCGAACGTGCAGTCCTCAATCCGAGTGCTTGCCGCCGAAGATAACAAGGTCAAGCCGCCGGGCTGAATCTGGCAGCGCTCCATCGCCAGCATCGCGTTGTTGGCTGTAATGCCGCCCGCCAACACGCAATCCCTCAGCGTCAGCGCCCCGCCCCCAAACGCCAGTGCAGCGGCCCGCCAGTTCCCTGTAGCCCGGCACCGATCCGCAACCACCGAACCCCCGGCGGAAACGGTCCACACACACTGAAGATTCTCGAACGTACAGTCCGCCAGCACCGCTTCCGCCGCTCCCTCGTGGCCCCGCCCGGAGACGACAATCCCCTGTCCCGCGTTATACGTCGGGCCCGTGACCGATTCCATCCGGGCACCCGCCGCTTCGAGCCGACCTTCGATAATCAGCACCGGCGTTGTGAGTGTGTCATCGTCATGGGACAGCAAATCATTCGTTGCCACCCAGATGGTTTCCCCGGCGATCTGCAGCTCGTCGCTGGGAGAAATGATCACTTTATCGAACAGCAGGTAGTCGCCGCCGAGCTTCGTGATTTCCCCGCTGGCGTCGCCGACCACATCCTCCAACGTGTAAACCGTTCCCAGGCCCGGCGTGCGGTACTCGGCGATGGCCGATCCCGCGGCCAAGGTGCTCATGAGTATCAGAAGAAGCGTTTTTCGAACGTTCATGATGAATTCTCCTTCAGAAAGAGATCGCTTTTAAGCGTTCCTTCGCAACCGGTTCTTAGAACAACCGGTCCCTATCTGGCGGACCTTGCGGAACCATGATGTTGCCGTCGCTGATGATTCCGTTCGTTGGATCATAGGGCCACGGGTGTTGCGGATAACCACAATCATTGGGCCACCCCGTTGGACCATAGATTTTGTTAGGTCCCTGCGAATGCAGACACCAATGACCGACCAGGCACAACATTTCGTCATAATAAGACGATGGAGTGTCCCCGGTGCATATGCCGTAACGCCGTCCCCAAGTACTGTCAACGTTTTGATAGCGATATCTGGTATAACTTCCAAAATCCCACCCCCGAAAAGGATCATTCAAAACCTCCGGGGAGCAATAGGCCGAGGGAGTGGTCAGGTCCCAGGGGATGAACCAATAGGGTCGATCGGGGCTATTCGTGCAGTTCCCGCCGTCGAAGGGATATTGCTGGTGGTCGACGCGGTAGGCCTCCAGCGCCACGGCGATGACCGCAAGGTCGGCCTTGGCTTTCGAGGCTTTCGCCTTGGCTTGGGCGTTGATGTAGTTGGGAATGGTGGCGGACGCCAAAATCCCCCCCAGGAACAAGATCACACAGACTTCTTGAACAGTAAATCCACGGGAACGGTTCATGATGCTTGTCCTCCGGATGGGAAATCTCCTCAGTCCAAATTCCATTTTATATGCTTGCCCCCCAAACTTGTCAATCAGATTCATGCCCGAACGGCACACTTCGAGAAACCCAGAACGATGCAGTGGGGGTATTGACTCCCTTATGCAGATTTGGTAGCCTTTCCAAGAGGTAGCGCGTTATCATTCCAATCGTCTCCGTTAGTGCCCGGACGACAGGCGGCACTCTTTCATGCATGCGGATCAATCTGAAGGCGTCGAAGGATTTGAGCGGAATCTTGACTCCGCCGGCGGTCTCTCCACAAAACAGAATGGGCGTTTCGTTATCCTTCTTCTGATTGCATTCTTCGGCGTACTTCTTTTGCGAACGGCCTGGATCTGTGATGACGCCTACATCACGCTGAGAACGGTCCATCATTTCACAAACGGGTACGGTCTCCGCTGGAACATCGCCGAGCGAGTGCAGGTGTACACGCATCCGCTTTGGATGTTTCTCGTCTCCGGCGTGTATTTTTTCACTCAAGAAGCTTTCTACAGTACCCTTTCCTTGAGTGTCTTTGTCTCGCTTGCAGCCGTAGCGGCGTTTTGCTTCGCCCGCCGGGAGACCGGTTGGGCCGTCGTCCTGGGACTGTTGATTCTTTGCTTCTCCAAGGCGTTTGTTGAATACTCCACGTCGGGGCTGGAGAATCCCCTTTCGCATCTTCTTCTGGCGTTTTTTCTCTTCGTCTATCTCGATTTCAAGTTCAGCGAGCGGAGGCTTCTCCTGCTCACCCTGTTGGCCGCCTTGGTAATACTCAACCGGATGGACCTCGGTCTTCTCGTCTTGCCGCCCCTGGTGTGGTGTTTCTGGCGGGTGCGTTCGAGAAAGGCTTTGCTTTACGCCTTCTTGGGAATGCTTCCCGTGTTCGCCTGGGAATGTTTTTCTGTGATTTACTACGGCTTTCCTTTTCCCAACACGGCGTATGCGAAGCTGGCCACGGACATCCCCCCCGGCGAGTTGGCGCTGCAGGGCCTGTTCTACCTGCTGGATTCCCTGGCTCGCGATCCGCTCACCTTGCTTTGCATCGGTTGGGGTGTTCTGATTCCCGTCCTTCAAAAGAAGTGGCGTCAACTGCCGGTAGCCATCGGCGTCCTTCTCTATCTCGGTTACGTTGTCAAGATCGGCGGGGATTTCATGAGCGGCCGCTTTTTGACCGCGAGCCTGTTCTGCGCCGCCTTCTTGATTTCCCGAGGGCCGTTTCAAAATTTTCCTACGGCACTGATGGCCCTGCTCATGGTAACATTGGTCGCTTTGTGCGGGCCTCATCCCATTATGCTGACCGGCTTCGGCTATGAGGATGCGGTCGATTCGGCGTCTAAGAAAGGCCCGGCCGGAATCGCCGACGAGCGCGCTTTTTACTACCGAAACACCGGATTGTTGAATCGCGACCGAGAATCGGGATTTAAAGGCACCGCTGCTGAAGCGACCTGGACGGATCGGTACAATCAAGAAACGGTGCTGGTTAAGTCGGCCATCGGCTTTTACGGCTACATTGCCGGGCCCGGAAAACACATCGTGGAGCCGTGGGCGTTGCCGGACCCGCTGCTGGCCCGCTTACCGGCGATCTACACGTCCAATTGGCGCATCGGCCACTTCTCGCGATTTATCCCCGCCGGATATATCGACACGTTGAAAACCGGCAAGAATGTAATCAAAGACGAATCTCTGGCGACCTATTATGATCGCATTCAACTCATTACCCGCGGCCCCCTGTTCTCATCCGCAAGATGGCGAGCGATCTGCACCATGAACGCCGGCCGATATCAAAGATTGATCAACCGCTTGAAGTATCGCTCGCCGAAAGCGACGCGCGTAAAGCTTCAACGCGTCAGCAAGCGAGTTGCGAGAGGCGCGTCTTCGGACGCTTCGGGAACGGTTCAATTCTCAAAACAGGGACTGATCGTTGAACTCGGCCGGAAGTATCATCATCGCGTCATTGAAATCGGCCTCGACAGCGACGATTGCTATCACGTGGTTTTCTGGAGCCGAGGCGCTCCGGTGGCGACGGTGAAACTGCCTCCGCAGATCCAGCCCGGCGGCGGATTATACTGCCACACCCTTACTGTTCCCCGAAAGGCCGTCCGCCGGGAATACGACACGATCCACATTATTCCCCGTCCGGGGCCGGTCGAAATGCCCAAGGACACATTTTTTGCCGGGCATGTTTTGTTGTCCGATTGACCGCTCTCGTCGCAAGCCCTCAAAGTCAGGGGGGCCTCACTTTGCATTTCCGCTTGCCGCCCGGAAGGGCCTCTCTCGGTTGACATTTCCCCCGGCGGGGGGATAGAGTAATCTCAGGGGTGGAAGGCGCACGGGGAGTGTGGAATCGCGGAATTTTTTGCCGAAAATCCAGTAGTTTGAGTTTGTTGGAGCGGTCATGAGAATTATTTTTTTCACCGGCAAGGGGGGCGTGGGAAAAACCAGCATCTCCGCGGCGGTCGGGCTGCGTTGCGCCGAGCTGGGCTACAAAACGCTTATCATGTCCCTCGACATGGCGCATTCCCTGTCCGACGTTTTTGATATCGAGCGCGAGGGTCTGATGGACCAGGGGCAGGGCGAAGCGCTCAAGATGGCCGATAAGCTCTGGGTGCAGGAAATCGACCTCCAAAAGGAACTGGAGAACAATTGGGGCGACGTCTATGCCTACATTACGATGATTCTGAATGTCTCCGGACTCAACGAAGTCCTGGCCGAAGAGCTGGCGATTCTGCCCGGCATGGGCGAAATCAGTCTTCTGCTCCACATCAACCGGTACCGGCGGTCGAAGAAGTACGACGTGATTCTGCTGGACTGCGCGCCGACTGGCGAATCGCTTCGATTCATCAGCATGCCGACCTCGCTCGAGTGGTACATGAAGAAGATCTTCAAGCTCGAGCGCAACCTGTTTCGCGTCTCGCGGCCGATTCTCAAGAAAGTCAGCCCGGTTCCCCTGCCCGGAGAAAACTACTTCGCAAACATCGAGAAGCTGTATGGCCGCCTCGAGGGCGTGGACGCGCTGTTGCACGATCCGAAAGTGACCACGGTTCGGCTCGTAACCAATCCGGAGAAAATCGTCATTAAGGAAACGCAGCGCGCTTTCATGTATTTCTGCCTCTACGGGCTTTGTATCGACTCGGTCATCATTAATCGCATTCTGCCAAAGGAGGCCCGGGGGGAGTTCTTGAAAGACTGGCGCCGACTCCAGGAGCATTACGTGGACGAGATCGAGCGGTTTTTCGCGCCGGTTCCCGTGCGCTGCCTGAACCTCGGCCGGAGCGAAATCGTCGGCATGGACGGACTCAAAGATTTGGGGCGGGAGCTGTTCGGACAGGACGATCCCACCCAGGTTTTCTTTCATGAAAATCCCTATGCATTCACCAAGAAAAACGGCAAGTTGGAACTTTCGATCAAGCTGCCTTTTCTCACGAAAGGCGAAGTCGACCTGCACCGGGCCGAAGACGAGCTGATCGTGCGGATCGGCAGTTTCAAAAAGCACGTGACGTTGCCCCGGTCGTTCCTGCGCGTTCAGCCGGCCGGGGCGAGAATGGAGAAGGACCGTCTGGTAGTCCAGTTTAAGGGAGGTGGATCATGACCCCCAAGGCCGCACCCAAAAAAAGAGCCAAAACCGCTCGGCGAAACGAACCTTGCGAGTCCTTTCAGTGCCCGCTCAAGGATTTGCTGGAAGTGTTCGACCGCTGGGGTGACGAGACGTTCGGAGCGTTTCGGCAGACCCGCATCGAGTTTCTCAAGGCGGTGCGCTCGCTGATCGACCGGCGGATCGACGACCTGGAAACGGATGGCAAGAAGCCGCGCCGAAAAGGCCGGGTCCGCAAGATCGAGGTCGAGGACTGACGCCGGGCGAAGGGTGCTTGAGCGAATCCGGCCGAAATCGCCCGGCGGGCCACGCCGCCGCCCGCGTGCCAGTCGATTTGACTTTTATCTTCGTCCTGTTATCGTTTGCGCTGAAGATCGGATCGAGGGGCCGAAACCCGTCGTTTTGACCTGGGACTTGCCGCTGCCGCGCCTTCCTCCTGCTTCTGGAAGCCCCGCGAACGAGTCAGTCCACTCCGGTCAGCCGGGCGATTCCGTCGTCGGTTTCCGGCGAGTTGTCCCGCCAAGAACTGAATTCTCAGAGGAGACACGCTATGAAGATTCGTACCTTAATGCCTATTTGGGGGTTAGTATTGGCGCTGACTTTGTTCGCCGGTTGCCAGCAGAGTCCGCCCGAGCCGGTCGTCAACGCGCCCGAGCCGATGGCCCCGGTTGAGGTCGCGGCAGTTCCATCGCCCGCGGCGGCGCCTGCCATTGAAGACCCGGTGGTTGCTACAGTTAACGGTGAGGCGGTTCACCAGAGCGACCTGTTCAAGATAGCCCGCTCGCTTGGCCAACAAGCCGCTCGAATGAGCCGCCAGCAGGTTTTGGAGCAGGCCGTTGCGCAGCGATTGATCGCCCAGGCGGCCGTGAAGGCCGGCCAAGTGGTGGCCGCCAGCGAGGTCGATGAAGCTTATCAGAGGATTACCGATCAGCGCGGGGGCAAGGAGACTTTCGAAGCGCAGCTGGCGGAGGCCGGCGTCACGCCGGAGGAGGTCCGGGACGAGATCCAGATGCAGATGAAAGTCGATAAGGTCCTGGAATCGAAAACCGCCGGCAAGGTTTCCATTTCCGATGCCTCGGTGGAAGCCTTTTACACCGACAATCCCCAGTTCTTCGAGCGGGCGTCGGCCCGGCACATCTTAATCAAAGCCGGTGCACAGGACTCCGAGGAGAAGCAGGCGGAAGCCCGCAAGCGCATCGACGCCATCGCCGAGCGGATCAAGGCCGGGGAAGACTTCGCCGAAGTCGCCAAGACCGAATCGGAAGACCCCGGCAGCGCCGTTCAGGGCGGCGATCTGGGGCAGTTCGGCCGGGGGCGCATGGTGCCTGTCTTTGAAGAGGCTGCATTCACGCTGGAGGCGGGCGAAATCAGCGACGTTGTCCAGAGTCAATTCGGCTATCACCTGATCCAGGGACAGGGTCAGTCCACCGTCCCTCTGGAGGAAGTCCGCGACCGGATTCACAACGCTCTCGAACAGCGGCAGCGCGATCAAATCATCGGCGAGTGGGTCGAGCAGTTGCGCGAGGAGGCGACGATCGAATACGCCGAGCCCCCCGCGCCACCGCCGGCACTCGGAATGCCAACCGCCCCATAATCAGGGGGGCACCCGTACGCGCCGCTTGCCGAGCGGCGCCATTAATCTTACTCTCGAGCGCCCCTCCCGGCAGGAGGGGCGTTCTTGTACGTGCCGCCCTTGCCGAGCGGCACCGTGAATCTTGTCCCTTCCGTGTGTGGCAGGGTCTACTTTGCCCGGCTTGGGAGGAACGAGGAAGAAATTTCAAGTTCTGTTTCAAGGGTGAATCAACAGAGGCGATTTCGAGCAAAGTAGGCCCTGAATCGGGGGCTCTCACTTTCAGGGCCTAACTTGCGATCTCTCGATCCGATATTTTTCAATTGCGTACGTCCCTTATCCATCGAAAAGTCCACCATCGTTGATGGGCAAGTTAGACCCTGGCACACAAAGAAGAAGTACTTCTTAAATGACTCTTAACAACCGCGCTTTGATCGCACAACAGCACCGAAAAGCCCGCCACATAGTTGGGCTGCCGCCTTGTACTCTTACCTTGTCAAACATTGATTATTCAGGAGGATAAGACCCGGCGCCGAGAGCCGCTGAGAGAAATTTTCCCCTCCGTCATTTTTTTCCTAATAAACTTCCCTCCCGCCCGTTATCCAAGTAGACTGACCCGTCAATTCCTTTCCCGGGAGAAGCAATGACGAGCACCGAACGGCAGGCCAGGATTCGATCCGCGCTCGAGCGGTACGAGGGACCGTTGATCCGATACGCGGTCCGTATCACCGGCGACGTGGACACCGCGCGCGACGTGGTGCAGGACACCTTTCTTCGCCTCTGCACCGCCAAGCGCTCCCCGGTGGACGATCCGCCCGGCGAGGACCATCTGGCGGCGTGGCTGTACACCACCTGTCGAAATCGAGCCCTGGACGTCAAAAGAAAGGAACGACCCATGAACCCTCTGGCTGAAGCGCATTTGGAACACCAGCCCAGCCCCCGCCCCTCGCCTTCGGACACGCTGGAACAAAAGGAGACCGAGGGCCGGGTGCTGCGGGCGCTCGAGACCTTGCCCGAGAAGCAGCAGGAAGTCGTCCGCTTGAAGTTTCAGTCCGGACTGAGCTACCGGGAGATCAGCCGGGTCACCGGCCATTCGGTCAGCAACGTCGGCTACCTGATTCACATGGCGGTCAAGGCGTTGCGGGCCACGGTCGTGGAGGGCGGACTGTGAACGGAAAACCAGGAGAAAACACGATGAAAATCGATCCCAACGATCCAAGACTCACCGCTTACGTGTTGGGCGAACTGGACGCGGCCGAGCGCGAAGCGATCGAAAAACAACTCGCCGAATGCGAGAAAAGCCGGGAGTACGTCGAGCAGCTTCGGGCCACCACTCAGATGCTGGCCAAAGAGCTGGCAGGCGAACCCGCGCCCGCACTGTCGGTTGAGCAGCGCCAGGCCGTTCAGCAGGAGATTGAGAAGCTGGGCGAACCGCAGGCCAAGGGTATTCGCCGCCCGGCGAAAATTCGCTGGTGGCAGTCGCCGCAGTGGATGGCGCTGGCCGCCTCGCTGCTGGTGATCGCCGGCACCGCGGCGGTCCTCGGTCCCCGGTTCTTCCGTCGCGAGGCAGAAACCCGCAGCAGTCTGATTGCCAAGAATGAATCCTCGTTACCGCGTATTCCCGCGTCGCACTCGGATCTCATCGCGAGGGACGACAAGGCCAACGCCGAAGTCAAGTCGGAAGAAGCCTCCAAGGAGCCCCTTTATTTCTACGCGGACGCTCCGGTCCGACGAGATTTACTGAAAGCAAAGGAACAGCCTCCGGCACAACCTGAAGGCGTCGAGATGGGAAAAAGATTCGAGACAGTCATTGATGAAGCTCGCATTGCAGGAACCGCGGGAGATGGCCAGATAGCGTTTCCACAAAGGACGACGTCCTCAGGCGACATTCTCGCCAGCCGCGCAAGGAAACCAAGTCAAGACACGGCCGCCGGGGCTTTCTCTTATTTAGGGCAATCTGCCGGAGTTCAAGATAATTTTATTGCAACAAAAGATCAGGATTTCGCCCAGCTCTATACTCGCAGTCTTGGCGATATCGTGAGAGCAAAGGAAGATGCCCCGACGTCTCCAAAGTCGCCCGGGATGCAGATCGCCGGGAGTGAAGCACAGGACGGTCTCGGCTTGAGTCGAAGGGCAGGCGTCGCGAGAGTGCGCGGCGTTCCCGCTTCAGTTGCTCGCAACGAAGTCTTGTGCGACTTACCCCAAGAAGCGGCCCCGCAAGTTGCATATTCCGACGAGTGGTATGGGTACGCTGATACTGATAACTCCGTTCTAATCGAAAAAGACGCCGAGCAACCGAGCCGCGAGGCGTACGACCGAATCTGGGAGAATCCCTTTCTGCGCGTAACGCACAATCCGCTTTCCACTTTTTCCATCGACGTCGACACGGCCTCGTATGCCAACGTGCGGCGGTATCTGAACCAGGGGCAGCTTCCGCCGAAGGACGCGGTTCGAATCGAAGAGCTGATCAACTACTTTTCCTACGATTATCCCCCGCCGGTGGGAAAGCATCCCTTTTCGACCTATGTCGAGGTGGCCGCCTGTCCGTGGAACGAGGAACATCGCCTGGTGCGCGTGGGATTGAAAGGCCGCGTGGTGGAATCCGGACAGCGGCCTGACAGCAACCTCGTGTTTCTGCTTGACGTGTCCGGTTCGATGAATCGGCCGAACAAGCTGCCGCTGGTGATCCAGTCCCTTCAGATGCTGGTCGATGAACTGTTCCCCAGCGACCGGGTGGCGATCGTGGTCTACGCCGGCGCCTCGGGCCTGGTGCTGCCTTCGACAAACGCCGACGACAAGGAGACCATTTCCACGGCGCTGGAAAATCTTCGCGCCGGAGGCTCCACCAACGGCGGCCAGGGAATCGAGCTGGCTTATCGTATAGCGACGGAAAACTTTATCAAGGGCGGCACGAACCGCGTGATTCTCGCCACGGATGGGGATTTCAACGTCGGCGTTACCAACCGCGGCGACCTCGTTCGGCTGATCGAAGAGAAAGCCAAGAGCGGCGTCTTTCTCAGCGTGCTCGGCTTCGGCATGGGCAACCTGCAGGACGCTACGCTGGAGCAGCTGGCCGACAAGGGCAACGGCAACTACGCCTACATCGACACCGAGAAAGAAGCCGAGAAAGTGCTGGTCGAGCAGATCGGCGGCACCCTGGTCACCATTGCCAAGGACGTGAAGATTCAGATCGAATTCAATCCCCAGAAGGTCGGCGCGTACCGGTTGATCGGTTATGAAAACCGGATGCTGGCCAAAGAGGATTTCAACGACGATACAAAGGACGCCGGAGAAATCGGGGCGGGACACACCGTTACGGCGCTCTACGAGATCATCCCGGCGGGCGCGCCGCTCGATCTGCCCGGCGTGGACGAACTGAAGTACCAGGTGACGGTGGATCTGCCCGATGCGGAAGGCGCGGAAGAAATCCTCACGCTGAAGCTGCGTTACAAGCCGCCCGAGGACGACACGAGCCGGCTGATCGAACAAGCGGTGCGGGATTCCGGCAAGCGCTTCAGCGAAACCACGGACGACTTCAAGTTCGCCTCGGCGGTGGCCTCTTTCGGCATGCTCCTTCGCGACAGTGAACACAAGGGCAACGCCACGTTCGATCGCGTGATCGAAACCGCCGCGCAAAGCAAGGGCCTGGATGAAAAAGGCTACCGCGAGGAATTCATCCAACTCGTGGAAAAGGCCAAGGGCCTGATGGGGCAGCAGAACCAGGAAGACTCAGAGGATTCTTCACCTCAGTCCGAGGGATGAGAAGCTCTGAAGGGTGTGGGACCGGCGCCAGGATTAGTTGTAGTAGCGAATTTATTCGCTCGATTTGAAGATAAAGGACTGAAGTCCTTACTACGCCGAGTCCGGTTCCTCTGTTTCCTGAGTGGTAGATGCATAACAAGGCAAGAGTAAAACTAACTATCCTACTGTGTGGCGGGCTTTTCGAGGCCGTTGTGCGATCAAAGCCCGATTGTTCTTGTTCCACAATTTGCTCAACATGGCCGACTAGCGGCCATGCTACCCAACGTTGCCTAGAAAGCGAAAAGTCGTAGAGGCAATTCACGAATTGCCCTTTTTTCATTTAATGCAGGCGAGGACGCCTGCGGTACAAGAGAATCACCCCCATCCAGCAAAGCTTTGGAAGCCCGCTTCCCCTACGCCTGAGGCGCATCTTCGACCTCTCAAGGGGGAAGAATTTACTGTGCCGCTCGGCAAGCGGCACATACCAGTACGCCCCTCCTGCCGGGAGGGGCCATGGCACCCAGGCTTATCAATGATTTTGTTCTCAGCGATCCTCAGCGTACTCCGCGGTTAGATGATTTTTCCCTCACCCAAGCAGAGCAACACAGCCCGCCTCTCCCAGCAGGATAGGATTTGAACAATACGAGCTCAGTGAACGATCCAGACTCCCAGCTGGGGCACTTGACCGAACGAAACCGAGCCGGGCGTAAAAGCGGCGGCGGTGAAATCCTGACTCGAATCATTGTGGTCCGTCGACGACGTTCGCTGGAGCGAATCGCCCGCGGTGTGAGTCGAGGCGCTTTGAACTTCGTCCAGGTTCGGCCCGACCGGCCCGGTTAGCACCCCGCCGTAGTTCATCCCATCAAGGCAAAGATCCTTTTCCGAATCATTGCCGACCGTGGCCGCAGGTTGATACAGGGCCACATTATCGCCTGAGTTGCTGAGTTGAATCGTCCCGCCGGACGCCTCCATCGCCGTGACCGTGAATCCAGGAAGCGTCACGCCATCCTGCTGCGAGAACACTTGAGTGCCCGGCTTCAGCGCCGCCTGAAACTCGGTCGAGGGAGACTCGGAGCTCGTCGCTCCCAGAAGCACAACAATTACTTCGTTGGGGGCAATCGTCGCACCGCTCGGGAAGCGAATCGAGCCTTCGCTTGTTGCCGTGTTTTCATCCGAGACAAGGACTCCTTCGATGAGCATCGTATCGTCGGAGAGATTAACAATCTCCACAAATTCCTCAGCGTTGTTGCGAATCGAAACCTCGGTCAACAGAAGCCCGGCGAAGTTGCCCTGGGCCCGGTTCGCTTCGCCCGGCGAGGCAGCCTGGACGATGAAGTCGCGGGCGTTATCGTCGCTGTCCGTGGCGCTTGAGTCGCGCCCGATCGAGTCGTCGTCGTCGGGATCGGCAGGCGCGGGGCCGCTGCCCTCGTAGTAGGTTCCCACGCCTCCGGAGCCGTAGCCAACCCGGTCGAGAACCTGAACGCCCTGCCGCAGTTCAATCGCGTCCGGACCATTCTCCCAGGGAATCTCACCGGGATCGAGCAAATCCAGATTCGCTACGCTGGCGTTGCCGACAACGAAATATCCATCCGGAGGGATCACTTGCCCGTCCAATGAAGTCAGTTTATCCTCGGCTCCCGTATAACCTTCAATCGCCCAGAGCGAACAGCCTTCCAGGCTCAAGCCGCCGGGACCGAAAAGTTCCACAAACTCGGCGTCATCTCCACCTTCATCGTTGATTCGCAGTTCATTGATCACGACTTGTCCGGGCTGAATCTCGACTCGCGCCGGACCCGCCACATACTGCGTGGGAGTCAAGTCTCCGCCTTCGAGAGTGAAAACATCCCCGTCGGTGCGAAGGATAATGGTCCCGCCGGCCACGAAATCTCCTTGCCCGGCGCTTCCCAGTTCGGTTTGATAGACGGTTGCGCCGCCGATACTGCGGATACGATCGACAATGGTCTGCACCGGATGGCCGAAGGAGTTGGGACCGACCGAGATCACGGCCACTTCCGGCTGGATCACCTGGAGAAAATCGGTGGTGGAACTGGTCAGGCTGGCGTGGTGGTTCACTTGGTAGACCGACAGTTTCCCCATCGCCGTGGCGAGGTCCGACTCGACGTCATCCGAGCCGAGCCCGCCGCCGGAAAGATCGCCCGCCACCGACATATGGAAACTGCCATAAGAGATCTTCAGACCGATCGCCAGTTCGTTTTCCTGGGAAGCGCCAACCCAAACCGGCCACGCGCCGGGGTAAATCAGATTCTCGTACCGCTCGCCGGCTGTTGAAAGATTCTCGCCCGCGCACAAGACTTGAACGGTCAGCCCCGCGCCGAGATCGATGATCTGGCCGAGCTGAATCTGTTGGCGCACTGAGCCGATAGCGGCGACATAGTTCGAAAACGTCGTCGTGATCGTATCCTTCTCCCCCCCCCGATCGTAGGCCGTCGCCGGAGGAATCTCCGAGGCAACTTCATCCAGACCGCCAATGTGATCCGCGTCATAGTGGGTGGCAAGCATAACGTCAAGCGACTTGACCTGCCCATCGATACCGAGGCTTTTCAGCAGGGGAATCACCGCCGCGACTCCCTCGCCGTTATCGCCGCCGTCAATCAACATGGTTTTACCTGAGGGAGAGACGATCAAGGTTGAATCGCCCTCACCCACGTCAATGAAGTAGATGGTCGGCTGCTCCGGGGGCACATAGGTGGGCGAATTGGCTTCTCCCGGCGAGGGATTGGAGTCCGAATCGAAGCGGAAGTCGGCGGAATTATCACCCGTGTCCACCCCGTTGGGAAAGCGCACGAGGGAGCCGTCCACCGAATTGGAGTCAAATTGCGAGGTATACCCTTCGGCATTGACCACCGGATTCGGTCCTTCATAGGCCAAGCCGTCGACCAGGGTGTCCGGTCCTCCCTGGCCGTCATTGGTCGCCAAAGCCACGGCATCCGAATCGCCGTTCTGAATCAGGTTGGTGGAAGGGGTCACCACCTGGTCAACGTTTGCGGCGCTGGCCGAGCCGATCACGTAGTATCCTTTTGCTTCAATCGTTCCGGTGAGGTCGAATCGCCGGTAAATATCTCCTGTATGATTGACCAGGATCAGGTCGTACCCGCCGGCTGCTAAATCCACCGCTGATTCTCCTGCATTATAAAGCTCGACAAATTCCCGATCATCGCCCCCCGGATTGTCATAATCGACCTCGTTGACCATAACTTGGGCTCCAGCCCACGGGCAGAACAACAACAGAAGCGCGATAAAGCGAAACGACCTATTTCTTTGACTCATCTTCCAAATTCCTTTCAAGCATGAAAAACCGATCCTCGGGCATCGATTTCACCCGAGGAGCCTGACTTTAATAAGGATTATATCATAATCCCCACTTGCCGCCCGAAAAAGATGGCCTGGGCCGGCAATCCTTTGGATTTCAGAATACCCTCTCCCTCAAGAGACCTACAGCCGTGACGATTCAGGGATTTACAACCCGTACGCTTATTGTCCTTTGTCGTTCTTTTACGAACACCGACCGGTTGAGCGGCCGGCAACGGCAAAGCGCGAAAGCGGCTTTTACCCCAGAACCGCTGGGGATTGAATGGATCGGTAAGTTACACGACCGAAATGGCACGAACGTTGCATTCCCACAAAGCGTCAGTCTCGACAAAAGAGCCGAATATGCAAAAAGCAAGAGATGAGACTATGAACTTCGCGACGAAAAGCGTTCCATCCCGTTTCCCGCAGAGATTCCTGCCGCGCGCAGGAACACTGCTGATTATCCTTGGCCTGGCTTCCTGCGTGCATGCGCCAAGGTGGAATCCCGAGACGGTCGCGCCCCCCGCCTCACTTGATGAAGCAGTGACCCAGGCAAAGCAAAGCGTTATGGAAAAGCAACCGGACTCCGAGGCCCAAGCCGCCGAGGCAATCCCGCTCAGCCGCGACGGTGCGATCCTCACAGCGCTGAATAGAAACCGCTCGCTGGCAGTGGAGCGTTACGCGCCGCAGCTTTCCAAGTCCCGGATCGAAGACGCCCGTGCGGCCTTCGATCCAAGCCTGTTGGCGACAGTCTCCTATGGCAAAAGCGCAAGCGCCGCCGGGTTCTCCGAAGAAGACGACTCTGGAGTCAGCGTCTCGCGTTCCTTTCAGGGCGACGTGCAGGTCTCCGAGTTTCTACCGACGGGTACCGAAGTCTATCTCTCCGGTGGCCTGTCTCGCAGTCGGTCCGGGTCCGCCAATTGGGGATACAGCGGATCGTGGTCCGTGGGAGTCAACCAGTCGTTGCTGGAGGGCGCAGGTGTCGACGTCAACCTGATCGATCTGCGCCAGGCGGAGAACAACGCCGCGATCAGCCGGCACGAACTCCGAGGATTCGTTATTGATCTGGTCGAGCAAGTAGAAGCCTCCTACTGGCAACTGGTGCTTGCAAAGGAAACGCTCGAGATTCGCCGGTTTTCGCTTCAGCTGGCCCGGGAGCAGCTGGAACTGACCGAAGACTATATCCAGGTCGGGAAGATGGCTCAGGACGCCCGCGTCTCGGCGGAGGCTGAGGTGGCCTCGCGGCAAGCCGACTTGGTCGACGCGGAAGCGGACGTCAAAGCCCGCACGATCGACCTGATTCGCCTCTTGAATCCCGAGCGGGACGATCAATGGGCGCTGACTTTTCAAACCATCGATTCACCGGTTGTGGAAGCGGTGGAGGTTGCTCCCAGCGTCAGCGTACGCCTTGCGGATCAGTATCGCCCGGAGCTGGCGCAGTCCCGGCTGAACCTGGCGAACCAGGATCTTGAAGTCATTCGAACCCGCAATGGACTGCTTCCCCAGCTCGACGCATTTGCCTCCTACGGACGAAACAGCAGCGGCGACTCCTTCGCCGGCGCAACCCGCTCGTGGGACGACCGCGAGCGCGAAAATTATGAAGTCGGCCTTTCCTTTCAAGTGGCTCCGCTGAACCGGTCCGAGAAAGCCTCGCATCAGCGGGCGCAGTTTGAACAACAGCAAGCGGAAGCATCCGTGGCGAACTTGGAGCAGCTGCTCGAGACTGAAGTGCGCAGCGCCGCCGTCGAAGTACAGCGCCAATGGGACCGCATTCCAGCGACACAGAAAACAGTCGAAAGCCGCCAGGAGGAACTGCGGGTCGAACAGGCGCGGTTCAAAGTCGGCAAATCCACCAACCTGGACGTTCTGCAAGTGCAGGAGAACCTGATTCAAGCCCAGCTGTCGGAAGTCACCGCGCGGGTGCAATACATCCAGGCGCTGACAGCGCTTTACCAAGCCGAGGGAACGCTGCTGGAGCGACGGGGAATCGGCGTGAATCTTGAAGGGGAGAGTGTGAAATGAAAAAGATCCTTGTCTTGGCTACGGTCTGCGCCGGGGTGATCGCCGGGTACCTGTTTTGGACGCAACGCAGCAACGGCCAGACGATTGCCGCCAAGGAAGCGGCGACCGTTCAGGTCGAGCGGGGTTCCATCCGCCTCACGGTTGAGAGCACCGGCCGCGTGATTTCCAACCGGGATGTTGAGATCATGAGCCAGGCCAGCGGCGAAATCATTTCTCTTCCCTACGACGTCAGTGACTCCATCGAAAAAGGAATCCTGCTTGTCGAACTGGACCCGGAAGACGAAGAGCGCAACGTCCGCCAGGCGAAGGTCAATCTGACTTCATCCGAAGCGAAGCTGGCCCAGGCACGCCAGAATTTGAAGACCGCTGAACAGCAATTGGTCAACGATGAAGCGCAGGCCAAGGCGAACTTATTGTCCGCTCAGGCACAACACCAGGATGCCCAAGCCAAGGCGGAGCGCATGAGAAAACTGCTCGCAAGCAACCGAGTCAGCCAGGAAGAGTGCGAAACAGCAGAGACCTCGGCCACCCTGGCGGCAACCACGCTGGAAAACGCTCGAATTCGGCTGAAAGAACTTGAAGTGGAAAGAGAGGCATTGGAAACCAAGCGCCAGGACGTGGTGCTGGCCGAGTGCCAGGTGGACTCCGATCGTCTTTCGCGGGAATCGGCCCAGGAGCGCCTTGATGATACGAAAATCTATGCCCCGATCGCCGGAGTGATCTCAGCATTGGACGTTCAGATCGGGAATATTGTCTCCTCCCCCATGAGCAACGTCGGCGGCGGGACCACGCTGTTAACGCTATCGGACCTGTCCCGCATGTTTGTCGAAGCTTCGGTGGATGAAAGCGACATCGGCCAAATTGAAGTCGGTCAGGCGGTTGATGTTACCGCTGACGCGTTTCCGGACAAACACTTCGAAGGCGAGGTGGTTCGCATCGCCACGAAGGGCGACAACGTCTCCAACGTCGTGACCTTTGAGGTCAAAATCGAAGTATTGGGAGAAGGAAAAGAAAAGCTGAAACCGGAGATGACCGCCAACGTCGAGATTCTGGTGGCGGACAAGCAGGACGTTCTCCTATTGTCCTCGGAAGCGCTCCATGGCGCCGGTGAAAGGCAGTACGTTTTGCTGCTGGGGCCGAACGGACAGCAAGGCGAGCGACGACGCGTGCAAACCGGCGTGGACGATGGATTACAAGTCGAGATCGTCGAAGGCCTGAAGGAAGGCGAGGAAGTGATTGTGTCCTCGGGCGACACAAACAGCCAGTGGTCTCAGGCCGGCCGCCAAGAAGGACCGGGGCCGGGACGGATGATGATGGGGGCCATGGGCGGCGGACCGCCCCCCCGATAAGGAACAAGAGTCGCTGAGAACAAAAACTTTTTCAGGATTGGAAAACGGAGAGCCGGATCATGGCCGATGCCATACAAGTGGAATCCGTGACGAAAACGTTCAGTCTGGGCGATAGCCAGGTGCGCGCGCTGGATGGAGTCAGCTTTCGGATCGCGGAGGGAGAAAAGGTGGCCATCACGGGTCCTTCCGGCAGCGGAAAGTCGACGCTCATGAACATCCTGGGTTGCCTGATGCGCCCCGACTCCGGGCGCTATCGGCTGGCGGGCGAAGATGTCTCGCAGTTGCCTTCCCTCCGGCTGGCGGGCATTCGCAATCGCCACATTGGATTCGTGTTCCAGGTATTCAATCTGTTGCCAAGGCTGTCCGCTTTGGAAAACGTGGAGCTACCCCTGCTTTACGCCGGGAACCGCGAGGCCCGGGACCGGGCGGCCGAGGCGCTGAAAGCCGTGGGACTGGCAGATCGCATGCGCCATGAGCCGAACCAGCTGTCGGGCGGACAACGCCAGCGGGTGGCCGTCGCGCGTGCGATTGTCAACGATCCGGCGATTCTTCTGGCCGACGAGCCGACCGGCAACCTGGACACCAAGACGGGTGAGGAAATCATGGCGCTATTCGATCAGCTCAACACCCAGGGCCGCACGGTCATTATTGTCACGCATGAAGCGGAAATCGCCCAGCAATGCCAGCGTCAGATCGGCATTCGCGACGGCCGCCTGTTGGACGGTCACGCGGCGGTGAAGGGAGAATAGGCATGTTGTTCTGGACGATTGTCAAAGTTGCGCTGAAGAGTCTGCTGGCGAACAAGATGCGCTCGATTCTCTCGATGCTTGGCATCATCATCGGTGTTGCGGCGGTCATTTCAATGCTGGCCCTGGGCGCGGGGGCGCAGAAACAGATTCTCGACCGGATTACGGCCATGGGCGCTAATCTTCTAATCGTCAAGGCCGGGACGCCTCCCAAAGCCGGCGTTCGCATGAACATGGCGCAGACTTTGGAACTGGAAGACGGCTTAGCCCTTTTGGAGCAGGTTTCCGAAATCAAGGCGCTCTCGCCCATTGTCCAGGGCAACGGTCAATTCAAATATTACAATGAAAACACGTCCTCGACGATCCTGGGCGCAGCGATCACTTATTTCAAAATTCGCGATTATACAGTCGAAAAAGGACGCGCGTTTACCGAGGGCGAGTGCGAGCGCATGACCCGCGTCGCCGTTATCGGCTCCAATACGGCCGTAAATCTCTTCGGTGAAGAAGACCCTTTGGAAGAAACGATCAAAATCAACGGCAAGAACTTTCGAGTCATCGGCGTGCTGAAATCCAAAGGCGACCAGGGATTCTTCAATCCCGACGATCAGGCGATCATCCCCTACACCACGGCAATGAAGCAGATGCTCGGCGTCGATTATCTTCGGGAGATCGATATGACCATCTCCGAAGACGCCGATCAGGAAACAATTCAGGAGAAGGTCGAGGCGGTCTTGCGCAAACAACATCGCATTCAGAACGAAGCCGATGATGACTTTCACGTTCGCAACATGGCCGAAATGGCGGAAACCGCCACCAGTTTCACGCAGACGTTTACCATTCTTCTCGGTTCGGTGGCGGCCATTTCGCTGATCGTCGGCGGGATCGGCATCATGAATATCATGCTGGTCACGGTCACGGAACGCACGCGCGAGATCGGCATCCGCAAAGCCGTTGGAGCCAAGGATCGCGACGTGCTGGTGCAGTTTCTTCTCGAAGCGCTCATCATGAGCGGCCTCGGCGGTCTGCTCGGCGTGGCCTCAGGCGTGGGCGTAGCGCAGCTGGTTGGCGCACTCAGCCCGTTTACTGCGGTCGTGCAGGCGTCCAGTGTCCTGCTCTCGCTGTCTTTTTCCGCGGCCATCGGCATCTTCTTCGGTTTTTACCCCGCCCGGCGCGCTGCCCTGCTCGACCCCATCCAGGCACTGCAGTACGAGTAGGGGACGCTTTTGCCTGACAATGTGTTTTAAAATTCTTGGCAGGATGAACAAGATTAAATTTGGGCCGGCGGTGATCCAGTCAAGGAGAGTCGTTGATATTTTTTCTAAACGGACAACACCACCGGAGAATGCAAGCGAGGGCATCTGCGGTACACGAAACGCAACTCCCTCTCCCCGTCAATCTCTCAAACCGGCTCTCTCCAGTCGGCTTTTAGCCGACTCCCTCTTAGCACTCGGCTTTAGCCGGGGTGTTGAAGGACGCCCTTCTCGGTTACCTCGATGTCGAGCGCGCTTCAGCGCGGCTTCTCGAACAGGGGTTCCACGCATTCCAGCACCGCGTTGAGCGTCCGCTTTTTGTGATGTTCTTTTTGATTCGCCACATCATTCTCGACCGTTTTTGGATTTGGTTTTCCTCCTTCGAAAAGCCACCCTCAAGGGCGCTTCAAAAATCAATCACCCAAAATCCTTGTTCACCCCGGCTCAAGCCGGGTGCTAGGAAGAGCCTGCTCAAGCAAGCTAAAAACTGGGTGGGTGCCAACCCACCGGTTGGGTATTCTTCTCAACAAAGCGTACACGGGGTAGGGGCAACTGCAAGAATTGCCCTTTTTTTATTCTTGCAGGCGAGGACGCACCAACATGGAATCTTGACCGTGTGGCAGGCTTTTGGGGTCGCCGCAGGCGATCAAAGCCCGGTTGTATTTATTCCCCACTTGGCTCGGCATGGCCAACCCACGGCGAAGAAACTCCAAAAATCGGTCGAGCAAGCGGTCCAATGGATTCGTCATGAATAATCGCTTCCGCCTTAAGTCTCTAGACGACTGCTTTGGCGAAAGGATTAAAACCAGGACAAAGATTCTTCGGTTCGTTAGAAATCATAGGTTCTGAACACCCTCGGCGTCCTTCTGACTTCGGTAGATCTCACCACTGCTGATGGTCCCATTCGTCGGGTCATAGCTGGGAGCGTAGGGCCAGGGGGCGCCGTAGGTTCTTGCGGGACTGTAGCCGTCCAGGCGCCATGCGCCAATGCTCTTTTCAAACTGCGAGGTAAAGGTGAACGGGTAGTGCGTTTCACGGGTGTAAACAACATTGATGTATCCATATCGGTGGAACTGGTACCTGGGATCGGCCGGATTCATTGACTCAAACAGTGAAAAAGGATCAAAAAAGGCCTCCGCGTTGGAGAGGTATTGGATCGGCGTGGTCAGTTCGTTCGGAACATTGTAGCGCCAATGGAGCGGCGCTGCGGGATGACGGTAGGGAGGAGGATACTCATTATGATCGACGTGGTACATTTCCAAGGCGGTTCCAACGCTTCCCATTTCTGCCTTCGACCGAGCGACTTTTGCGCGGACCTGAGCCTGAAGGAAGTTGGGAATCGCGATAGCTGCCAGGATGCCGATAATCGCGACCACGATCAAAAGTTCAATCAATGTAAATCCTCGTTTTGCTGCAAGCATCATGATAGATCTCCGGCGAAATAGAGTAATTCGATTCTCCTCGGCTTTCCCCTGAGAGTCAAGCTCGGTAATCGGGCTTCTGAATCTGTGATGCTCCAGTGCTCTGGGCCATTGGTCTGGGATTCGACATTCCCCACCGGCTTCGAGTCGGACGATCTCTCTTTTGTCCCGGCTTTGAAGGCAACCCTTTGGAGCGGATTGGAGTCTTTATTATCGAGGGGGAGCGAATCTCGGTCGGGAGGCGGCGAGATGGCGACGTTTCTTTACCAGGCGATGGACAAGGGAGGCAAGGAAATTCGCGGGCGGATCAAAGCCGGCGGCGAAGCGATCGTTGTCGAGCGCTTGCGGGAAATGGGCTATTTCCCCACGCAGGTTAAGAAGATCCGCTCCGAGCGCGCCGGCGACGTGAATCTGGAGCAATTGCCCGGAATTCGGCAGTTGTACCGGCTGCTCACCGGAGGCCGCGTCCGGCTGCAAACCCTGAGCGCGTTCACGCGCGAGCTGGCGACGCTGATCGGGGCCGGATTGCCGCTGC
>Ga0272444_10001269_pt1 | contig 24616 bp, 20 predicted proteins | sample SSMForm13_FD_201033 | JGI IMG/M metagenome (GOLD analysis project Ga0272444, IMG submission 201033) | Marine sediment archaeal communities from Little Sippewissett salt marsh, Falmouth, MA, United States - SSM-Form-13 | ecosystem: Environmental > Aquatic > Marine > Wetlands > Sediment ...
GGCAAGTACCCCGGCAACAGTGCCAAGCAGGTTGATAAAATGCTGTCCAGCATGGCCCACCGCGGACCCGACAACCGGGTCGTACGCTCGCTGCTGGATGAGCGCGGCGCCCTTGGCGCGGTCGAAATTAATTTGACGCCGCTGGAAAAATCCTACTGCACCTGGCTCGACGACCCCCCCTATGTGCTGTTTACCGGCCAATTGTACAACCCCCGTCCCGCGGGGCAGAGCGACGTCGCCCTGTTTCACGAGTCTTATGTCAAGTATGAGGAAGATGCCTTTTCCCGTCTGGACGGCAGCTTCACGGCCGCTATTGTCCGCAAAAACGAGGAAGTGATCCTGGTGCGGGATCATGTGGGTGCCATTCCCATTTTTTTCGGCCGCAACAACGATACCTTTTATTTCGCCACCGAGATGAAGGCGTTGAAAGCGCACATCCAATTCGGTATTGAAGAATTGCCGCCCGGCCACATGTTCAGTTCGCGCAAAGGGATGCGCCCTTTTGACCCCTATGCGCCGCCGCTGCCCGACCTTCCGGACAATATCGAGGATGCCGCCGTTGTGTTGCGGGGTCTGTTGATCGAAGCGGTGGAGAAAAGAATGCCGGGCACGCAGGCCGTGTCGCTTTCCGGCGGGCTGGACAGTTCGATCATGGCCGCCGTGGCCAAAACCTTCCATCCCGGCATCAAGCTGTACACCGTTTCGGTTGAGAGCGCACCGGGACCGGATCTGGAAAATGCCAAGCTGATGAGCGACTTTCTGGGCCTTGATCACATCATCTATCAAATCACCGATGAAGACATTACCAATGTGATTTCCGACTGCGTCTGGTATCTGGAGAGTTTCGACGAAGACTGCATTTCCGGCATTCTGTCCAATTACTACGCTTCCAGAATCGTCAAACAGCATGCCAACGCGGTGCTGGTGGGCGAGGGGGCGGACGAGCTTTTCGGCGGCTATCGCATGGTCTTGAAAAGCCCCAAGGTTCGGGACGACGAACACCGGGAGCACCTGGCCAAGAAGCTGCTGGAAATTTCCTACAACACCGCCTTAAGACGCCTTGACCGGGGTTGGATGGCCAACGGCGTGGATTACCGGGTCCCTTTTCTGGACAAGAAAGTGGTGGACTTCAGCCAGAAGATACCGATGAAATGGAAAATCTACGGCGACAAACAGATCGAAAAATACATTCTCCGGCGGGCCTTTAAAGACATGCTTCCTGAAAAGATCGCCAACCGGGAAAAGCTGCGCTTTGCCATGGGAACCGGCATGGACGGCGTCATGGACGCTGTGATCGGCAAGCACGTGGACCCCGGGGAACTGAAGCGGCGCCCCAAAGCCGCCTACGGACTGCCCTTTGCATCCTTTAAAGAGCTGTACTATTATGATGAGTTTCTGGAGAAATTCCCCGCATCCTATGAAACCCAAACCGTGCGCTGGGACCCGTTTAAATAGACGATGAGGTGTGAAGGAAAGGCCGACATTTCATAAGCCATCCGGTCCATATTTGGAAAGAGCATATTGTATCCAGCCATTGTCATCATCGGCGGCGGTCTTTTCGGCACCAGCATCGCCTTTCATCTTGCCGCCCGCGGAATGGGCAAAGATGTGCTGCTGCTGGAGCGCAGCGAAATCGCCGCGGCGGCTTCCAGCCAGGCCGCCGGCATGATGTTCCGCGTTTCGGCAAAACCGGGCGTCGACGCCTTGAGCAAGGCGAGCTTTGAATGTCTGCCACGCCTGGAACAGCAGCTGGAAGAGACACTCGACTTCCGCCGGGTCGGCACCGTGCGCTGTGCGGCTGAACCGGCCGGCCGGGCCGCGCTGGCGGCCCTGCGGCGGCGTGCCGCGCAGGCTGGTGCAGCCGCTGAAACGGTAGACGCCGCCTGGTGCCGCCGGGCCATGCCCTGGCTGGAATCGGGCGACGCCGCCTGCGTCTATTTTGCGGACGACGGCTACATCGACCCCTATCGACTGACGGCGGCCTATGCCCGGGCCGCCGTGCAAAGGGGAGTGCGCATTCAAACCGGTGCAGCGGTCGATGCCATCCGTCTGCAGGCGGGCCGGGTTGCCGGCCTGAAAACGTCTGCGGGAGGGATCGCCTGTGACACCCTGGTGGTGGCCGCCGGGGCCTGGAGCAACCATCTGACCGTGCCCCTGGGCATTACCCTGCCCATGGCGCCGACCCGCAGCCACTACTGGATAACCGCAGCGGATTCTCTGTTTGACGCCGCCCAGCCCATGCTGGTGCACACGGATGCGGGGGTCTACACCCGTCCGGAGCTCAACGGGCTTCTTATCGGCGTGCACGAAGCCGCATCCCGCACGTTCGACTACCGCCGCCTGCCCGACGACATACCGTCTTTTCAGGTGACGCAAGCGGGAACGGAATGGGATGTTCTGCTGGCGGCGGAAGACCGCATCCAAAGCTTTCTGCCGGTGTTGAACGAACTGCGCTTCGCCGATTATGTGGCCGGCCTTTCCACCTACACGCCCGACAGCCGCTTTGTCATCGGTCCGGTCAAGGCCGTTCCCGGGCTGTATGTCGCCGGCGGCTGCTGCGGGTCAGGCGTCACGATCTCCGGCGGCGTGGGCGAAGCACTGGCGGGCTTGATCGTCGAGGGTCGGAGCCCGCACGACCTGTCGCCGTTTCTGCCGGAGCGCTTCGGCGGCGTGGACCCGTCATCAGAAGACTTCCAGCGGCGCTGCGCCAGCGCCCGGGCAGGAAAGTCGGCGTTGCAAACTAAAGAGCGCGAAAACACGAACGCTTTTCGAGATGTTTGAAATTTTATTCTCGGCAACGAATGTCCAATGTAAATCAAATAGTTTATAAATGAAAAAAAGCGACTGTCCGAAAACGGCACCCTACGCCGAAGGGCCTGAAACGGCGGTCGTCATGCTGGTGGGGCAGAATCCGGGTCGGGAGGAAGTCAAACAGCAGCGCCCCTTTGTGGGGCGGTCCGGGCAGTATTTAAACCGGATGCTGCAAAAGCACCGGCTCGACCGCGGAATGATGTACGTGACGGCCGCGGTCAAGGCGCCCACGCCGCGCAACCGCAAACCCACGGCCGCGGAAATCCGGTACTGGCAACCCTGTTTGGAAGCGGAGATCCAGCGGGTGAAGCCGGCGATTGTGGTCCTGTTAGGGCGCGTGGCGGCGCAGGCGCCGCGTCCGGCGGGAATCGAATACCTGGAAACCTGCCATCCGGCGGCGGCCATGCGCTTTCCCGCCATGCACCGCCGTTTTGAAGAGGACATGCAAACCTTGCGGCAAATGATTAAAAAATACATTGACACTTGAAAATATCATGAATTTCAAACCGATTCAGTTTGCGCAGACCGCCGATTTGCAGCAGATTCACGAAAAATCGCTGCACCTGCTTAAGCGGACCGGTGTTCGGTTCCACAGTGAAGCCGTGCCGGACATTCTCAAAAAGGCCGGTGCCGCGGTCGACGGCAACGTGGTGCGGTTTCCGCCGGCCATGGTCAACGCGGCGCTGGCGCAGTGCCCTTCCAGCTACCGCTTTTCAGCACGCAATCCGCAAAGGGATTTGACCGTCGGCGACGGAATCGTTATGGCCACCAACGTCGGCTGCATTTACGTCGAAGATCTGGACCACGGCCGGCGCCGCGGCACGCTCCAGGACTACAGCGACATCCAGAAACTGTACCAGGCCAGTCCGACGTGCGACATCGTCGGCTATACGCCGGTGGATACGGCCGAAATCGCGGCGGACCGCAAACATCTTTACATGATGCTGGAAACCCTGCGGCACACCGACAAACCCGTGCTGTGCTGGGCGCTCGAGCGCGAAAAGATATGCCAGCTGCTGCAGATGGTGGCCATTGCCTTCGGTAAAACCGCGGATTTGACCGATGTCTGCGTTACCGGCGTGGGCGTCAATCCATCCAGCCCGCTGGTCTATGAAGCATCCGCATCCGACACCCTGGTGGAGTGCGGCCGGCGGCATCAACCGGTATTCCTGGCGCCGGCGCCCATGACGGGTATTTCGAGCCCCATTCAGCTGCCGGCGACGGCGGTGCTGCAGAATGCGGAAATACTGGCCGGCATTGTGCTTGTGCAGCACATCCACCCCGGCAATCCGGTGGTGTACATGCCCGGCGGTTTTATCGGGTCCATGAAATACATGAACTGTGTCATGGGGTCTCCTGAAATGATGCTGATGAACGCGCTCAATCTGCAGCTGGCGCGGACGCTCTACCACCTGCCCACACGCAGCCATGCCGGCACTACGGATGCCAAGGCCTGCGATGTGCAGGCCGGCCTGGAAACCATGCAGAACATGATGATGAGCCTCTTTTGCGGCGTGAACATGTTCCACCTGGCGCTGGGCGTGCTGGATGCCGGCTACTGCACCAGTCTGGAGAAGATGATCGTGGATGAAGAGATCTTTGAACGCCTGCGGCGGCTGCACCGCGGGATTGAGACGGACGGGGCCGCCTTTGCCACCGATGTGATCGAGGCGGTGGGCGTCGGCGGCATGTACCTGCGCCACAAGAGCACGCGGCAGCACTGCCGGACGCCCTGGGAGCCGACGGTGTCCATCTGGGAACCCTATGCAAAGTGGACGGCCAAAGGTTCGCAAACCGTAATGGAACGCGCCAACGCTGTTTTTAAGAAACGTCTTGCCGCGGCCCCGTTGAGGATGATCGACGATCCGCTGGACAGGGAGCTGTGCGCCTATGTCAAGCGGGCGGAGAAGGAATAACGCTTCAGACGGCCGTGAACCGGAAATGCTATTTCCGTTCATTTTTTCTTTTGACAGCGATGGACAAACATACTATTTTGTGGCACTAATCATCATCGGCAAACCGCCGGTTGTGCTGGAGCGTTTACCTGTGTTTGACCATTCCGGGAACAACGGGTGCCGGAGCGGATGATGATTATTTAAAATCGATGCAACGCGTTTGGCCGACCCTGCCGCGGATGTCGGTCAGGCGCTTTTTTTTAACGCACGGAACGCCCTTTAACGGCCGGCACACGTTGATCGGAAAATGTGATGCGGAAAGCGAACCCTGTCTGGCAATTTTTCAAATCCATCAAGCTTACGGTGGTGCTGCTGATATCCCTGGCCGCGACCTCCGTTATCGGTACGGTTATTCCCCAGAACCAGAGCCCGCAGGCCTATTTTCAGGAATACGGCCCTTTTTTCTACCGCCTTTTCGAGGCGCTTGACATTTTTGACATGTATCACGCCTGGTGGTTTCAACTGCTGATGCTGCTGCTGGCGGCCAACATCGTGGTCTGTTCCATCGACCGGCTGGCAGCCGTCTGGAAAATCATTTTTCCAGACACGCCGCACTTCAATCCGGCGCGCTTAAAAAAAGCGGCGGATCAGGAAACCTTTACCAGAAACGGATCCCCCGAGGCCATCAAAGCCGGATTCCGCTTACTGTTTTCGAAGCATTTTCGTCGTGTCGAAGTGACGGAAACGGAAAATGGTTTCACCCTTTTCGGCGAAAAATGGCGTTGGAGCCGTCTGGGCGTTTATGTGGTGCATTTCAGCGTGCTGCTGCTGCTGTTCGGCGGTATGATCGGGTCGTTTTTTGGTTTCGAAGCTTTTGTCAACATCCCGGAAGGGGAAAAAGCCGGCGCCGTCCGGCTGCGGGGCAGCGGTGAGGTGCTGAATCTGCCATTTGAAGTCCGGGTGGACGATTTTCACATCCATTTTTACGACAACGGCATGCCCAGTGAATATCGTTCCAGCCTGTCGGTTCTGGAGCAGGGCGAGGTGGTGCTGCAAAAGGAAATCGTGGTCAACGACCCGCTGCGCTACCGCGGCATCAATTTTTTCCAATCCAGCTTCGGTGAAATGCCGTCCCCGCCACCCCGCAACGCCATGATTTCTCGGGAAACGCCGGATCTGCATTTTTTCATCAAAGCGTCCGGCATGGGATACACCCGAGCGGCCGAGATCGGCAAACCCATTGCCATCCCGGAAGGCATGGGAAAATTTGTACTCATGGAGTTCCGCCCCGAAGCCGACTTCATGGGCCAGGCCATCGGGGCGGCGTTTGTCGGGATTCTGACGCCCGGAAACGGTGAGCCGACCGAGGTGCTGCTGCCGGTGCACTTCCCGAATTTCGACAAGATGCGCAAAGGGGAAGTGGTGATTTCCGTTGTGCAGCCGCCAGCCGAACCCTTGTCCCCGGACCAGAGCCGGAAACACTATTTCACCGGCCTGCAGGTAACCCGCGATCCGGGTGTGTGGGTGGTGTACAGCGGTTTTGTGGTGATGATTATCGGCTGTCTGATGACCTTTTTCATGTCCCACCAGCAGGTGATGGTTGAGGTTGCCGGCAAGGGCCGGCGCTGCACGGTAAGGGTTGCGGGTGCCGCCAACAAAAACAAACTCGGCATGCAGAACAAGATAAAGATCATCGTGCGCAAACTGCAGGCGATCGAGGGGTGAAGGCGCAGGGTACAGGGTGTACGGTATAAGGTGCACGGCATGAGGGAAAATCACAAATCTCAAGCACCAAATGACAAACAATATAAAAAAAAGGGGCTTTGAATGAGCAGTTCGCTCTTGTTGTCCTGGGTGACCTTTGTATACGGGCTGGCCGCATGTATGTACACAGCCGCATGGATTTTCAAAAAGCCGGGCGGGGCGCGTCTCGGCTGGTGGCTGACCGTGGTCGCGGTGCTGGGCAATGCCGGCGGTTTTGTACTGCGCTGGGTGGAATCCTACCGCCTGGGAATCGGCCACGCGCCCCTTTCCAACATGTATGAATCGCTTGTGTTTTTTGCGCTGACCGTGGGCGTGATTTATTTGTTTGTCGAAAACCGCTACCAACGTCCCATTATCGGCGTGTTTGCGACCCCCATGGCCTTTCTGGCCATGGCGTATGCTTCGCTGTCGCCCAATATCAACGATCATATTCAGCCGCTGGTGCCGGCTCTGAAAAGCAACTGGCTCATCGCCCACGTCATCACATGCTTTCTTGGATACGCCGCGTTTGCCATCGCTTTCGGCATCAGCCTGATGTATCTTTTAAAGCAGCGGGAGACGACCGGTAGCCAGGGACTTCTGTCGCATCTGCCCGGCGTCCGCATGCTGGATGAACTGACCCACCGCATGATTCTTTTCGGGTTCCTGTTTCTGTCGGTCGGCATCATCACCGGATCCGTTTGGGCCAATTCCGCCTGGGGCAGCTACTGGTCCTGGGATCCCAAGGAGACCTGGTCCCTGATTACCTGGTTTGTCTATGCAACCCTCCTGCACGCCCGCATGATGCGCGGCTGGCACGGAAAACGGATCGCCTACCTTTCCATCGCCGGCTTTATGGCGGTGATGTTTACCTACTTCGGCGTCAATTACCTGCCGGGTTTGCACAGCTACGGCGCGTCATGACAAGAAAGGATCCAGGGGTTCGAGGGGGCGATGTTCAAGGGTTGAAATGACAATTCAAAACGCATAATCAAATCATTTAAGCTGCTGCACAAAGGCCTCGGGATTGGTCGTCGGCGCAAGACAGGCGCCCTGCCGGCAGACGTAGGCGGTGGGCCGGTTGTTGACCGCCTTTTTATGCGCTGCGATGGGAAGATGTCCGCATGCGGCGGCCTGTTGGGGGCCCTGCCGTGTAACGGCCAGCACTTTGTCCGGCAGATACTGGTCTCTGATGCGGTCCAGAAAGCGGTCCGCCCCGTATTGTTTGTCCTCCGGCAGGAGAATGACGACCTCCTTTGGCGGATGATGAAACGCATCCAGCGCCAGCAGCATTTCAGACATTGCGCAGGGATTGGCGCTCAGGCTGCCGGAAAAGCGGCGCAGCGCTTTTTCCAGGCGCTCAAGGTATGCGGCCTGGGTCGTGTAGGCGTTCAATCGCATCAGATTCATGAGGGCACAGGCATTTCCTGAAGGTACGGGACCGTCATAAAAGGGCTTCTCGCGGGCGAGGAGCTTTTCCTGGTCGCGACCGGTGGCAAAAAAGCCGCCGCCGTTGTCTTCAAACTGGGAAGCGAGTTTCTGCTCCAGGACCACGGCCTTTTCAAGCCAGACAATGTCCCAGGAGGACTGGTACAGATCCAGCAGGCCGGCAATGAAAAAGGCGTAGTCTTCCAGGAACGCCGGCTGCCGCGCGCGGCCGTCCTTGAAGCTTCTGAAAAGGCGGCGGCCGTCATAAAGATGCCGGAGCACAAAACCGGCGGCATCCGCGGCGATGTGTGTGCAGCGATCATCGTTCAGGACAAAACCGGCCTGGGCAAAAGCGGATATCATCAGGCCGTTCCAGGCGGTCAGTATCTTTTCATCCCGCATGGGCATCGGCCGCTGCCGCCGGGCCTGCTGCAGACGCTGTCTGGCTTCATCTACAGCCCGACGCAGGCTGCTTTCCCCGCTGCCGGCGGTTTGCGCTGCATCAGAAAGCGGGACGGGGGTGTTTGGAATGTAGCGGCCTTCGAAGTGGGGGGCGCCGGCAAGGTCAAAATAGTTTTTGACCTGTGCAAACAAGTCTTTTCCCAGCGCGTCTTTGATTTCATCCAGCTGCCAGGTAAAGTACCAGCCCTCCCGCCGCCGACCGTCGGGGCTCGGACTGTCAGCGTCGGTGGCTGAAAAAAAACCGCCTTCATTCGAGCACATGTCTCTTTTAACATAGTTTAATACATCAAGGGCGATGTCACGCCAGCGCCCGTCACGGGTGACCTGAAATGCCGCCAGATAGTCCGTTGCCAGCAGGGCGTTGTCGTACAGCATTTTTTCAAAGTGGGGCACGTTCCATTTTTCATCCACGGCATAGCGGTGAAACCCGCCGCCGACATGGTCGTACATGCCCCCGCCGGCCATTTTTCCCAGGGTGAGAAGTGCCATTTGAAGAGCCTCGGCATCACCACTGCGGTGATAATGCCGCAGCAGCAGGCGGATGGGCAGGGAACTGGGAAATTTCGGTGCGCCGGACAATCCCCCGTAGGAACGGTCGAAACGGCGGCGAAAGTGTTCCACAGCCCCATCGATCAGGGAAGGGGCCGGCAGGCGGTCCGTGGCCGGCGCGGGTTTGAGCATGTCACGAACGGCCGTTGAGAGCCGACTCCCGGCATCCCGCACCATCCGGGGTTGCGTATTGAATGTCTGCCGAATTTTTTTTAGCACGGTCAAAAAGCCGGTGGGGACGCCGCGGTCGCCGTCCCTTGCGGGAAAATAGGTGCCGGCGTAAAAGGGGCTGCCGTCCGGTGTAAGCCAGACCGTCATGGGCCAGCCGCCGCGGCCGGAAAGTGCCTGAACGGCGCTCATGTAAATGGCATCGATGTCGGGCCGTTCTTCGCGGTCGACCTTGATCGGGATGTAGTGGGTGTTCAGATATCCAGCGATTTCCAAATCCTCGAAAGACTCTTCTTCCATCACGTGGCACCAGTGGCATGTGGAATAGCCGACGGAAAGCAGCACCGGACGTTTCAGATCACGTGCCGCCTGAAAGGCGGCATCGCTCCAGGGACGCCAGTCCACCGGGTTGTGGGCATGCTGCAGAAGGTACGGACTGGTTTCCAGAAACAGCCGATTGACATAGGCGGGGCTGCCATCGGCATTGCTGTGGTGCCCTGCGGGCTGATATGCAGAGGGTTGTTCGTACAGCCGTTGCGCAACAGCATTCAACAGTTCAGGGTCAAGCCGGTCAATGCCGGGCAAAGGTTTGAAATCCATTTTTTCAGGCATTTTAAAACCTCGAAAATCTCGGAACGCAAGGGTTGTCGGCTGAGGTAAAGAAACCGTTATCCCCACACGTGTTCCAACGCTAGGTTGCCGCCGTTCCGGCTGCAGCAAGTGCGGATCAATTTTTTCAGGGCCGCTTTTTTACGTCGATCAAGCCTGTGGAAGCGAACACTGCAGCGATTGATTTTCTGATACGGCAGAATCGATTCGCCGATCTGATGAATCGCGACCGGTTTGAACGGGATGTGGGCAATCAAGGGGCGCTGGTCGTCAACGACGTGCAGAACACCGGCTCTCCCGCCCGGCGGACGGCCGTTGTCAATATAATAAAAGGACAATCCCCCGAGGCTGATGGTCTCAATTTGGTTTTTTACGCGTGAGTGCTGCAGCATGACGCTAAGGCCGGGGCGGCCCCTAAACCGTTTCTGGCGCCGGATGCGCAGTGTCAACAGCCGCTTTAGAAAATTCCGCATAGCATCCGTCCTTTCGCTTCGCTGGTCATCTGTTCAGCTAAGAGATAATACCACTTTGTGGTGTTGTCAATGCGAGATGGCGCAGGTAGCCGGATTTATCAGGAAAGAAACTGGTTGTTCGTTGAATGGTTAAATGGGAAAAACCATATCCGGCCCGCATGCCGGAATAACAATTCATCGAAAAACGAACCCAGCATCCAGCATCGCCCCTTCAAGGTCCCTCAATGGGGGGATTCATCCCACGTCAGCTGGATGGATTTTTCCAGCACATTTCCATTGCGTTGGATGCGCAGTACAACAGGCCGGTCGGGCTCGGCAAAGAAAAGCGCTGTTTTCAAATCCGCCAGATCCGCGACGGGCCGCCCGTCAATGTGAATCCGCGAAAGACGCGGCGTCCAAATGCGCACCCGGCGATCGCTGTCGGCCCGCAGACGCGCAGTTCCGGCAACGATTTTCCGTTCGGGCATGATGTGGACGGTCAGTTCGCAGAAAAGCCCGTCGGCGCGAACGGCAACCGGCAGGCTGGTCACGACAAGAAAAAAAATAATAGACTTCCACCAGGCCATTGGTTTCCTTTGCAAAGAGGAATCTTCTATTTTCAATTTGTCGGGAGGTGAGAAATGGACCTATGAAAATTCAAAGCGTTTATCAGTGGTTTCTCTTGAAAAGGGCTTCCAGAACGATGCAGGCGCGACACAGGGCCATTTTGTCCTGCCAGCGCGGCAAGGGTTCACCGGCGCAGATGGTGCCGTTGATGAACCAGCACATGTCCCCTGCGTTGAATTCCCAGGCCGGGCATTGCCGCCGTTTTTCAAGCGGGCAGCTCCGGACGTCCCAGCAGTTTTCTGGCCGGGGAAATGGGTTTTCGGCGCGCAATGCCAGAAAAATCATCTGACGTTCGGCATGCGGCGGTATGCGTCGCCATCCTTGTTCATAGCTGTGAACGGCCTTGATGGATGTTCCCAAAAGCTGCGCCAGTGTTTTCTGCGTCTTACCGATTTTTTTTCGCAACCGTGAAAATTCATGTTGATTCATACGGAATACATATAACAATGTGGCATTTTGTCAAGCGACGGTTCCTGAAAAGCGTTTTTTACCACTGTAAATCAACAAATCCCCCCGTTTTCCCAGGCTGGCCAGACTCATGTTCAGCCGGCGACCGAGGTCAACCGCCAACTGGGTCGGTCTGGAAAGGGCGATGACGATTTCGACGTGGGCCCGGGCTGCTTTCTGCACCAGTTCGTAGCTGATGCGCGAGGAAAGAACAATCACGGCCGCGCGCTGCAGCCGACCGGCCATGAACACGTTGCCGACGGCCTTGTCCAGGGCATTGTGCCGGCCGACGTCTTCGGCGTGCGACATCAATTCCAATTCGGGGTCCAGCACCATGGCGGCGTGTGATCCGCCGGTGCGGCGGTACAATGCCTGATGGCGGTTTAACAGACCGACCGCGGTTTCGACACGGTCGATGGCAAGGGATGACGTCAGGGTCATCGGCTGCACGATCTGGTGCAGGTCATCAATCAGTTCCTTGCCGCAGATCCCGCAGCTGGTTTGACTGACAAAACCCCGCCGGCGCAGCAGACCGCCGATTTTCCGTCGGCGCTGCGGTGTCATCGTTGCGGTGACGACGTTGAGGTCCGCTTCGCTGCAGTAGCCGATGGCGGCAAAATCGTCGGGGCTGTCCACCAGCCCTTCCGCCAGGCAGAATCCGGCGACATGCGCGATTTCTTCTCCCGGCGTGCGCATCACCACGGCGTATGGCCGGCCGTCAATACGGATGGAAAGCGGTTCTTCGATGATGAGGTTCTGGTGGACGATGTCAATGCGGCCGCCGCGGTAGCGGTGGGCACGGTGGTTACGGACAGGTTTCATTGCGATTCCGCCGAAGGGTTGAAAATGTAGCCCACGGAGCGCAAGCTCTTGAAGTGGACAGGGTTTTTTGGGTCCTTTTCAAAGTATTTCCGGAAACGTACGATAAAGTTGTCCACGGTGCGGGTGGTCGTTTTGCCGGAGTAGCCCCAGCCGATCTCAAGCAGCTTTTTGCGTGACAGGGGCTGACAGGCGTGGTTGAAAAAGATTTTAAGCAGCCGTGCCTCCTGGGCCGTGATGGTAATGGTGCCCTGCCGGCACTGCGCCTGCATGGTGGTAAAATCGATGTGGTTTTCGCCGAAAAAATAGCGGCCTTCGCCGTCGGCGCCGCTGTCCTTGATGGGGGCGTCCTCGCGGTACCAGGTCAGACGGGTCAGCAGCCGGTCGACGCGCAGCAAGAATTCCTCCAGACTGAAGGGCTTGGTCAAATAGTCGTCGACGCCGTAGGTCAGACCCTTGACTTTGTCGTCCAGAGCGGATTTGGCGGACAGGATCAGAATCGGGATCTTTTCGTCTTCGAGCCGGATGTGCTGCAGCACCGAGAGCCCGTCCATTCCCGGCAGCATGATGTCGAGGACAATGAGATCCGGCTTCCATTCCTGCCAGCGGTTCAGCGCCGTCAGACCGTTTTGGGCCACCGACACTGTGTAGCCCTGGAGTTCGAGATTGAGCTTCAGCCCCTCTGCAATGTGGGCTTCGTCTTCGACAACCAAAATCCGATGTTTGGGTTCCTGATTCACGGCGTCATGTATTTCCATGGTCCGCAGACCGGCGGATGGCAGGGGCCGTGCCGGTGCAGATCAATCCGGCGACGGCCGTCGGCAGGATGCATCGCCGTCCCCGGTTTTACAGGGCAGGGACAGCGTGAAGGTGGTACCCCTTCCCGGGCCCCTGCTGTCGGCAACGATTTTTCCCTTGTGAATGCGGGTGACCTGGTCCACCAGGTAAAGGCCGATGCCGCTGCCGCGGGCGGTCCTGTCTTCGGGCCGTCCGACCTGATAAAATTTGCGGAATATGCGTCTGGTCTCCGTTTTTTCAAGTCCTTTGCCGTTGTCTTTAAAACGAATATATATCTTTTTGCCGCTCTCTTCAATGCTGATGTCGAGCGTGGGGGTTTCCGCGTCATTGTAAGTGACGGCATTGGTGCTGATGTTCATCAGCAGCATTTCAAAAAGGGAAGGGTTGAGACGGCAGCGGCACTCCCGGCGTACATTGCGGTCGACATGAATCCGGCAGCCCTGAAAGAGGTGCGCGTTGTTTTTATAGAATTGTTCGATGAGGTCCGCCGGGTCTTTCAGCAGAAACTCCCCTTTGTAGGATTTGCTCTCGATTTTGGCCAGGTTCAATATGCGGCTGATGTTGTCGGAAAGCCGGCCGACGTCGACGATCATATACTGTAAATATTTCATCCGGTCCTGCCGGGAAAGTTCGTGGCGGGAGAAGGTTTCCAGATACAGCTTGAGCGACGTAACCGGTGTTTTGAGTTCGTGGGTAAAGTTGTTGATGAAGTTGTGCTGCATGCGAAAAAGCTGCAGCGTTTTCAGGTTGTAGACGAAAATGATGAAGATGCCCATCAGAATAATGCCCACCAGAATGGACAGCACCAGAATCACCACCCAGGTGTCCAGCGACAGCACCTGGTGGGCATCCAGATTGAACCGGCGCACGATGGCCTTCAAACCGGCGCTGGCTTCGAGGTACCAGTAGATGTAAAGAAAAAGAGAAACCGCCAGGGCCAGAATCGAAAACACCAGAATCAGCAGCGGGTGAAAAAACCATTTGGTGCGGTCCATGGAACGCCTCTGTTTTTATTCGCGAATATTCACAAACGGCAGTACCGATGCCGCCGTCGGCACAAAATGTCTGTTTTTGGTCCGGGCGCCCGCCGTTCATCAGAAAATGTAAAATTTTTGTAAAATAAAATTCAGTCCTGTACAAGCACAAACGGTTTAAATAATAAAATAATAAAACGATCATCAACCCAGCACGCGTTGACCGGACGCGAACCGTTCCAAAAATAGGGAGGCACATGCGCGATCAGTATCGGAAAAATCATAAAAAAGCCCTGCTCGTATACCCGGCCGTACCCAAAAACACCTACTGGAGTTTTGAATACGCGCTGCAATTCGTCGACAGAAAAAGCGCGATGCCACCCCTGGGGCTGGTGACCGTGGCGGCCTTGTTTCCGGACGACTGGGAATTGAAGCTCGTGGACCTGAATATCCAGGCCTTGACGGAAGCGGATGTGGCCTGGGCGGATGCGGTTTTTATGTCCGCCATGATCGTGCAGAAAAAATCTTTTCAGGAATGCGTGGCCCTCTGCCGGCGTTTGCAAACCCCGGTCATCGCCGGCGGACCGTATGCCACCTCGGGTCATGAAGGTATCAGCGGCGTCGACCACTTTGTGCTGGGTGAGGTGGAGTCCACTTTTGCGGCCTTTTTGCATGATTTTGAAAACGGCTGTGCGCAACGGGTTTATCAGGCGCCGGCGAAACCGGACATCCGCCATACACCCGTGCCGCGCTTTGATCTGCTGAATCTGTCCGCCTATCGCACCATGTCGGTTCAATATTCGCGCGGCTGCCCTTTTCAGTGCGAATTTTGCGACATCTGGCGTGTTTACGGCAACCGGCCGCGTCTGAAGTCCGCCGGCTGCATGCTGGCCGAACTGGACGCCCTGTTTGCACTGGGCTGGCGCGGTCCGGTGTTTATCGTGGACGACAACTTCATCGGCAACCGCAAAAAGGTCAAGCAGCAGCTTCTGCCGGCGCTCTGCCAATGGCAGCAGGCGCACGGATTTCCATACGGTTTTCTGACCGAGGCCAGCATCAACCTGGCCTCTGATGATGATCTGCTGAGGGCCATGCGCAAGGCCGGGTTCCAGGAAGTGTTCATCGGCATTGAAACACCGTCCCTCGAAGCGCTCAAGGAAACGGGCAAGACGCACAATCTCCAATTCGACATGGCGGCGGCGGTGCGCCGGATTCAGAAAAGCGGCATCGAGGTGATGGCCGGGTTTATCGTGGGCTTTGACAATGAGGGTGAAGACATCGCCGAGCGTCAGATCGCATTCATCCAAAAGTGCGGGATCCCCCAGGCCATGGTAGGGCTGCTGACGGCCCTGCCGGGGACCAAACTCTACAGCCGCCTGCAGAAGGAGGGCCGGCTGCTGCACGACCCCGAAGGCAACAATACCCATGCCGATGCCATGAATTTCAAACCCCTGCTGGATCCCGCAATTGTCAGAGACGCCTATAAACGTATACTCGGCGCGGTGTACGATAAAAATCTGAAAAATTACTTTGAACGCTGCAGCCGCCTGCTGGATGTGCTGGCGCCGGCAATGGACCGTCCGCAGCACCGGCATTTAAAAGATTTACGCATCCTGGCCAGGTCCCTTTTATTTCAGCCGTTCAAACCTTACGGCCTCCAGTATCTCAAATTCCTTTTAAAAAGCCTCTTTCAGCCGGGCCCCGCTTTTACGGAGGCGGTGCGGCTGAGTATCGTCGGTCATCATTTTTATGTCATTACCCAGGAAATGCTCAAGGTCGAAGCCACGGTCAGTTTTTTGGATGAGCGTTATGCCGCATGGCGCGAGCGGATTGTGGAGTACCGTGAAGCCCTGTCCATGAGCTACGGTGAAAAGCGGCGCGCGGCGGCCGATCTTCTGCGCCAGAAACACCGCATTCTGAACGAAGCGCGCCGGCACATCCAGCGCATTCACGTCGACTTCCGGGGCGACATTGCCCGCCGGTACCGGCAGACCGCTGACCATATGCAAAGCCTGATGGTGTCGGCCCGAAAATAGCGCTTTTTTGTTTTCCATCCTTGTATTTTTAAATCCATTTGATAAAGAAAGAAGCGTTTTGCTTCCGGTATTATCCTGGGATCGGATTGTCGAGTGGTGCTTTTCAGCGTTTCGGACGGCGCTGATTTTGTTTTTTTAAAGTGATTTGCTTAATTGGAATGGAGGTCGTGATGAAGCGCACATGGTTGTTTTGGGGCCTGATTTTCTTCAGTGCCGTGGGGGTATCCGCCGCGACGGCGGACAAGGCCGTGTCCGGGCCGCTGAAATTCACCTACAGCAGCTTTTTCCCGCCGACGCACGTGCAGAGTCAACTGGCGGAATCCTGGTGTCGTGAAGTCGAAAAGCGCACCGGCGGCGACATCCGGATTGACTACTTTGCCGGCCAGACCCTGACCAAGGCGCGGCAGTGCTACGATGGCACGGTGGAAGGGCTTTCGGACATCGGATTTTCGGTGCTGGCCTATACGCGCGGCCGTTTTCCGGTGATGTCGGCGGTGGATTTGCCGCTGGGATACACCAGCGGCATGGAAGCCACCGTGGTGGCCAATCAGGTCTACGAGAAATTCAGGCCCGGCGAGCTTGGGGACACCGAGGTGATGTATCTGCATGCCCACGGACCGGGCCTGCTGCACACCCGGGACAAGGCCGTGCGCACACTGGACGACATCAACGGCCTCAAGATTCGGAGCCACGGCACCAGCGCACTCGTGGTGAAAGCCCTGGGTGGCACACCCGTTCCCAAACCCATGCCGGAGAGCTACCAGATGCTGCAAAAGGGGGTGGTGGACGGCTCCGTTTATCCCCTGGAATCCAACAAGGGGTGGAAGCTTGGTGAAGTGACGCGCTACATCACGGCTGCTTTTTCAGCGGCCTACACCACGACTTTTTTCGTGGTCATGAACCGGGACAAGTGGGATTCGATTCCATCCGAACATCAGGCAACCATCCGGCTGATCAATAAAGAATGGGCCTTGAAGCACGCTGCCGCCTGGGATTCCAGCGACATGGAAGGGCTGAAATATTTTCTGGGGCAGGGCGGTCAGGTCATCGGCATCGATGCGGCGGAATCGGCAAAGTGGGCTGCGGCCGTCAAGCCGATCATCGATGAATATATTGCGGATGCCGCCGATCGCGGCATCAACGGCCGGGAAGTGGTGAATTTCACCCTGCAGGCGATCGAAAAGAGCAGACACTGATCCGGCGCGCTTTTTCATCACCCAAACCCGGCTTGCCGGCCCGCGAAGCATATTGGAAGGTGGAATGAAATGAACCGGTTCTGGCAGGGCTTCGCATGGATGCTGAACCAAATGAAGGCGCTGGGCGCGATATGTCTGGCGGCCATGGCGCTTTTGACCTGTGTCGATGTGGTGGGGCGCTATTTCAACCGGCCTGTTTTCGGATCGGTGGAAATCGTCGGGTTCCTGGCTTCGCTCACGGTGGTGCTGGCACTGCCCTACACCCACCAGATGAAGGGCCACATCGGCGTGGAAATTTTATCACGGCTGCTGTCGGAGAAGATCCGCACCATTATTGATCTCTGCACCGGCCTGCTTTCGTTTTTTCTTTTCGGAATCGTCGCCTGGCGGATGGTTCTGTATGCCGGGACCATGCGGCGCTCCGGCGAGGTTTCCATGAATCTGGAGCTGCCGGAGCACGTGTTTATTTACATCACCGCCTTCTGTTTCTGCATGTTCGCGCTGCTCATTCTGCAGGATGTCATCCAACATGCCCGTCGGCTGAACGCCATGTCCGGGCGCCATCCGCAGGCGCCTGATTCATAAAATGAATGGAAGCGATCTGAAGTGAATCCCACGCTCATCGGCATCATCGGTATCCTGCTCATGCTGGCGATTTTCATGACGCGCATGCCGGTGGCCTACGTGATGGCGCTGGTCGGTTTTCTGGGCTTCAGCGTCATGATCTCGCTTAAAGGCGGGCTCAACCTGCTTTCCAGAACCATTTACGAGACCTTCTCATCCTATGGTCTGACAACCATTCCCCTGTTTATTCTCATGGGGCAGATTGCCTACAGCAGCGGCATCGGCCGTCGCCTCTACGACACGGCCTATCGCTTTCTGGGCAGCACCCGGGGCGGACTGGCCATGGCCACCGTCACGGCCTGCACGGCCTTCGGCGCCGTCTGCGGCTCGAGCCCGGCCACCGCCGCCACCATGGCGACCGTCGGTCTACCGGAAATGCGGCGCTATCACTACGCGGACGCGCTGTCGAGCGGCGCCGTGGCCTCGGGCGGGGGCCTGGGCATGATCATGCCGCCCAGCGTGGTGCTGATTGTTTACGGCGTGTTGACGGAGCAGTCCATCGGCGCCCTGTTCGTGGCCGGCATCCTGCCGGCTGTTCTGGTGACCCTGCTTTTTATTCTCTGCATCTACGTCATCTGCCGCATGTCTCCGCATCAAGGACCGGCCGGAGAGCGCTTTACCTGGCGGCAGCGCTTTACATCCCTGCACCACATGGGAGACACCCTGCTGGTGTTCCTGCTGGTGATGGGCGGGCTTTTCTTTGGCTGGTTCACCCCCACCGAAGCCGCTGCGGTGGGGGCGTTCGGGGTGTTCATGATCTCCCTGCTGCGGCGGCGAATGACCTGGAAACGCATGGTGCAGTCTTTTTATGAAACTCTTAAGATGTCCTGCATGGTCATGTTCCTGATCGCCGGCGCCGTGGTGTTCTGCAAATTCCTGGCCGTCACCCGCATTCCGTTCAACATCGCCGGCTGGATCAGCGGTTTCGAACTGCCGCCCTTTGTCATTCTGTCCATGATCGTGGCGGTGTATTTCATCGGCGGCTGCGTCATGGATGCGCTCGCCCTGGTCATGTTGACCATCCCCATCTTTTACCCCGTGATCCTCGATTTGGGATACGATCCCATCTGGTTCGGGGTGATCGTGGTGCTGGTGACCCAGATGGGGGTTATTACACCGCCGGTGGGCATCAACGTTTATGTGGTCTTCGGTGTGTCCGGCAGCGTCGTGCCCGGCGGCATCCCCCTGGAGGCCATTTTCAAGGGCATCCTGCCTTTTCTGATCGCCATTCTCGTGGGCATCGCCGTTCTGGTGATGTTTCCCCAGATCATTCTGTGGCTGCCTGATTTAATGTATTAGCGGCGTCCAAAACCATTTGACTACCGCCACGGAACTGCCATAATAACTGGCTTTTGGGATTAAACCGCATCGGGCGGTTTGAAATTACACGCTGCGTCGACCCCATTCATTCAGCCGGCGGATGTTCAACAAGGGTCCAAGGATTCAAGGGCCAGGGGTTCAAGAAAAATGTTGATAAAATTCAAGGATGCGGCACGTCCTGATAAAGGCGTTGAACAACAAACCATCAAGCCCGTAACGGCTTGGTTCGGCGCGGTGTTTGCAAAGGCGGCCAGCGCATGATCAGCGTGGAGAACCTCAAGAAAAGCTTCGGGGGCCGGGTCCTGTTCGACGGGGTGTCGTTCAAGGTCAACGAAAAAGAAAAAGTCGGACTGGTCGGCCGCAACGGACACGGCAAAACGACGCTTTTCCGCATCATCGCCGGCGAGGAATCTTATGACGGCGGGACCGTAATGATTCCCAAAAACTACCGGGTCGCCTATGTGCGCCAGCAGATGGATTTTTCGGAAAATTCCATTCTGGAAGAAGGCATGAAGCACCTGCCGGCCCTGGAGCGCGATCATCACTGGAAAGTGGAAAAAGTGCTGGCGGGCCTCGGTTTTTCCGATGCGGATTTCAAACGCCATCCACGCGCGTTTTCAGGCGGGTTCCAGGTGCGTCTGAATCTGGCCAAGGAGATCGTGGCCGAACCGGATCTGCTGTTGCTGGACGAGCCCACCAACTACCTGGACATCGCTTCCATCCGCTGGCTGGAACAGTTTTTTCAAAACTGGCCCCGGGAAGTGATGCTGATCACCCACGACCGGAGCTTTATGGATCGCATCGTCACCCATGTGGTGGGCATCCACCGGCACTTTGTGCGCAAAATCGAAGGGGATACGGGCAAGTACTACGTCCAGATGGCCCAGGAGGAGGCGGTGTACGAAAAAACACGTCTCAACGATGAGCGGCGCCGTAAGGAGATTGAGCAGTTCATCACCCGCTTTCGGGCAAAGGCCCGCCTGGCCAACCTGGTGCAGTCGAGGATCAAGACCCTGCAGAAAATGGAGAAGAAAGAAAAGCTCAGCCGGATCAAATCGCTCGAATTTTCCTTCCGCAGCCGGCCGCTCCGCGTCCGTTCCCTGGTAAAGGCCAGGGGGCTCGGCTTTTCCTACGATCAAAATCACCGCGTTATCGACGGATTCAGCATCGACATTCAGAACGGCGACCGCATCGGTGTCATCGGTAAAAACGGCAAGGGCAAGACCACGCTCCTGAAGCTCTTGAGTGGTACCCTGCCGCCGGATGTCGGCACGCTGACTGTACATGCGGACGTCCGCATGGGCATTTACGAACAGACCCATGTGGCGCACCTGGCGCAGAACCGTACGGTGGAGGAAGAGATACTGAGCGCGTTCCCGGACATGGGCCGCCAGGCGGCGCGCAACATCTGCGGCGCCATGATGTTTACCGGCGGCGAGGCTTTAAAGCGCATTTCCGTTTTGTCGGGCGGCGAAAAGAGCAGGGTCATGCTGGGCAGGATTCTGGCGGCGCCGGTGAATCTTCTGCTGCTGGACGAGCCCACCAACCACCTGGACATGGATGCCTGCGACGCTCTTCTGGCGGCCATTGATGATTTTGACGGCACTGTGGTCATGGTGACGCACAACGAAATGTTTCTGCACGCGCTGACCAACCGTCTGATTGTTTTCAAGGATGACGGGATCCATTGCTTCGAGGGCGGCTACGGCTACTTTCTGGAGAAGGACGGCTGGGAGGAGGCCGGGGACGCTGCGGGTCATACGGACGCGGATGATCGAGGCAAGACTATCGAAAAAAGGAGCAAAAAGGCCCTGCGCCAGAAGCGCTCGGACGTGATGCGCGACCGCGGCCGGCGGTTGAAGCCGGTGGAAGAGCGGATTGAAACCGTGGAGAGCGCCATCGGCAAGCACGAAACCGCCTTGAAGACCTTCAACGATCGGATGGTGGCTGCATCCCAGAGCGACGACGGCGGCGGCATCGCCGATATCGCCAGGGGCATTCATCAGAGCCAGGAGGCGATCGATGCCCTTTTCGATGAACTCGAAACGCTCTATCAAGAACGCGAGCGCATCAACGCCGATTTTGAACGGCGGTTGAAGGCGATCGACGGCGCCTGATGCTGAAAATCATTCTTTCGATTCTGGCACTTATCTACACCCTGGTGCCCTATGATTTCATCCCCGATATTCTGCCCCTGTGGGGATGGATCGATGACATTTTTGTGCTGTATCTGTTGTGGCGCACCTTCTATCGTGCCAGACGAACGGTTTCCGGTCAATCCCGTACCGACCGGGTGGGGGCGGATCATCGCGAAAAAACACAGCAGTCCCACCGCGGCGATGCCGAAAATGGCCACCAGGACCCGAAGAAGGATCCCTACTCTGTGCTGGGGGTGCCGCGGGAGGCGACCCGGGACGAGATCAAGACCGCTTATCGACGCCTGTCCAACCAGTACCATCCCGACAAAGTCCATCACCTGGGGGAAGAATTTCAGAAGCTGGCCGAACAGCGCTTCAAGGAAATCCAGGAAGCCTATCAGGCGCTGAAAAGGGGAAAATGAGGGGGGCTTGCTGGATGCTGGATGCGCTTGTCTGAAACGATGTTGAGATCGTTAGGTTCGTTAGGATCGTTGGGTTCGTTTTTTATCGACGAAGCAAGACCAAACGGACGCGCACGTGTCCGTTCACGGGGAATGGCGAACCGCTGATCGCTGATCGCTCTGACCAAGTTTTTTTCTGATCAATCCGGATGCTCCGCAGCCGGCGGCCCCCGCTTGTCTGAAACGTCATTATTGAGGGGTCGAGGGTCCAAGGGTTTGTCGGGATCGAAATCGCTATCGGGATCGAAATCGATTCCCTCGTCTCCACAGGCCGTTTCTCTTCGATTCCGATAGCGATCCCGATTTCGATTTGGATTGTCCCAACAGTGCCGTCGATGGTCGATCAGATTGAATCCCAATATTCATTTCGTTGATGCGTTAACCGTTTGAGGGCACCCGCAGCGGGTGCCCTCAAACGGCTTCACCCGCAGCGGGTGCCCTCAAACGGCTTTTTTCTGTGATTCGGTCTGCGTTCGTCTGCGTTCGTCTGCGTGCGTCTGCGGCGGATAAAACAGGGCCCTGCCTAGACATTAATCCGCAAACTCGGCGCTTCTGCAGGCGGGGATACCGGTTTTGTCAGCGTCCTGATCGCCGATGGCCAGCGATTTGTCCAGGATGGCGAGGGCCTCGTCCACCTCTTTTTCGGTGATGATCAGCGGCGGTGCAATGGTCAGCGTGTCATACCAGGCCACCACGTAAAGGCCGTTTTTCATGGCGTCGCCGCTGATCTTGGCCGTCATCAGCGGCTTGCCGCTGATCTTGTCCGCCTTGACGTTGAAGGGTTCGCGCGTCTCCTTGTTTTTGACGATTTCAAGGGCCCAGAAATGGCCGAGACCCCGTACGTCGCCGATACAGTCATGCCGGTCGGCCAGATCGTAGAGACGCTCCTTCAGATACTGGCTGACCTTTTGCGGCAAGCCGGATTCATACAGGCGGCGATACGCTTCAATGGCCGGCTTTACGGCGGACAGCGCCAGCGCGTGATACGAATAGGTGTGTCCGTGGCAGAAGAACTCATTTTCAAAGAAATCGGCCACTTTGTCGGTCGCCAGGGTCATGCCCAGCGGGGTGTAGGCCGAGGTGCAGCCCTTGGCCGTGGTCATGATGTCCGGCACCACATCCCAGTGGTTCATGGCAAAAGGTTTGCCGGTGCGGTACCAGCCGGTCATGACTTCATCGGCGATTAAGAGGACGTCGTTTGCGTCGCAGATCCGGCGCAGCAGGGGCATGTACTCCGGCGGCGGCACCAGCCGGCCGTTGGTGCCCACGACCGGTTCCACGATAACGGCCGCCACATTGCCTTCTTCCTTGATCATGTAGTCGACATAACGGGCGCACTGAACCTTGCAGGCGGGGTATGTCAGGCCGAAGGGGCAGCGGTAGCAATAGCAGTCCGGCGCAAAGCAGACGCCTTCCACGGTGTAGCGCACCCGCTCCATGGGCCATCGGCGGGGATCACCGGTAAAAGCCAGGCCGGCGGGGGTGGCGCCGTGATAGGAGTGGTAGCGGGAGATCACCTTGTAGGCCGGCGCCTTGGACTGGCGCACCATGACCAGGGCGCCGTCGTTGGCCTCGGTGCCGCTGGTGGAGAAGAAATAGCGGCTCAGGGCTTCGGGAACAATCGAACGGATGGCCTCCACGGCGTCGAGGGCGGCTTCGGTGGTGAAACCCGGAGCTACATAGGACAATTTTTCAGCCTGCTTGCAAATGGCCTCGATAACGGCTTTGTTTTTATGGCCCAGGTTGGAGCACATCAACTGAGAGGAAAAGTCGATGTAGCGTTTCTGGTTCAAATCGGTGAAATACACGCCTTCGGCATCCGTGATCATCAGCGGGGCCTGCCAGTTTTTCTGCCAGTTCCACGTGCCGAAGGTGTGGGACGCCATGGTTTTGATTCTTGCGGGAAAGTCGCTCATGACATGTTCTCCTTTTAAAGGCTTTGCAATTTGTTAAGATGCGCGCTGTGCTTTTTGCCGATGGTCTTCAACGCCCGCGACACTTCCGAAAGGGCTTTTAGTTTGCCGGCGGCCTCCTGGTAGTAGCGTTCGGCTCTTTTTTCCAGGCAAATGGCGCCGGCGATGATGTCGGCGGTGGTTTTTGCCTGGGCCGGGTCGACGTTTTCACAGAAGGGAGCCCGTGTGAAGTCTTTGATCGATTCCAGGATCATTTCGGTTACGTTTTCGCGGCGTGTACGCTGTACGGCCTGGATGTTTTTACGGGCGTCTTTCAAAAACGCTTCAAATATTTCTCTGTGTTCCGCAAATGCCGGATCGGCGGCCGCAGCCGCATAGAAGGCTTCGTCCTGCTTTTCCAGCTCTTCGGCAAAATTCAGGATGCTTCCGAAATTGATAAGTGGCATATCGTTCTCCTCTGGCGGGCTGGGATGGGGACCATCGCGGCCCGCCGAAATGACAGGTATTAAAACCAGCGTTCGATGACGACCTTGGTATCCGTGAAAAATTGAAAAATTTCCTGGCCATGGCCTTTGATGTCGCCGAACAGGGAATTGCCGGCGCCGCCGAACGGGAAGAAGCTCATGGGCGCGGCGATGCCGATGTTGATGCCCACCATGCTGGGTTTGACGCGGTATTTAAAGGTGCGCGCGGTGGGGCCGCTGGTGGTGTAAATACAGGCGGCGTTGGCGTAGCCGCGGGTGTTGATGATGTCGATGACTTCGTTCAGATCCTTGGCCCGGATCATGCTGACGACCGGCCCGAATATTTCTTCTCTGGCAATGGTCATGTCGGCCTTCACATTGTCGAAAAAGGTGGGGCCGATAAAGAAGCCGTTGGGATATTCCGGCACCGTGAAGCCGCGGCCGTCCAGCACTAGGTCCGCGCCTTCGGCGATGCCTTTTTCAATGTACCCCAGCACCCGCTCCTTGTGAGCGGCGCTGACCACCGGCCCCATGGCGACCTGCTCGTCCAGGCCGCTGCCGACGTTCATCCCCTTGGCTGCGGCGACGAATTTTTCCATGAGTTCATCGGCCACATCGCCGACCGGGACCAGTACGGAACCGGAGAGGCATCGCTGGCCCGAGCAGCCGTAAAAGGAGGTGA
>Ga0272444_10001270_pt1 | contig 24611 bp, 17 predicted proteins | sample SSMForm13_FD_201033 | JGI IMG/M metagenome (GOLD analysis project Ga0272444, IMG submission 201033) | Marine sediment archaeal communities from Little Sippewissett salt marsh, Falmouth, MA, United States - SSM-Form-13 | ecosystem: Environmental > Aquatic > Marine > Wetlands > Sediment ...
GTTCCGACGCTATCGCCGACTGGCCCCTGCTCAACGGTTTGCTCAACTGCGTCTCCGGCGCCAGTTGGGTCTCGATCCACAACGGCGGCGGGGTAGGCATCGGTCTGGCCACGCACGCCGGGTTGGTGATTGTCGCTGATGGCACCAGGGAGATGGCCGTGCGCCTTAACCGCGTGCTCACAAACGACCCCGGTACCGGTATCATGCGGCATGTCGACGCCGGTTACAAGGACGCGATCAGCTTTGCGAAGAAGCACAAAGTAAAAATCCCGATGATGAAGAAGTAGGCGGGTCGGACTGCCTCGGACGTGAGCGAAAGTCCATTATCGTGATTTCTTTTCAGAACAGGAAGAACCGGTATATTCTCTATACCGGTCTTCTTGTTTTCTTTCTCCTCCACCTTTACCGTCTCAACGCCCCGCCCAACGGCTATCACCAGTGGCGCGAATCCGATACCGCCGCCATCACCCTGAACTACTTCCAGGAAGACGCCGACTTCTTTCATCCCCGCTGCAATCAGCGAGGTGGCGGCGAAGGTATCACCGGCAGTGAACTCCCGATCTACAATTATTCTGCGGCCCTGCTGTATTTTGCCTTCGGGCCGCACCATGTAATACCCAGACTGCTCTCCACTGTCGGGGGTGTGCTGGCCGTTCTGTTCTTCTTTCTGGCGGTCAGGAGGCTCTCGGGTGAAGACGTAGCCGTCTGGAGCGCTCTCAGCCTTTCGTTTGCGCCGCTGTTCTTTTTCTACAGCTACAAGATTATGCCGGATGTCTGGATGCTTATGTTCCTGATGCTGGCGTTATACTTCTTCGTCCGATACGTGCAGGAGGGCGGAGCCGGGCTGTTGGTCGGTTCGGCCGTTGCGATGATCCTGTCGGCCAGCCTCAAACCGTTGGGGCTGTCGCTGTACCTTCCAATGCTCCTGCTTCTGCTGAAGTCTGACCGCAAACGCGCGGCATCCCTGAGGGTGATGTCGGTCTATGTCGTGATCACGTTCGGACTCACGTTGGCCTGGTACCTTTACGCCCGTCATCTCAATACAACTTACGGCACCCCTGCTTTTTACATGGGGCATTTGTTCTCGACCTTCTACGAGCCCCTGGCCACCGCCTGGTTCTACAAGAAACTGCTGTTGCAGTGGCCGGTCGAACTGTGGATCGGCTGGACGATGGCGCCGGTTTTCATCTACGGCTGCTACCGGGCAGTTAAAGAGAAATCGGCTCGGCTGTATCTGGTGTGGATAGTTGCGTCGTACCTTACGTTTGTGCTCGTTTCAGCTCACTCCGGTTCACACGATTACTACACGATGATCATCGTCCCGCCGCTGGCGGTTCTGACCGGTATGGGCTTCAACGGTCTGTTCAAAGCCTCCGGTTGGAGGAAGCAGCTGGCGATTATTCTGATCATAATCGCCCCGGTTGCGGCCTGTGTTCGCGTCGCTCCCCGTTTCGGCCCCCAGGACCAGTACGAGGCCATCCGCGGCGCTGTGGATAATGTTATCCCGCGAGGAGACCTGGTGATGGTGGAAGAGGAATCGATGGCTATCCGTCTGTACCAGTTGAACCGACACGGTTGGCCTGTCCGGGGCGGCGTCACACTGGTCGGAGTCAGAGGGATGATCGACCAGGGGGGGGAGTGGCTCGTTCTTGACAGACCCTTGTCCGAGTACGACCCACAACTAACCGAGCGGTTCGGCGATGTATCTGCCCGTATCGGCCCGATGTTCGCCTACCACCTGACAGAATCAGATTGACCTGCCGTCGGCAAAGTGTATATTTGGAGCCATGCCACCTGAAAAGAAAGCCACAATTCTAATCAAGAACATCGGACAGTTGGTTACCATGCAGGGGCCGGTCCCCCGTGTCGGTAAGTCCATGCGTGATCTGGGGATAATTGAAAACGGCGGTATCGCTGCTGCCGGCGAGGAGATTCTCGCGGTGGGATCTTCCGATGAAGTCCAGGGGAAGGTCTCCCTGGCCGAAGGTTGCACGGTGATCGACGCCGAGGGGGCCGTCGTCACGCCCGGCCTGATCGACCCCCACACCCATCCCGTATTTGCCCGCACTCGCGAAAAAGAGTTTGAGATGCGGATCGAGGGCAAGAGCTATCAGGAGATCGCCCGGGCCGGCGGCGGCATCAGATCTTCGGTCAGAGACCTCCGTGAAGCCTCGATAGCCAAACTGTCGGCCAATACTCACAAGCGACTCGATATGCTCCTGGCTCACGGCGTGACGACGATCGAAGCCAAGTCCGGTTACGGCCTCTCGACCGAATCGGAACTGAAGTCGCTGCAGGTTCTTCGGGACCTCGATGGTGTCCATCCCGTTGACATCATTCCGACCTTCCTCGGTGCGCACGAAGTACCCGATGAATACCGGGACAAGCGTGAAGATTACATTTCGCTTTTAATCGAGGAGATGATCCCCGCTGTCGTCAAAGACGACCTCGCGGAGTTCTCAGATATCTTCTGCGAGGAAGAAGTATTTGATATCGAGGAATCCCGGCGCATCCAGACGGCGGCGGCCAAGGCCGGTTTGAAATTGAAATTCCACGCCGATGAACTGGCTTCGACCGGCGGCGCCGAGCTGGCCGCAGAGATGAACGCCGTCTCCGCCGACCACCTCGTCTACATTTCCGAGGCCGGTATGAAGGCGATGGCCGCCTCGGGGACGGTGGCCGTACTTCTTCCGGGGACGACCTTCTCGCTGGGCGGCAAGCAGTATGCGCCGGCGCGGAAGATGATCGAGCGGGGGATGGTGGTTTCACTGTCGACCGACTGTAACCCCGGATCCAGTTTCAGCGAATCGCTGCCGATGATCATTTCTCTGGCGGCGGTCCAGATGAAGCTGACCGCGGCCGAGGCGCTCAGCGCCGCCACTGTCAACGCCGCGGTGGCGGTCGATCGGGGCGGCAAGATCGGGCAGCTGGCCCCCGGAAGACAGGCGGATATTGTCGTATGGGATATGGCCGACTACCGCGAGCTGCCCTACCATTACGGCGTCAACCTGGTCTCGAAAGTGGTCAAGAAGGGCAAAACCGTGGTTAAACGGCGCCTTTTGGGGAACGTCTCCTGAACTGGAGGGTTTAAAAAGCAGACTATATGCAGGCCCGAATCCTGACAGCCTTCTTAGCGGTGCTTCTGCTTCTGGCAGCGGCGGGGTGTAGTGTTTACACTTTCAATCCCAGGGGTAAGTCTGATTACAGCACTATCGCGGTTGTACCGTTCGAAAACCAGACCCAGGAATACGGTCTCACCGACCGTCTGACTGAGGTCATTATCGACGCTTTTATCGCCGACGGTAATCTCAAAATCGTGCCCCTCGAGGGGGCCGAGGCGGTGCTCAGCGGGGCTCTTCTCAGCTACGAGAGGGTCGTGGAGAAATTCGATGAGAACGACCAGGTCGAAGAATACAAGATCGTGATGGATTTCGAGATTGTTCTTAAAAATCCTCAGGATCAGTCCGAGATATGGAAAGAACGGATGACCCAGCAGGGAGTCTACAACGCCAGCGAACAGACCGAAGAAGACGGCCAGCAACTGGCGAGTGAACGGCTGGTGGAAGCGGTAATCAATAAAACCACCAAATCGTGGTAGGACGGCAATCGACCACCGGCACCGCCGGAGTCAAAGAATCTATTGAGTAGGGAAAAGCAATGAGCATCATGCGGTCACAACTGCTTCGGGGTACGATCCTCCTGATTGCCGTGATGGCAACCGGTTCGGTCCAGGCCAGGTCGATCAACGCCAACGCCGGCACTAGTGCCTTTTCATTTCTTAAGATAAACGTCGGGGCACGCCCGGTAGCTCTGGGCGGTGCTCTTACCGGGGCTTCCGACGATGAAACCGCGCTGTACTACAATCCGGCCGGTATCGCTCTGTTCGAGTCCGATCGTTATGTGCTCGGTTATCACAACTATTTCGTGGATATGCAATCGGGGTTTGTCGGTTATATCCGCTCGCTGGACGATCGGAAAACAGTCGGCTTCTACGCCAGTTATCTCAACTATGGTGAGTTCACGGAGACCGACCTTCAGGGCAACATCACCGGAGATTTCGGCGGCGGTGACCTCCTGCTGGCCGCAACCTTTGCCATGCGCCAGTCCCGGCTGCTGACGGTCGGGGTGACGGCCAAGTTTATTCGCGAATCAATCCAGGATTATTCCGCCACCGGCCTTGCTCTGGATATCGGCGCCCGCTATAATACCGACCGCGGCCGCTACACCGCCGGTCTCATGGTCCAGAACCTTGGCGTGCAGCTTTCGAGCCTGGGCGAAGGCGACAAGGACGGCCTCCCAATCGTTCTTCGCGCAGGCGGCTCGGCCCGGCCCAAGGGGCTTCCGATGATGTTCGTCGGCGATGTAATAGTCCCGGTTGACAACGATATAGATTTCGCTTTGGGCGCCGAATACCTCGCTCTCAAACCGCTTTATCTGCGCATCGGATGGAACAGCTTCGGCTCCAACTACCGGGCCGAGGACTCCGATGACAGCCTGGCCGGACTCGCCATGGGCATAGGCTTCGACTATAACAGCATGCAGCTTTCCTACGCTTTTACCCCGGCCGCCGACCTTGGCGAAAGCCATCGAATAACTCTAACAGGGGGAATCTAAACTATGACCAGGAAATTGAGTTGTCTGACACTGACCGGGCTGATACTTCTTGCCGGCCTGCTGACCGGCTGTTCCGATCTGGACTTGGAAGATCCGCGGCAGGTGGTGATTGCCATGTTCGGGGCGATGGAGAAAAACGATCAGGCGGCCCTGGCTCACATTCTGGATCTTCCGGAGCTGATGAAAACCAGCGGCGACGACTACGCCTTTCAGACCGATGAGCCGCGCACGTTCCACGATCCCCAGGAGATTCTCGAGGATCTGACCAACGACGGCAAGACCAAAGAGGTCTGGTTCGGGCTGCAGCGCATTGTCAACAAGGCGCAGATTATGGGCGAGTCGGCGACGGTCGAGGTCACCTTTGTCGATAAGGATGCCTCGAAGGGCTACCGCACCGCTTTCGGCCTTCACCGGATCCACGGCAAGTGGAAAATCTACAGCTTCCAGACCATGGAGGAAGGCTCCTGACCTCGGGGCCTTGTTCCCACCAACATCTTTGCCCTCCGGGCGTTCAGCTCTATAAGGGAAAATCACGTCAGCCCCCGGGGAATTACCGGGGCGGCTGTAGGGGACGGTCTGGCCGTCCGTGAAAAAAAAGTTTACCAAAGGGGCACAACCGGGGGCAGAGGGGGCGACCCCCCGATGCGCGACACCGTTGGTAAACTTACCTGAAATCTATAATCTCCCTTGAGAGGTGTCAACCCCCGGTTGCAGGGCCTTGAGACTTTCGGTGGCCCCGGTTGGCCTTACAACCGCTGCTTGACTTCCGGGGGCAAAACCTATACCATTGCTTTCGCCCTCAGCCCCGAGGTGGGAATCTCAACTTTCGTCGATTTCTACCGATAAGGCTATAAGTAGCAGGAGGTTAAGATAGACCTGGTGCCCCCTTATTCAGAATTGAAGAGAACTCACAATTGCGGTCAACTCCGGGCGTCCGACGTCGACCTCAAAGTCCGGCTTAACGGCTGGATCAACGGCGATCGGCACCTCGGTGGGCTGCTCTTTCTTGACCTCAGGGACCGCTACGGTATCACCCAGGTGGTCATTAATCCCCAGGCTCTCAATCCCGAAATGCTGGCCGAGGCCGAGCGCTCCCGGTCGGAGTTCGTAGTCGCTGTGATCGGGACGGTACAGGCGCGCCCCGAGGGTACGGTCAATCCCAACATGGTGACCGGCGAGATCGAGGTGGTCGCGGAAGCCTTCCACATTCTTTCGGAATCAAAGACCCCGCCGTTCGAGATTGTCGATGATACCAATGCCAAAGAGGTCCTTCGCCTGGAATACCGTTATCTCGACCTTCGACGCAAGCCCCTTCAGGAGGCCCTGAAAATCCGGCACCGGGTCACCATGGCCGTCCGGAACTACATGGATTCGGTCGATTTTCTGGAAATAGAAACCCCCCTGATGATTCGCTCGACTCCCGAGGGAGCCCGGGACTATGTCGTCCCCAGCCGGGTTTACCCGGGGAAGTTCTACGCCCTGCCGCAATCGCCGCAGCTTCTCAAGCAGATCCTGATGATCTCCGGCTTCGACCGCTATTTTCAACTGGCCCGGTGCCTGCGCGATGAGGACCTTCGCTCCGACCGCCAGCCCGAGCACACCCAGATCGACATGGAGATGTCGTACGTGACACCGGAGGATGTCTGGACGGTCACCGAAGGCCTCATGGCCGCGGTGTTCAAGGCCGTGCTTGGTGTCGAGATCAAAACACCGTTCCCGAGGTTTGACTACGATGAGGTTATGGCCCGCTGGGGGATCGACAAACCGGATATGCGTTTCGGCATGGAGATAGTCGATCTCTCTGCTGAGGTCAAAGGCTGCGATTTCAAGGTGTTTGCCGACAACGTCGCCTCGGGCGGAGTGGTCAAGGGGATTGTCCTGCCTGAGGGCGGGAGTTATTCGCGCAAGCAGGTCGACGAACTGACGGCCGTCGCCAAGGAGCACGGCGCCGGCGGCCTGGCTTATATTCTCAGGGCCGAAGGCGGTGACAAGTCGCCCATTTTGAAGTTCATCGGCGAAGAGATAAAAGACAAGCTGTTAGCCAAAGCCGCCGCCGGACCGGGCGACGCTCTGTTTATCGTCTCCGACAAGGCGATGAAGACCGAAGCAATCCTCGGGCAGTTGCGCCTTCACCTGGGCCGGAAACACGGTCTGATCGACAAGGGTCAGTACCGGTTCCTCTGGGTGACACACTTCCCGATGTTCGACTACGATGAAGAGACCAACCGGTTAGAGGCGATGCACAATATCGTTTCGCACCCGGTCGAAGCCGACGTGGTCAAAATCGAGAAGGGCTCCAAAAGCTCCCTGCCCATTTCGGACCCGAACCACCCCTGGCGCCGGGCCCGGGCGCTTCAGTACGACCTGGTCATCAACGGTTGGGAGATCGCCTCGGGCGGACAGCGCATTAACCGCCGCGCTCTCCAGGAGCAGATCTTGGCCATCCTGGGTATCGACTCCGAACGGGCCGATCGCATGTTCGGTTTCCTGCTTCGGGCGCTCGAGTACGGAGCCCCGCCGCACGCCGGTATCGCCCTTGGACTGGATCGCCTGGTGTCGCTGATAGCCGGCCGGGACAGTATCCGGGATGTAATCGCGTTTCCAAAAACGGCCAACGCCACTTCTCTCATGGACAACGCACCTTCGTATATCGAGCAGGAACAGCTCGATGAACTGGGGCTGGCCCTCAAAAAGAAGGACTGACATCAACAAATAGTTATGGGTGTGGAGTTAGAAGACAAGAAATCGCTCACTTTCGATGTCCAGGGCATCGACCAGAGGATGCTGTTCGGGCAGAACGATGTCTTCCTGCGCATGATCGAGACCCGCTTTCCGGTCAAGATCGTCGCTCGCGGCGACAAGGTGCTGCTCGAGGGACCGGCTGCTTACGTCGAGCAGGTGGAGAGGGTCCTCAAGGACCTGGTGACGCGGATCGGCCAGGGGGATTACATTACCGATCAGTATCTCAACTACGCCATAGCCATGGTGCGCGAAGGTGGCCCCGGCCCGGCCCGGGAGATCTCCACCGAGGCCCTGCTGACCAATTCGCTCAAAAAAACGATTAAACCGAAGACGGTCGGGCAGACCCGTTATGTTGAGGCGGTCGACAAGAATGACCTGGTCTTCGCTATCGGTCCGGCCGGCACCGGCAAGACGTACCTGGCCTGTGCGATGGCTGTTGCCGAGCTGAAAGCCAAGCGCGTCAACCGGATCGTCTTCACCCGGCCGGCGGTCGAGGCCGGCGAGTCGCTGGGCTTCCTCCCGGGGGATATCCGCGCCAAAGTCGATCCTTACTTGCGCCCGGTGTATGATGCCCTCTACGATATGCTCCAGCCGGACAAAATCCGCAACTTGCTGGAGATGGGCGTTATAGAGATCGCGCCGCTGGCCTTCATGCGCGGCCGGACGCTCAACGAGGCGTTCGTGGTTCTGGATGAAGCCCAGAACACCACCAATCCCCAGATGAAGATGTTCCTGACAAGGATAGGGGAGAAGTCGAAGGCCGTTATCACCGGGGATATCACCCAGATCGACCTGCCGCAGAATCGCGACTCCGGCTTGATCACGGTTCAGAAGATTCTCAAGAACACAACCGGTATTAAATTTGTGTATCTTAGTGAGAAGGACGTTATCCGCCACCAGCTGGTGCAGCAGATAATCAAGGCGTACGAGCGCTTCGAGGCGTCGCGCAAGAAATCCTGAGGCGACAAGGAAGATCGCCATATGTTTGCGTTATTGCTCAGACTCAAACGACGAATCAAGAAGCTGCTCAAGGTTCAGACCGAGAGCCGCCAGACTCCCGTAACCACGGTGCGCTCGCGCACCGTCAAGATCCTCATTCTGCTTGTCACCTCGGTCGCCATCAGCGTTCTCTACCCGGGCGAGGTCATTTACGACCCCCTCGATATGCCGAGGGCGGGGGAGTTTGCTTCCGAAGATATTATCGCGCCCTTCCAGTTTACGGTCTACAAGAGCGACTCCGAGATGAGGAGCGAGCGCGGCCAGGCGCGCCAGGTTATTCCCTATGTGCTCAACAGCGAACCGGCTATTGTCACCGGAAGTCTTCGCGGCCTGAACGAGTTCGCTTCACTGGTCGACTCTTTCAAAACGCAGGATTCGGCCGCCCAAAGAGCCGGACTGGAGGCCGTGTACGAGCTTTTGGCTCTGCGCTTTCCCATGATGGGGCAGGGGGCGCTTACCCGCGTCCTCACCGAGCCGGTTAACATCAAGGCGGTTGCCCGGACCCTGGAGTGGATCTACACGCAGCAGATATACCGCGACGGTGTCCTGAGCAACCTGGCTGAGCTGCCTGAGTCGCGCAACCAGATGGTTCTGGTCCACAAGGGCGACGGTTCCGAGGAGGTGCGCCAGCGCAGCCGCATCAAAGATGTCCATCTCGCTTACGGCACGCTGCTGACGGCGCTGAATCAACTGGCCGCGAAAGATTCGATCGATGTCGACCTGTACTACCAGATAGGCATCAACTTCATCCAGCCCAACCTGTCTATCGACATGGCCGAATACAACCGGCGGGTGGAAGAAGCTCTCGAAGATGTTTCGAACGTCAAGGAAATTGTGAATACCGGCGATCCGATCGTGTTTGCCCGTAAAAAGGTCTCCCAGGAACAGACTGAGATTCTTCAGGAGATGGCCCGGATCATGCGTAAGGAAGCTGCCAGCCGGGGACCCCTGGTGGCGCTGCTGCCGATGATGGCTCGAATCGTCCTGGTTCTGGCGATCTTCACGGCGCTTTACCTGTTCCTCTATTATTTCAGACATGACCTGTACGTCTCGAATCCGAAACTGCTGGCCCTCTTTCTGATTTTCGGCCTGCAGATGTTGCTCATCTATCTGGTGCAATTATCAGGCCTGAGTACGATTTATCTCTGGCCGGTGGCGGTGCTGCCGGTGATGGTCACTATTCTGTACGACGCCGAGATCGGGATTCTCTCGACCGTCGTGCTGGCCCTGCTGCTGGGCATACTCCACCGGTTCAGCTTCGGCGCCACCCTGTTGACGTCGGTAGTGGGCATTGTCGCCTGTCTGACTTCGCGACGGGTCCGCAAACGTTCCGATTTCTACCGCATCACCTTTGCGGTAGTGCTCTCGTATGTGATCCTGATCGCGGTGGTGGAGAACCTGAAGCTCAGCCCCAACGAGGAGATCCTTACCGAGATGCTCTACGGTTCGGTGGTCAGCGTCCTCTCGATCTTTCTCGTTATGGGCATGCTGCCGGTGTTCGAGTCGATTTTCGGTATCACGACCGATACCACTCTGCTCGAGCTTTCGGACCTCAATCATCCCCTTCTCAAACGTCTGTCGATCGAGGCTCCCGGCACCTATCATCATTCGATTTCGGTCGGCAACCTCTCGGAATCGGCGGCCGAGGCTATCGGCGGCAACGCCCTGCTCGCAAGGGTCGGAGCCTATTATCACGACATCGGCAAAGTCGAGATCCCGGAGTATTTTGTCGAGAACCAGTTTTCGGTCCGTTCCAAGCACGAATCCCTGACTCCGTCCATGTCGGCGCTGATCCTGTCATCGCACGTCAAGAAAGGCCGGATGCTGGGCGAAGAGGCGGACATCCCCGACGTCGTGCTGAATTTCATCGAGGAACATCACGGTACGATGGTGATGAGCTATTTCTATCACAAGGCGCGGGAGCAGGGGGAAGATGAGACCTCGATCGACAAATTCCGTTATCCCGGCCCCAGGCCGCAGACGCGTGAAACCGGTATCGCCATGCTGGCCGACGCGGTCGAGGCGGCCAGCCGGACGCTCGATGACCCCAAGCCGGCCCGGATCGACAGCCTGATACAGCGGATCATAAACGACCGTTTCGAATCCGGTGAGTTGAGCGAGTGCCCGCTGACCCTTCGCGATCTGGCCCGAATAAGAGAAGCCTTCGCCTCGGTTCTAATAGCCGCCTTCCACCATCGCGTGAGATACCCGTCGGGAGGCGCAACGTAGATGCGATGAGACTCCACGTTCACAAAGAAACCGACGTTCGCATTCCCTTAACCCGCATCCATCGGCTTTTTGACGCCGTCGTCAGGGGAGAGGCCCCGCGGCGTTCGGCCGGGCAGGTCAATCTGGTCTTTACGGACAATCGTCGGATCCGAACGCTGAACCGGGAATTCCGCTCCAAAGACAAGGCTACCGATGTCCTTTCGTTCAACATCGATGAGCCGGACAGTCCCGGGGCGGTATTCGGTGAAATATACATCTCCGTGCCGTTCGCCCGCCGTCAGGCCGAGAGCTACGGCGGGACATTCTCCGGGGAAATTGTCCGCCTGTTTTGCCACGGCCTGCTGCACCTTTTCGGCTTTGATCATCAGGATGATTCCCAGACAGCGGCCATGGAGCGACGCCATCAGAAGTACCTGAATCAGGTTGCGGCGTCGAAGAGGTCATCATGTTGATATTGCTCATCTTCGCCATACTCTTCGGTTTCTTTTCCGCGTACGTCGTGTCGCTCTACGCCCTGGCGGTTTATATCGATCCGGACGAAATCGACAAGCTTCTGCCAGGGATGTCCGGGCGTCGCCGCAGCCTGTTGATGAAACTGGCTCGCGATCCTCGGGCTTTCGTTCAGGTGGCTGCCGTTTACCGCTCCCTGGCTCTTATCGTGATCACGGCCTCCGCCCTGGTGCTCATGGCCGGGCAGGTACCCGAAGCCTACGTCTACAGGGTCTGTCCGGTCGGGCTGGCCCTCCTGTGGCTGCTTCACATCATATTGATTGAATATCTGCCGCGACGCTCTTCCCGTAAGGCGATTAACATCAAGATGATCCGTTATCTCTGGCTGATTACCGCCATCTACGTCATTTTCCTTCCGATAGTACGCCTTTATCGCAACGCCCTGCTTCGCATCCATCACGAGGAGCGCGTGACCGAGGAAGAAAAAGAGGAAATTGTAGAACGGGCAATCGAAACCCTGGCCGAACAGGCCGGGATCGGAGAGGCGATTGTCGAAGAGGACGAAAAGGAGATGATCGGACAGATATTCCTGCTCGATCAAACCCAGGTAAGAGAGATCATGGCTCCGCGTATAGACATCACGGCTATTGAGAAGTCCACCGGCTATGCCGCTATCACCAAGCTCGTGCGCGAAAACGGTTATTCCCGTTATCCAGTTTACGAGGGGACTATTGACAAGACCATCGGCATCCTGTACGTGAAGGATCTTTTCAGCAACATGCCTCAACCGGGCGAGGAATTCGTCATCTCAGACTACCTCCGCAAACCGTTCTTCGTGCCGGAGTCGAAAGTGATCGGCGATCTCCTCCGTGAGTTCCGCAGCCGCAAGCTCCACATCGCGATCGTGGTCGATGAGTACGGCGGGGTGGCCGGGCTGGTGACGCTCGAGGACATCCTCGAGGAGATTGTCGGCGAGATCCGAGACGAACACGACAGCGAAGTGGATGAGATTCGACGGCTGTCCGACGGTCGTTATGTTGTCGACGCTGCCCTGAGAGTCGAGAAGCTCCAGGATCGCCTGAGCATCGACTACGACCAGGAAGACTACGATACCGTTGGCGGGCTCATCTACGACCTGGTCGGCTCCGTCCCCGACCGGGGCGATCATGTGCGATGGCACGATATCGATTTCGAGATTATTGAAGTCGACGGTCAGCGCATCAAGACCGTCAGGGTGCACAAATTGTAGCCCCTGCACACCTCTCGAATTCTCCGAAAAATCAGCCTACGTATCTTCTTTTGACCCCGTATAATCATTTAATATGCAGGGAGTGAACCTACCATCCGTGGGCGTATACGATGTGGCATCGGTTGATGGCGGGCTTCAAGCCTCGGCCGTCAGGCGTCTTCTCACGTACGTGCGGGAGTCAAGCAGCATTGCTTTCTCCGGGCGGCGCATCCTGCTGAACCCCAATACCCGCTGGTTGACCCGCCCCGCTTACAGGAATCTTGTGGCCGGTATGGCCACCGCCCTCGGCCGCCGCGGGGCCAGTGTTCTTCTGGCCGACCGCTCGAACCTCCTGAAGGGGGGCGAAGGGCTATTCCCGGCAACGGGCGGGGGCAACCTCGACGCTGCGCCTCCCTGGCAGACGGTCGAGTTCGATCGACGGAACTGTACCAGGCTCCACCTCGGATCGCACATTTACCGCCTTCCAAGAATGGTCTTCGAAGTAGACCTCGTCGTCAACATCGCCGGTCTGTTTATCGAGCCTCGCGCGCAGCTGGCTGGCGCTATTTACAACATGCTGGAACTGCTGTGCGGCCGTAACCGCCGCACTTGCCCGGTCTGGTCGCTGGATGCGAACCGGTTTAACGCCGCCATGGTGGATATTGTCTCACGGGCCGTCCCCGACCTGAATTTGCTGGCCGCGCCGGGGGCCGACGGTCTGACACAGGTTCTGATATCCACGGACATGGTAGCAGTGGATACTCTGGCGGCTACCATGGCCGGTCTAGACCCTCAGGAGATACCGGCGGTCAGCCTGGCAGCCGAATCGGGCCTGGGAATCGGCTGGATCGAGGCAATTCGCCTGGTCGGTGATCGTCCGCGCACCTGGCTGCCGGTCGGGCCGGTCGAATCGCACGGCCACATCAAGGGGCCTGATCTGCCGGTAGGGCGCCTCCACACGTTTCAAGCGCAGTCCGAGACAGGCCAACGCAGCCTGGCGAGTGTCCGGCCGGTAGCTGTAACTTATTGTAATATTGCCAATTCTGCCGATTCACTGACGCCGACCTCGGCCTGTGTGGGCGAGGATCGATGCGATGCCTGCCGTCGATGCGCGAAGCCCTGCCCGATTCTACTTAACTGACTCTGGCGCAATTCCTGCGTTTTTTAAAATATTGCTTGACAAGATGATAGCGAAAGGTTATGGTGAGTGTGGCAGATTATGCGCTAGCTACACACCGCGTAAACTTGTGCGTGCCATGCGAAAACAATCATCAACGGACATCTGGCACGATTAGCAAATAGCCTTACAGGAGGATTATCTATGAACGGCCGAGCCTTGTCAGCCATTTTCATGTTGCTGGTTTTGCTTGCCGCAGGTTTGGTTTCGACACCGGCCTTATCCGGTGAACATCCATGGGACTCCGATGCTACAGGTGGCGATGAACCTACTCTCGCCGATTACGATTGGGATACCCGGGCCGCTGATTCTGCTCAACTCGACATTCCAACGGAAAACGTCGATGAGGATCAAGCTTCTTCCGCCCCGCCAGTGGACGCCAGCATTTCGTCGATTTTTATCGGCCTGCTGTCCGCTTTGAGCATTGGCCTGTGATGTCAATAAGTCAGACCGTAAGCGAACGTCAAGGCTGCTCAGCCGCGCGATGTTGAATCGCCCCCCGGCAGCCACGGCCTCGGGAGCGCGAGAGTAAGCTCCAACGGCCTAACCAGAAAGACCAAACTATAATGGCTGTATCCTCACAGAAGTTTGTCTTTGATAACCGTCTACTTGCAGTGGAAGAGCTCTTCCGGCAGCGCCAGGTCGAAGCCGCCCGCCAGGAACTGGCTCTTCTGGAAGAGGAAGACTTTGCCGCCGACGAGCACCAGCAGGGCCTCCTGCTATCTCTGAAGGCCGACGCTGCATTTGAGGACGGGCATTACCGCCAGGCCCTGGATCTGGGGCATTCGAGCGCCGGTATTCTGGCCGGCCTTCCTTTCAATCAGCGGTACGCCAGGACCCTCTTCGTCATTTCTAAAGCCTACCTTTACCTTGGTGATCTGAAAAACGCCGAGACCAGAGCCCATGATGCCCTGGCCTCGTATCGTCGCGCCCGGGACGTCTCGGGCCAGATCGACGGGCTCAATACGCTGGCCCGTATCGCCTTCACCCGGTCCGACTACCGCACCGCCTGCAGTTATCTGGACGAAGCGATCAAGCTGGCTGAGGATATCCCGCGCAAGGCCGCTCAGTTGAGAGGTAACGCCGGACGTATCCGCATTCTCCAGGGCGACTGGAGTCGGGCGGAAGAAGATCTTCGGTCGGCCCTCGAATACAACCGGGCCCATGACGAGAAGGTCTCCCAGGCAGTGAATCTGCTTTCGCTCGGTTTCCTCCACATGCGACGGCGGGAGTTGGTGTTTGCCGATCGCTGCCTGTCGGGCGCTCTGGAGCTGATCGATGATCTCGGACTGAAACGCGAGCGCGTGATCTATCTCGAATACGCCGGTGAACTGGCTCTGGAGAAGGGTGACATCTACCGCGCTAAGTCCCTCCTTAGCGAGGCTTATACCGAAGGCCGCCGTCTGGCTCCCGAGTCAACTCTGGTCTCGCAGACCGGGCGCCGCCTGGCCGAAGTCGAGCTGGTGCTCGACAATGTCGAGGCGGCCATGAAATACGGCCAGAAGGCTCTGGAACTGGCCGTGAAGATCGGCGAGCAGACTGAAGTGGGACTGGCCAAGCGCGTGATTGCCCAGGCCTTCGCCCTCCGCTCCGACTACTCCGACGCTCTCGAATACGGGCAGCAGGCCCTGGAAACGACTCGGGGGATCGGCGACCCTTACGATCTGGCCCGGACCCTCCTGTCGATGGCCGATCTGATGATCGAGGCCGGCTCGGAAGAGATCGATCGCATTCGCCAGTTGTTCGACGAAGCCGAACGCATTTTCAAGAAGCTGAAGCTCGACTACTGGGTGGCCGAAACCGACTACCGCATCGGCGTCTTTGCCTGTCAGAAAGGCGACCTTGCGCGCGGCTTCAAGAAGCTCAGCCGCTCCGAAAAGATGTTCGCGGGACTGGCCGAGTCCGCCAAGGTCCGCCGGGTGAATCAGTTCCTGACTTCACTGGCCGATGAAGCGGTGGCTCTGTCCATCTCAGAGGAAAACGAGTTCAAACTGGTTGGCAAACTGGTCAATCGCTCCGAGGTGGAAGACTTGAAGACCGGGCAACTGGATGAGATTCTTCGCGTTCTGATCTCCCGCACCGCGGCCGACCGGGTCATAATCCTGGCGCCGGAATTCAACAACGAGCCCCTGATTACTTCGTTCGAGATGACCGATCATCAGGCTCGACGTTTCGCCGACAATTTCCGTCAGATGCTCGGCGAGGAGATATCGACGGTCAAGCCGACCCTTCGTCTGGACTGCCGCCGCGATCCTTACATCAACGACCTTTTCCCCGATGTGCCCGATGTCGTGGCCAGTGTGCTGGTGGTACCTTTTGCCATGAGCGACAACTCGGTCAGCTATATCTATCTGGATCGTCTGTCGGTCAACAACTCGCTTAATCCGTTCAGCCAGGAAGCCCTGAATTTCGCCGTCGGCTTCTCCGATATTATCGCTTTCAAATCGGCGGAATTGCAACGTACAAAGCTGCTTGAGGACAATCGTCGCCTTAAAGCTCAGTTGATGCGTGAGGCGGCCTTCCCGAATATCATTACTCAGAACAAGCAGATGCTGGCCATGCTGGCCCAGGTGCGCCAGATAGTAGACTCCAATATCTCTGTGGCTATCGAGGGCGCCACCGGCTCGGGAAAAGACCTTCTGGCCCGCGCCATCCATTATAACTCGGTCCGACGCAACGCCCGTTTCCTCACCGTCAACTGCGCGGCCCTGCCCGAGACCCTGCTCGAATCCGAGCTGTTCGGTTACCATCGGGGTGCCTTCACCGGCGCCGATCGCGACAAGCCGGGGTTGTTCGAAGAAGCCGACGGCGGTACGTTCTTCCTCGACGAAATCGCTGATATGCCGCTGAGCGTCCAGGCCAAGATTCTCCGGGTTCTCGAGGAGAAGGAGATTGTCCGGTTGGGGGAGAGCGTTCCCCGCAAGGTGGACGTCCGCATTGTCTCGGCGACGAACAAGGATTTGAAAGCGGAGATGGCCTGTGGGAGTTTCCGCCAGGATCTTTATTATCGCCTGTCGGCCCTTACTTTCCAACTGCCCTCGCTCTCCGAGCGGCGGGAGGATATCCCGCTGCTGGTCGATCATTTCCTCGACGAGAGCGGCAAGAAAGTGACCGCCGAAGCCATGCGTTGCCTGATCAACTACGACTGGCCGGGCAATGTGCGCGAGTTGGAGAACGAGGTTAAGAAGATGATCCTTCTGGCCGGCAACGCGGACCAGATAGACAAAGACATCCTGTCGGGCAAGATCCTTTCGGGCGGTGATAATATCGACGGCGAGAGCGAAGGCCTGCCGGCCTTTGACAGCGTTGTATTTGACGGCGAGTATTCGCTTTATGATTATCTGGCCGCCCACGAACGGCGGTTCATAGTCCAGGCTCTTAAAGAGCGCAAAGGCGTCAAGAAGCACGCTGCCGCATTTCTGAACATACCCGAATCGACCCTGAGGTTGAAAATCAAGGAGTATAATATCGACTTAAAGCGCCTTGATTCGATCAACTGACCCCGGGACAATTCTGTCCTCTGTTATGTTTCCGATTGCGCTCCGCTCCGCGGAGTGCTTTTTTTGTGTCATGTCAGACACGCTCTTCTTCCGTCACTATGCGGCCGACCCGTTTTTTAACATGGCTTTTGACGAGTGCTTGTTCGCCCACGCTATGCGGCATCCGGGAGCGGTGCTGCTCCGCCTTTACACTTGGCGGCCGGGCGCGATCACTTTCGGCTTCAACCAACGGCGGGAGACCGCCCTTGATTTCGACCGGCTGGGGGAGACGCCCGTCATCCGCCGCATAACCGGGGGGCGGGCGGTGTATCACGACGTTTCTGAGTTGACCTACGCCGCCGCCATCAATCCGCACACCCCCGAACGAGCCGGCCTCAGCGGGTCCACTGCGACCATCTATCATCTGTTGTCAAAAGCAATTATGGCCTTTCTGGAAAGCCTGGGGATGAGCTCACAACTGGTCGAGAAGTCCTCTCCCGAGAACGCCCGGCCGGACTTCTTCCACAAAGCTCCCTGCTTCGCCTCCTCGGCTCGATACGAAATTGTAACAGGCGGACGGAAGGTGGTTGCATCGGCTCAGAAGCAGATTCAAGGGGTAGTCTTGCAGCACGGTTCGATAAAGATCTCGGGGCTGGTCGGCCACCCGGCTCTGGACGCCGCGGTTTCCGATCCCGGTCCGGAATCCCAACCGGTTGAGAAGGAACAGTTTGACCGAACGGCCGGGCAGTTCGGCCGGGCCCTGGGAGACGCCCTGGGTGTGGTTTTCGAGCCGGCGGAGAGTCTGCCTTTCAACAAATCGGAGCTCGAAGAGCGAGTGTGTGAGGTCACAAAAAAGGCTCTGGAACGTCGCATTATCTTTAAACAAACCGCTCGGCCAAACAGTCTATAGGAGAGCAGTTTAGAGCGGAGTTTCAACCAAGAATTCGCTTGACTTGGCGGGCAAATTGCCGCTATCTTCGGGACTAATGTCGAAACTGTGCGAGAGCACGAAAAACAGCCGCCGGTAAATGATGGGGATGGGAGATTGGGCATAGTTTTTACGATAATTCAGGTCACATCCCTTCATCAACTCCGTCATTTCCCCGACAGGGTAGTCAGGAAGAATCTTGGGATTTAAGAAGCCGCGCCTGCGGGCTGCGCGCTGATACAACGTTGAGAACCAGCTTCTGGTTTTTTGAGGAGGAAGAGAGATGGTTGGGAAAAGCAAAAGGCTGTACATTTGCCTGTTGGCACTCCTGATCGGAGTCGTGGTGCTGCCAATGGATGCTTTTGCTGCGTCGACCGGACAGATCAAAGGCAATATAACTGATAAAGAAACCGGCGAGGAAATTCCCGGCGTCTCTGTCCTTGTGGTCGGCACTGTCTTCGGCGCCGCCACCGACCCGTTCGGGGAGTTTGCGATTCTCCGGCTGGAACCGGGTACCTACACCCTGAAAATCTCGCACATCGACTACAATACGGTCGAGATTACGGATGTAGAGGTCAAGATCGACCAGACTTTTGAGGTCACCCAGGAGCTGACCCGGAAAGTCACCGATCTCGACGAAACCATCACGGTGGTCGGCCGCCAGAAGATCATCGACAAGTTCGTCGTGGGCGCTCAGGTCAACATGAGTCAGGAGGAGATCACCTCCCGGCCGGTGCAGACGGTCGACGCCCTCCTCGAACAGGTAGCCGGTGTGCAGACCAACGCCGAGGGCGAGGTCTTCATTCGCGGCAGCCGGGCCGGTGAAGTAGCCTATATCGTCGATGGTGTTCCTATTGGTGATCCGCTCGGCGGTGGCGGCCAGGTCGGCGCCAACCTCTCGCTCGTGTCCGGATCGATTCAGGAAATCCAGATCATCAAGGACGGTTTCGATCCCGAATACGGCAACGCTCTCTCCGGCATCATTAATATCAGAAGTCAGACCGGTAACAAAGAGAACACTCGGGTCAACCTGCAGTACATTTTCGATGATCTCGGCAACAACGATCTGAACAAGTACTCGCGTAACTTTGACTATCTCCGGTTCTCGATTTCCGGTCCGGACCCGATTCTCAGCGACAAGATCCTGCCGGCTCTCGGTCTCAACTTCCTCCGGGACCAGGAGTTCACTTATTACGTTTACGGCGATGTTGACAAGAACGACGGTTTCTACCAGTTGTCCGACTATGATACTCCGGCCACCCGCCGTGACTATCCTTCGAGTTCGCTGCTGGGTATCGACATCCCCGAGCGCCTGTGGAACCGGTACACTTTCCAGTCCAACTTCAAGTTCCGGCCGCGGCAAAATCTGAAATTCGTGCTCTCTTACAAGAAGTGGCACATCAAGCAGACGAAGTTCGACCGCTACAACTGGGAGTATCGTTACGCCGGCTCTACCGCGCCGGTTTACACCAACGATCGTCACAGCATCTCGATGGAGGTAACCCAGGCGGTCAGTAAGGATATGAACTACGAGGTCATCCTCTCGATGACCGATCTCAAGACTTCCGTCGCCCCCGGCGATCCGAATAACCCCGGCAAAACGCTCGAGCCTGATGAATTCACCCTCGAAAGCGAATGGGAGACGTTCACCGATCGTAACGGCAACGGTGTTTACGATGCGCCGGAACCCATCATCAACCTCTTCCCGGACACGGCCTCTTACAGCAACAACTTCAGTGTGCCGGGCTACACTCTGGGAGAACTGAACTATTTTCCCGACGAAAACGGTGGTTCGGGGGGGATCTGGGGCAACTACTATTTCAACGACAACGGTAAAATCGACTTTCTCGAAGGCGAGCCCTATATTGACCTGAACGGCAACGGCGTCTGGGATCAGGGCGATATCCTGCAGGACAAAAACGGCAACCGCGTACTGGATCCCAACCTGGTATCGAACGTTTACAACCATACACCGGAACCGTACGTGGACGGCGACTCCATCATCGGGGAGCCTTTCACCGACCTGGACTACAACGGTGTTTATGATCCGGCTGTCGATGACTTCCTGCCCGAGGTTGACTCGCTGCTCAACCAGGATTACAACCACAACGGCAAATACGACGGTCCCAACGATCCCTGGACGGTTGGTGTACCGTTCCTGGATCGTAACGGTAACGGCATCTACGACCGTCCCAACGGACAGTACGATCCGGGTGAACCGTTTACCGACAAGAACGGCAACGGCCAGTACGATTACGGTGGTACTTCGACCTTCCTCGATCCGGGCAACCACGACGAGGATGCCAACTGGAACCGCCAGAAAGTCAGAACCTACCGCGGTGAAGTCAAGCTGCTCCGCCAGATCGGTCGCCACGAGGTGAAACTGGGTTTCTCGATGCAGAAGGACGAAGTTTCCTTTGAGGATATCGAGCGGCCGTATCAGACTTACACCGGCCGTCCCGACACGACGTCGGCTTATCCCTACCGCGGCGCTTTCCGTGACTTCTATGCCTACGCACCTCTCACCGGCGCCGTGTATTTCCGCGACAAGATCGAGTACGGCTCGATGGTTGCCTCGCTCGGCCTTCGCTGGGATTTCTTCCTCCAGGACACCGAAGAGCTGGTGAAAACACTGGTGGCCGATGACCGCGGCGGCCTGATCAAGGGTGACCGTCAGAAGTTCTCCCCGAGAATCGGTTTCTCCTACCCGATTTCCGACAAGGCCAAAGTCTATTTCAACTACGGCCACTTCTTCCAGCTGCCGTATTTCGTGTATATGTTCGCCCGGAATACTTCGTCGGTTAACCAGAACGACGTGGTAGGTAACCCCAACCTGGACTATCAGAAGACGATTCAGTACTCGTTCGGTGTGAAGTACGCCATGTCCGAATACTACTCGATCGACATTGAGGGGTACTTCAAGGACGAGTTCGACAAGATCAACCCGGGTGACGTCTACGAGGGATCGCTGGTACGTCAGCAGTACCTCAACAAAGACTATGGCCGTAGTCGTGGTTTCGAGGTAACCCTCGAGAAGCGCGGCGGCGGTTACGTGAACGGTAACCTCAGTTACACTTACGCGTTCGCTTACGGTAAAGCCTCACAGACCAACGAACGGTACATGGAGGATTTCGAGCAGTCCCGCGAACCGCTGACGGAGTCTCCGCTCGATAACGACGTCCGCCATTCGTTCAAGGCGGCCATTCAGGTCTACATGCCGACCAACGTGAAACCACGGTTGTTCGGCGTGCCTATCCCGAACGGCTGGTCTTTGTCGCTGGAGACGATTATCCAGAGCGGTTATCCCTTCACGCCTTCCTCTTCCTACCCCAACATCAGCCAGACCGGGTTGGAAGATATAGAGACGAACTCGCTGCGTCTGCCGGGAACAGCCATGTTTGATGTTCGATTCTCGAAGGAGTTCCGTCTGGCGGAGATGGACTGGCAGTTCATCGTCTGGGTGGAGAATCTCTTCGACACCAGAAACGTCCTGACGGTCTACACCAACACCGGCCGTCCGGATACGCAACAGAACCAGAACCAGACGATATTGGCCGGGACGGACTACGACGCCAATCCTTACAACTGGGATTACGGGCGCCAGATTCGTGTCGGTCTTGAGCTCGACCTGTAAGAGGTCAGGTTGGAAAAATAGTATTATGAATACAGACGAGGTGGAAATGTTTACTGTTAATAGTCAGCCCTCCCGTCACAGCCGGTCGGGGTTCGGCCTGGCCCTGGCGGCGTGGTTGGCGCTTACCTGCCTGTTGGTCGCAGGGGCGCCGTCCGACGTGGCCGCTCAGGCCAAGGTTGGTACCACCGGGGCCCAGTTCCTGGAACTGGGGGTTTCGGCCCGCTCCATGGGTATGGGGGGAGCCTTCACAGCAGTCGCCGATGATATCTCAGCCGTGTACTACAACCCGGCCGGACTCACCTCGCTGCTCGGACGCGAGGTTATGGTCACATACATTGATCTGCCGGCCGACGTCCAGTACGGCTTTGCCGGGATCGGTTTCCCGCTCGAGAATATCGGCGGCGTTCTCGGGATCGGAGCCTACGCTCTGACCTCGGGCGAAATGATCGAAAGAACCTATTCACACGGTGTGGACTACGGCGACCTCAAGGGGACGGGACGTACCTTCGCCTGGAACGACCTGGCCATCTCCGTCGGTTACGGCCGCTATCTCACCGACCGTTTCTCGATCGGGTTCACGGTGCGGTATATCGGCGAGTTTGTCCACGACTACTCGGCCAGCAGCTGGTCGGCGGACGTGGGTGTGAACTACGATACCGGCTACCGCGGCTTTAAACTGGCCATGGCCATTTCCAACTTCGGTCCCGATCTCAAGATGATTGAGAGGGACTACCCGCTGCCTATCAACTTCAGGTTCGGCGGGACCATTAACGTGGTCGAAGCACTGGATCATGTGCTGACGCTGGCGGCCGAAGGATCCCACCCCGCGGACAACCTGGAGAAGTATAACGCCGGTCTGGAATACACTTTCAAGGAGAGATTCGTTCTTCGGGCCGGAAGTCGCTTCAATTACGACACCGACGGCTTCACGGCCGGTGGCGGCCTTCGCATCCCGTACGGGGACGAGGGCGAGATGCGCGTCGACTACGCCTATCAGGATTTTGGTATCCTGACCGAAGTTCACCGCTTCACACTGGCTATGGCCTTCTAGAGGGGAGAGAGCGACAGGATAATGGAAACCATGTGGAAAAAGTACTCGAAATACCTACTCTGCCTTCTGGCCGCCGGTGCCCTGACTATCGCCTTCATGGCCGGTTGCACGTCCAAGCTTGACGGTCAGATGACCGAGAATCAGAAACCGATCGTCTGGTTCGTCAATATTCCTCCCGAGGACGCCCGGTCTTCGGTAAATCCCATCATCAACTGGGTGGGGCAGGATCGTGACGGTCAGATCGATTTCTTCAGATACATTGTTATAAGCCAGACCGCTATAGTCAACGCTCTTGGAAGGCCGGTTGAGGATTCCCTGGGCGTCCTGGTGGAATCGGAAATTCAGAGTTTTGTCAACATTCATCTGGGCGACTGGGCTGATTCGCTCTGGACCATTCTTCACGTGCTCGATACGCTGGAGAATCCCGAGGGCGGTCCGCAGACCAGCAACATCATTCCGATGTCGGCCGAAATCAACAGCCCGGTCCTCACCTTCGTGGCCCAGTTCGTGTTCGTACAGGCGTTCGATGAGGAAGGTCTCGGCTCCGATGTCGCCTTCCGTCGGTTCTACCGGAACGACAACCCGCCCAACACCAGGATCATCGGTTTCGTCAACGATGTGCCCTTCATTAATGCACCGTACCCCGGCGGCGCCAACACCGGCATCAGAATCCGGTGGGGTGCCTCGGACGTCCTGGACTATCCCACCGATCCGCCCCCGTTCGAATATGAATGGAAGTTGTTCGGTCCGTATAGCAACGACGACTTCGATGACCTTCTCGATTCTTTCCTGGTCCCGGTATTTATTGCCAACGATGCGCGCGTGTTCCGCTTCGGCCAGGAGGTCTGCGATACTTTCTGGACCGGCACCACTATCGATTCGATCAACTGCCACGACCCCATTCTGGAGGTTTGTGATACCACTTACATCGGTGGTTCGGAGATCATCGATTGCGATACTATCCTGATCGATACGATCTCCCAGAGCGGCATCTACGGTACGCTGGATACGCTCCTCCGCATTCTTGACGAGGATTTCGTAACTTCCTCGAAGTTCAACAAAATTGCCGACAGCTCGGACAACGGGCTCGGAAGTTCCTGGGTCACCGATACCCGCGACTCGCTCTGGAACGTTTACTGGAACTTCCCGGCCGATACTTCGGTGGAGTACAACTTCTTCTTCTGGATACGCAGCCGTGACGACGCCGAAGTGCCAGATCTTACGCCGGCCTGGGCCGACATGAGAGTTATCGATCCGAAACACGAACGCGATATCCTGGTCGTCAACTGGGCGCTTATCGACCCCGAGAATCGCGGCTTTACGGACTCGCTGAATACTTCCTGGAACGCCTATATCCAGAACTGGATCGACACGCGTTCCGAGAACATCGTATATGAGCCGTCCGTCGATTACATACCGATCACGCTGTACACGGGGACCAATGCGCCCAAATATCTTCGCTTCCTGCTGAGTCACAAAATCGTGATCAACATGCAGGATGTGGTGGAGAACTACAAATGGGGCGATGGCTCCTTCGTGCCGATGCAATACACTTACACGGCCCTTCAGACGGGCGTAAATATGTGGGTTGCCACCCGGCCTTGCATTGGCGCCATTGCTTTCCGCGGACCGCCTTCCGACTACAACGCTACCACCAACTACCAATACTACTTCGGAACCGAGCGATACAGGTTTGACGGTTGGGCCGGCTTTGCGGTCAACACTATCGAGTCCTGGAGAATTGAGGACTTCGTGGGCGCGCTCTCGCTGGATACCGATCGCTGGCCGGATCTGTCGGTCGACTCGGCCATGCTGCATCGCCGTTACGACTGGTGGGGCCCCTACCATTGGTCCAAGGACAGCCTGGATCTTCTGGGACGGTTCCAAATGCCGGGGAACGTCGACCAGTTGCCGATCGGGGCGCTGCCGGGCATTGGCTGGGCCGTGCGCTCAGTCGACACCGAGGCGATGTACCTTTATAAGTCGCTCTACGGCGCCGAGCATTTCCTCGGCAAGGACTTCAGCTACAACGGCCGCCCGGTGGCCCACCGGCTTAACCGGGGTATGTTCCGGACAGTGC
>Ga0272444_10001272_pt1 | contig 24556 bp, 18 predicted proteins | sample SSMForm13_FD_201033 | JGI IMG/M metagenome (GOLD analysis project Ga0272444, IMG submission 201033) | Marine sediment archaeal communities from Little Sippewissett salt marsh, Falmouth, MA, United States - SSM-Form-13 | ecosystem: Environmental > Aquatic > Marine > Wetlands > Sediment ...
GGGTGGGGGAGATCAAGGCGGGGGATGAGGTGCGGTAGTGGTGGATATTCCTCCGAAGTCAGAATATATGAAAAGGGCCAGTCAATGGCCCTTTTTTTATGGAAGCGTATTTATTTTTTATGGAACAGCGGACTGGGAGGACGATGTTCTATATATTCTCTCTCTCTTGACGGATGATCTCACCGCCTACACCTCATACCCCTCCCTGGGCTCCAGACCCGCGGCTTTCAAACGTTCGACCACATGAGGGTAGAGAATGACCGTTTCCTCCTCAAGATTCCTCTCCAGGTCCGGATGGATGATCTGCAGGGTCTCTCTCAGATGTGAGACTTGCTCCGGAGCGCTGAAGGAGGTCATCACGGCCGGGTGGCAGCTGATGCCGGATATCAGGAGATTCTCGAGGGCTTTCAGTTGTTTATTGAAGTACTCGGGGGAAGCGCCCGTGAGGCGTGAGAATTCTTTCGGATCGGTGCCCTTGAGAGAGACGCGGACGTGAATATTGGGGTAGACGGACAGTGCCTGGGCCAGCGACAGATCGACCAGCAGTCCGTTGGTCTCCAGGATGAAGGCCAGCCCGGCGGCCTCCAACGCGTGGATGATCTGCAACAGATGGCTTCGGCCCAGGGTGGGCTCATTGCCGCTGATACGGGTCAGGCTATAACGGTGTTTCTGGGCCGTATCGATGAGCGCCCGGGACACCTCGAAGGCATCATAAAATTGGCCTGCATCGCGCACGTTGTTCCGGGGCTGACCGCTCCAGCAGAACAGGCACCTCAGGTTGCAGCCGCAGCAATCGGCCGTGACGATCCCACCGTACCAGCGTCCGGCTCTGGCCAGCCGGTAATACTTGCGCTGGCCGTTGCGGAGAACGATCCGGCGGATGTCCGCGGCCAGTTCAGAGGGATCGTAGCCGGGGGCCTGACCCCTCTTCCCGGGCTGTGGTTCCGGATGATCTTTTTGTGTTTCCGGCATATTGAGGTTATTCAGTTCGGCCGAAGGTGGTAGATTATTTTTTATTCCCGTAGATGATCTCGATTTCCGTACCGCCAGTGGTCTTGTTTTCCGTCGCTCTGACCCACAGAGTGGCCCGGTTCGTTTTGTCATTCCAGGTGCCCTGCAGGCCGTTATCCAGCTTCGTCTGTTCGGCAAAGGTCCATACTTCTCCGGGTATTCCTTTTTTATAGAACTCCAGAACGTTTTTTGCGTTGTCCTGGGTCTCAAAGACCCGGATCTCGAATTTTGCATACTGCTGATTGCCGGGCATCATTCTCGCTCTTGTTGAGCTGGCTCCGGGGAAGGTGGGAAGCTGCTCCCACATCTCCTCAGCGGCCGCCCCGCCCTGTCGGATCTGCGTCTGGGACTGTCTCATGGTGGTCGATTCTTTTTCCTCTCCGCCCCCGCAGGCAAAGCTGGCGATGGTGGCCAGCAGGAAGACGGTCAGAACGACCCTCATCTTCATGATACCTCCTTCGAAAGATAACGGGGAATCATCAGCGTTTTTCCTCTCAATCTCCATTTTAGCACATTCCGGGAGATTTGTCAACAGCGAAATTCAGCCGCATTCAGACGGCGCGCCCGCCGGGCGTTGGGCGCGGTGACCGGCCGCCGGTCGGACCGGCCGCCCGACCGGCTCGATGGTCCTGGCCGTCAGACCGCAGGCGCCGTAGCTGTTCTCCACCTTTCCGGCGATCAGGTAGGGTCCGTGGCCCAGGGTCAGGTGAGCGTGCCGGCGGTAGACGTCGGGGAAGATAGTCACCTCGAAGGTTCCGGTGAGGTCCTCCAGGGACATGAATTTCATGGGCTGGCCGGTCTTCCGGGCGGTGATGCGCTTGGCGGCGATCAGCCATCCGATCATGCGGACCTCCCGGCCGGCGTGTTCCTCCATCCGGCTGGCGGTGACGATTCCCTGAAGGCCGGAGCGGGGCGCCAGCAATTCCAGCGGATGCCGGCTGACCATGTAGCCGAAGGTCTCCAGCTCGATGAGACACCGTTCCTCCAGGGAGTACTCCGGTATGCGCGGCACGATGTGAGCCAAGCTGCGGCCCAGGGCCTCTGTCACCGTATTTTCTCCGGGGTGACGGCCTTTTCCGGCGGCTTCCAGCCGCCAGAGCAATTCCGGCCGGCTGAGTTCGAAACAGTCCAGGGCTCCGCATCGGATCAGGGTGTGCAGCTCCTTGAATCCCACCCGGGCGCGCCGGCGCAGATCCGATAGGGAGGTGAAATAGCCCTCCCGGCGGGCCGTGAGAACGGATGCGACCGAGTCGGCGGAGAGCCCCTTGACGGCCATCAGCCCGATGCGGACGACTCCCTCCGAGCCGGTGTATTCGTCAGCGCTCTTGTTGATGTCCGGCAGCAGGATGTTCAGGCCCATCCGGCGGGCCTCCTGGATGTAGGCGCCGGGGCCGTAAAATCCGCCGCCGTTGGACAGCACGGCGGCCATGAACTCGCCCGGGTGGTGGGCCTTGAGATAGGCCACCTGGAAGGAGAGGGTGGCGTAGGAGGCGCTGTGGGCCTTGCAGAAAGCGTAGCCGGCGAAGCTGGCGATCTGCCGCCAGATCTCACCGGCCACCCGCCCGGATACACCCCGGCGCCGGCAGGAGCTCACGAAGTCCCTCTGCAGGCGGGCCATGGCCTCCCGGGACCTGAGTTTTCCGCTCATCGCCCGCCGCAGCAGGTCGGCCTCCCCCAGGCTCATTCCGGCCAGGTGATGGGCCACCTTGATGACGTCCTCCTGGTAGACCATCACGCCGTAGGTTTCTCCCAGGAGCTTCTCCAGCTTGGGATGCAGATAGCGGATCTGGGCCGGATCGCGATGCCGGCGGATATACTGATCCATCATGCCGCTTTCGGCCACTCCCGGCCGGATCACGGAGCTGGCGGCGGTGAGTCCCTCGAAGGTGTCGGTGCGAAGTTTTTTCAGCAGCGACCGCATGGCCGGCGACTCGATGTAGAAACACCCCATGGTGCGGCCCTCCCGAACGAGATCACGGGTGGCCGCGTCGCGGAAGACGGCGGGCGTGTTCTCCACCGGAGGGGCGCGGCCCTTATGCCGCTCCACGGCCTCCACAGTGTCCTGCAGCACGCCCAGCGACCGCTGTCCCAGCAGGTCGATCTTCACCAGGCCCAGATCTTCCACGGCGAGCATATCGTACTGGGTGATGATCAGCCCCTTGGGGGCCTTTTCCAGGGGCAGGTCGTCGGTCAGGGGGGTGGGAGATATGACTATGCCGCCGGGGTGCACCGAGAGATGGCGGGGATAGCCCCGGATGCGCTGGGCGGCGTTGATCACCGTGCAGTACGGTTCCCGGTCCAGGGGCAGATGGCGGCATTCGGGAAAATCCTCCCGCACGGTGCGCAGGTCCTGTACTCCCCAGAAGGGGATCGGAGAGGAGAGCCGGCCGATCTCCTCGGGCTCCAGCCCCATGACCTTGGCCACCTCCCGGACGGCCGAGCGGGCCCCCAGGGTGACGAAGGTGGAGATCATGGCCACGTGGTCCTGGCCGTAGGTCTGGTAGACGTATTCCAGGATCTGGTCCCGGCGCTTCCAGCAGAAGTCCAGATCGATATCGGGGGGAGATGTCCGCTGCGGATTGAGGAAACGCTCGAAGTAGAGATTGTGGGCCAGGGGATCCACGTGGGTGATCCCCAGGCAGTACGAGACGATCGAGTTGGCCGCCGAGCCCCGGCCGATGGCGGGGATGCGCATCGCCCCGGCCCGCCGGGCGATGTCCCAGACCACCAGGAAATAGGTGCTGAAGCCCAGCTGTTCGATGGTGTCCAGCTCGTATTTCAGCCGCTCGATGGCCCGCTCGGTCAGAGGGCGGTAGCGCCGCTTGAGCCCCCGGAAGGAGATCTTCCACAGGTAGGAGAAGGGCGTCTCCCCGGGGGGCAGGGGAAAGCCGGGAAAACGGTATCTTCCCAGGTTCAGGTCCAGCCGGCAGCGCTCCCGGATGGCCTCGGTGTTCTTCAGGGCTTCGGGAAACGCTCTCCACAGGCGCTGCATCTGTTCCGCGGCGGCCAGGTAGTTCCGGGCGCCGGCCTGTTCCTCTCCGTCCAGGGAGAACAGCGTCCGGTTGGTGCCGATGGCCCGCAGCAGACGGTGCAGGGGATGGTCGGCGGCCCGGACGAGGTACACGTCGCCGGTGGCCACCAGGGGAATGTCCCGCCGCCGGGCCGTCTCCACCAGGCGTTTGATCCGCCCGCGGTCCTCTTGATCGGCGGCCGGGGTCAGCTCGCCGTACAGATGGCGGCCGTCGACGGATGCCGGCAGCCGCTCCAGCAGGGCCGGATCGGCCGTCAGGATGATGACGCCCTCCGGTGGCTCCTGCAGCTCCTCGGCCAGACGGAACCCCTCCTGGAGCTTGCGGCGGGTGATCAGGCGGCAGATGCGGGAGAAACCCCGGCGAGTTTCGGCCAGCAGCACAGCCCGCGTCCGCGGGTCCCGGGGGTCGTCCAGCTCGACGCCCAGAATGGGCTGCAGGCCCCGTTCCAGGGCCGCCTTGTAGAACGGTATGGCTCCGTACAGGCCGTTGCGGTCGGTCAGGGCCAGGGCCTTCATGTCCAGCTCCCGGGCCCGTTCGACCAGGTCCTCGACGGTGGCCGCCCCGGACATGAAGGTGAAATTGCTGTGAACGTGAAGGTGAGTGAACGGGGGGAGGCTCATCGCAATGACGTTCCCAGATGCAGGGCGTCCGCGCCGAATTTTTCACGGACGAGATCGGCGCTGCGCAACAGCCGGGCTCTGCGAATGCGCTCCGAACGGTCGAACAGGGCGCCCTGAGGATCCCGGCCGGTCAGGCCGGACAGCTTGACGCCCAGCAGACGGATGCGCACCCGCCGGGTGAAGGCCTTTTCCAACAGGGCCCGGGCCGTCCGGAAGATGGTCACATCGTCATCGCTGGCGGGAATGGTCCGGGAACGGGAGACGGTCTGAAAATCGGCATAACGCAGCTTCATGCCCACGGTGCCGGCCGTCATTTCCTGGCGGCGCAGAGCATAGCCGGCCCGCTCGACCAGGCGGCAGAGGGTCGCTTCCAGGATGCGGGGATCGACCGTGTCGGTGTCGAAGGTGATCTCCCGGCTGATGCTTTTGGGCTCGCAGGATTCCACCACCGGCCGGAGACAGCTCCCCCGGGCCCGCTCGCTCATCTGATGGCCCCATGCGCCGAAGACGGCCGACAGCAGGGCCGGGGGCAGCCGGGACAGGTCCCCGATGGTGCCGATGCCGAGCTCACGGAGTCGGTCGCGGGTTTTCGGGCCGATGCCGGGAAGGTGGCTCACGGGCAGAGGCGCCAGCAGAGAGGCCTCCTCGCCGGGGAAGACCCACAGCAGCCCGTCGGGCTTGCACAGATTGGTGGCGATCTTGGCGATCAGTTTGTTCGTTCCCAGGCCGATGGACGACGGCAGGCCCAGCCGTTCACGGATGCACCCTTTGATCCCGGCGGCCGCGGCAAACAGGTTTCCGTAGAGGCGTTCGCAGCCGGTCATCTCCAGGTAGAACTCGTCGACCGAGGCCCTTTCCACCGCGGGGGCGTATGTCCGCAGTATGTTTTGAACCTCTCTGGAGAATTCCAGGTAGCGGCCGTGGCGGGAGACGACGAAGACCGCATCGGGGCACAGCCTCTGGGCCCGGGCCAGGGGCATGGCCGAGCGCACCCCGTATCCTCTGGCCTCATAGGAGGCCGAGGCCACCACGCCGCGTCCCCGGGGATCTCCTCCCACGATGACGGGCCGGTCCCTCAGCCGCGGGTCCAGAACGCGTTCCACGGAAACGAAGAAAGCGTCGAGATCTAAGTGAAGGATCTGTCGTCTCATAGTGGCCGGTCTCACATCTTGCGCACCACGCCGATAACCTTTCCGCCGATCCGCAGCCGGTCGTCGTCGCGGTCGATGAACGCGGGATCCATGGCATCGTTCTCCGGCTGCAGGCGGAGCCGGTTTCCCTCGATGAAGATCCTCTTCACCGTGGCCTCGTCGTCGACATAGACGACGCCAATCTCTCCGCTGGCGATGTCGGGCTGGTGCTTGACGACCACGAAGTCGCCGGGGAAAATGCCGGCTCCCTTCATGCTGTCTCCCTCCACCCGCAGGGCGAAGAGGGCTCCGTCGCGGCCGAAGAGCAGATCGAAGTTGAGCAGTCCCTGGAAATTCTCCTCGGCCAGGATGGGCTTCCCGGCGGCGATGTGTCCCAGAATGGGGCTGCCCCGGCCCCGGCGCAGCCCCTCGGCCACCTCCAGGGAGCGGGATTTCTCGGGCGTCCTTTTCAGATATTCCTTGCGCTGCAGGGCCAACAGATGATCGCGGACCCCATTGGGGGAGGAAATGCCGAACCGGGCCCCGATCTCCCGGATGGTGGGCGGGATTCCCCGCCCGTCGATCTGTTCCAGGATGAAATTGAGGATCTGTCGCTGTCTGGCGGTGAGCGGACCTTTCATGGCGAGGCCTCCCGGTGAGATGAGAAGCATTCTTGGAGCGCTCTCTTCATGAACCCTATCTTTACGGGCGCTATTTTTATAATACTGTAATTTTGTTCAGTTGTCAAGAGAAAACTTCACCGGGCGGGAGAAATATCTCCGGGATCGTTGGTGAGCTGGATCGGGGAGGGCCGAGCGGGAACAACCGAGGGGAGGTGCGGACCGTGTCCGGGGGAAAACGGGAGCGGGAGTTTCAGATGAGCAAACCGATGGTGCGGACCATGATGGCGGTGTAGACCAGGACGATGATGAAGGTCAGGATGATGAACTGATTGGCGAACTGCTTGATCTTTTTCGACAGGAACAGGGCCATGATGATGAACTGCACGCAGAGGGCCGTTTTGACCACGATGAAGAGGATCATGCCCTGCTCCATGAACCAGCGGAGCAACGGGTTGGCCTCGATGAAGAGGCCCATCTCGACGCCCCAGATGGTGGAGATCATATCGCCCATGTTCAGGATCAGCAGGGCCAGAAGCAGCTTCTTCAGCAGGGCCTGGTCGTTCGGTATCTCGATGGTTCGAGAGGTAGGGAGCATCGGGGTCATCACCTTGACGTGTGAAGACTTTTATTACCAACACGATAGAGAAAAACAGTCCGACACACAAGAAGGGGGCAAGATCCGTGCCGACGCAGGCGATCACCCCGGGCATCTTATAACTTGTTATTTTAAAGAACGTTAAAGTATCGATCGGAAACACGGAGGGCATGGCCGCGATCCTCAAAACGTCTGGTTTTCCGACACTTTTTCCCCGTCGTTGGTGAAGCGCCGATCCCCCAGGGAATTGAAAGTGTCCGGGGAGACGACGATTCATGGACGATGTTGACAGATTTAAAAAAAACCTCTCATCGGTGGGATAGGATCTGCCGGACACCGGTCACCGCTCCCTGATCCAGCGCAGCACCTCCGGCAGGGAGGGTTTTTTCCCGTACATCAGAATGCCCACCCGGAAGATCCTGGACACGGCCCAGATCATGCCCACGATGGTTGCCAGCAGCAGCGCGATCGAGGCCAGGATCTGCCCCGCCGGGGGAGCGGCCACGTTGATGCGCAGAAACATCAACATGGGCGCAAAAAACGGGATCAGGGAGAGGACCGTGGAGGGGATTCCATCGGGATTCTTGATGATCATGGTGATCAATAACAGCGGCACGATGAGCAGGGCGATGACGGGAAACTGAGATTGCTGAGCTTCCTGTTCGTTGGTGCAGATGGCTCCGATGCCGGCATACAGGGTGGCGTAGAGAAAGTATCCCAGAAGGTAAAAGAGGATGAAATAGAAAAAGGTTGCCGGGGGGATCATTCTGACGATGCTCCCCAGACCCAGATAGGCCGCTCCGACGGTGGTCAGGATGAGACCGAAGGCGATCCAAATGAGGTACTGGGTCAGCCCCACACAGCCCACCCCCAGTATTTTTCCGGCCATCAGCTGGCTGGGTTTCAGCGAGGACAGGAGGATTTCCACGATCCGTGATGATTTATCCCCGATGACGCCCCGCATGACGGTCACTCCATACAGCAGAATGGTCATGTAGAGAAAGAAGACGAACAGAAAGGTGGTCTGGAACATCTGGCCGAAACCGCTTTCCTTCTCCCCGGTCCGGCCGACCTTGAGGGTCTTCAGGTCGATACCGCGAGTCAGCTGTCCGATGCGCTCGGCATCCAGGCCCTCGTTATTCAGCCTCAACTCCACCACGATCCGGTCCAGGGCGCCCTCGATCCTTTCCAGCGTCGTGAAATCGCCCACATTGGCGGCGTAGAGCTGTGCCTCTCCCGTGCTCAGGATATCCGGCCCGATGACCAGATAGGCCGAGAGGGTTCTCTGCGTCACCTGGTCATTCAGAGACGCTTTGATACCTTCCCACCGGTCCGGGGCGACGGGGATATTTCGGAGAAGAAAGGTCGGCTGTCCGTTTTTCAGGGTGTCGCTGAGAGCCACCTGCAGGGGCGGGAAGATCCGGCCGGAATGGTCGATCACCGAGATGGTCCATTGCTCTCCCGTGGACATGGTGGCCAGCAGGCCGGGCAGCAGGATCATGGCGCTCATGAACACCGGAGCCAGCAGCGTGCCGATAAAAAATCCCTTGCTCCTGACGTGTCCGACATATTCTCTGTGTATCACCGCGATGATCTTATTCATCTCTTTCCCGGACCTTCTCGATGAAGATATCGTTCAGGCTGGGCTCCACGATCTCGTATCGGCGGATGCGCACCGACTCCATGGCCGCTTTCAGAAGATCCTGTGGATCGGCGGAGGGTTTCAATCGCAACTCGACATATTGACCATAAAGGTCCATCTGATCCACCAGGGGATGGTCGGACAGGAAGCTCTTGGGACCGTCGAAGGCCAAGCGGATGGTGTTCTGACCATACTGCGCTTTGATCTCGCTGAGGCGGCCGTCGAGGATCTTGCGGCCCCTGTTGATCAGGCAGATATGCTCGCAGAGTTTCTCCACCTGCTCCATCTGGTGGGTGGAGAGGATGATGGTCGTCCCGGCATCGTTCAGCTCCAGGATGAGATCTTTGATGCGGTTCACGTTGACGGGATCTAAACCCGTGAAGGGTTCGTCCAGGATCAGCAGCGGCGGACGGTGGATGACGCAGGCGATGAACTGGACCTGCTGCTGCAGCCCCTTGGAAAGCTCCTCGACCTTGTTGACCGACCGGTCCGCGAGATCGAAACGATCCAGCCAATGCCTGGCCTCCCGGCGGGCCTGGTTCCTTGACATGCCCTTGATGGTGCCCAGAAAGATGAGCAGGTCGATGACCTTCATCTTGCGGTACAGGCCGCGCTCCTCGGGCAGATAGCCGACGTGCCGGGGAAGGAGACGGTCCTGTCCGTCCTCGAAAAGAATGCGTCCCCGGTCGGGCCGAATGATGTTCAGGATCATTCGAATGGTGGTGGTCTTCCCGGCTCCGTTGGGCCCCAGCAGTCCGAACATCCAGCCCTGTTGGATCTTCAGGGACAACCCGGACACGGCGATAAGGTCCTGGTATCGCTTGGAGATATCTTCGAGCGTCAGAGCGTTCATCTCGGTTCTTCACCGTCCGGAATGGAATGGCGGATGAAAAGGAGAGCCGGCCATTGGGTGTCGGGGCCAGATGATGTCTGTTCCAGGAAGAGAAATGTGAGGAGCAATACCGTCAGGAATTGAAGATCGCAGATAGAAAAAGAGGGCTCAAGGATTTGAAAAACTCATCTCAGACGACACGGTAAAGGATTTGGGATCGCCCTCAGTTTTTTGTCATCGCTACCCAGAGGGGTCACGGCGAATAGTCTCAACCTCGGGGGATCGACCTTCATTTGTGCGTTGTAAAACGGTTTTCAAATGCTGAGCCCTCTTTCATTATTAAATCTAAAATGATAGAGGTCAGAAAGCAAGCATTTTTTTACGCGCTCTCCTCAAATGGCGGGAAATTGTTGACAAAGAAAGCGAATGATGCTACATTGTGTTCAACCATTTTTAAGAGCAATTTCCGTGCCTTTTCGCTGGAGATTGTATGGGCAAGTTGAAAATTCGCGGCCGGCAATGGTTCCTGCTGGCACTGTTCCTGCTGTTCGTCATCGCCCTGTTCAATGCCGCCGGCTGGTTTCTGTACCGCCGGGCGGCTTTCTATCTCGATGATCAGCTGGGACAGAGACTGGAGGCCATCGCCGCCACCGCCGCCCTGGGTCTGGGGCCGGATCTGGTCGAGTCGGCCGGGGAGGCGGGCGCCATTTTCCTGCTGAACGATGCCCTGCGGCAGATTCAGGAGGAGAACGGACTGGAAACGGTCCACCTGTTCGACCCGGAAGGCGGGACACTGGCCAGCACCAGTCAGCTTTCCAATTACCTGGTCGAAGATCCCGCGCCGGCGCTCGATCGGGAGGCGTGGCTGTTGGCCACCTCAGGGTTGCCCAGTGCCTCCCGTCTTTATAAGGTGGATGAGTTCTACCTGAAGAGCGGCTATGCCCCCGTGAGGAATCTTGGGGGAGAGGTGCTGGCCGTTCTGTCGGTGGAGGCCTCGGCCGGGTATTTTCGTGTTTTGGAACAATTCAAAAAGTCGATGATCGTGCTGGGTGCTGTCAGCCTTCTTTTTCTGACGGCCGCGGGCCTGTTGTTCTTCAAGCTGATTGATTCGCTGGCCCGGACGGAGATGGCCATCATGCGGGCCGATGCTCTATCCACGCTGGGCCGCATGGCAGCTCATATGGCGCACGAGATCCGCAATCCCCTGGGCATCATCCGCGGGTCCGTCCAGCGTCTGGAGGCCTCTTCATCCGTGGAGAAAAAGGATAGAGAACTCCTGAGTTTTCTGCCTGAAGAGGTTGATCGACTGGACGGGATCGTCTCGCGCTATCTCGATTTCGCCCGGATCGAGCCGCTCCGGCTGAGGGCCGAGGATCCGATCGCTCTGGTGAATGAAACGCTGGCCATGGCCCGACGGGAGCTGAACGAAAAAGGCATCCGCGTGTCCCTGTCGGCGCCCCCGACGATCCCGCCGATCCCGCTGGATGCTCAGCGGTTCAAAGGGGCCCTGCTGAATCTGTTATTGAATGCCATGGAAGCCATGCCGGATGGCGGCCGGATCCGCGTGACGGTGACCGGCGAAAAAAAATGGGTTCATGTGAGCGTCAGCGATACCGGACATGGCATATCCAAAGGACAGTTGAAGATGATATTCGAACCCTTTTTCACCACCAAGGAAAAAGGCAGCGGTTTGGGCCTGGCACTGGTGGCCAAGGTGGTCGAGGATCACCGGGGCCGTATCGAGGTGCGCAGCGTGCCGAAAAAGAGCACCACATTTGTGCTTTCCTTGCCAATGCGTTAATTTAGAGGAGCCGGGACCATGGCGAACATACTGGTGGTGGATGATGAGGTAAAAATGTGCATCATTCTCCAGGGAATGCTGGAGGACAGGGGTCACCGGGTGACCACCTCTCGGGATGGCGGGGAGGCGCAGAAACTGGTCGCCGGCCAGGATGTCGATGTGGTCATCAGCGATCTGAAAATGTCTCCCGTGGACGGATTGCAGCTTCTTCGGGCGGTGAAAAAGTCCAGTCCCGACACGGAGGTGGTGCTGATGACGGCCTATGCCTCGGTGCAGACGGCCATTCAGGCCATGAAGCAGGGGGCCTACGATTATATCATCAAACCCTTCGACCTGGATGAGATGGGCTTGCTGGTGGACAAAATTCTGGAGAAAAAGCGTCTGGTTTTCGAGAATCGACAGCTTCGGGAGGAACTTCATGGCGCCGAGGGACGGGAGATGGTCGCCGGGAAAAGTCCCCAGATGCAGGAGATGTTCACTCTGGTGGACAAGGTCGCTGGCAGTGATGTGACCGTTCTGATCCGCGGAGAAAGTGGAACGGGGAAAGAGCTGGTGGCCGAGGCTATCCACCACCGCAGCCCGCGGGTCGGGGGCCCCCTGGTGGCCGTCAACTGCGCCGCCCTCACCGAGACCCTCCTGGACAGCGAGCTGTTCGGTCACGAGAAAGGAGCATTCACCGGCGCCATCAAGAGAACATTGGGTCGTTTCGAGCTGGCCCAGGGGGGCACTATTTTCCTGGATGAGATCGGAGATGTGACCGCTGCCCTGCAGGCCAAGCTCCTGCGGGTCCTGCAGGAAAAGACCTTTGTCCGTGTGGGCGGCACGGAGACCATTTCGGCGAACGTCCGACTGATCGCTGCCACCAACAGAGATCTCGAAAAGGCCATTCATAGTGGTCTCTTCCGTGAGGATCTCTACTACCGGCTGAGCGTGTTTCCCATCCTGGTGCCGCCCCTGCGGGAACGCCGCGAGGATATTCCCGAACTGGTGAAGTTTTTTCTTCACAAGCGCGGCCGGCAGCTCGAGGATATCGACAGAGCGGCCGTCGATCAGCTGATGGATTATAACTGGCCGGGCAACGTTCGGGAACTGGAGAACGTCATCGAGAGAGCCGTCATCCTGGCGGCGGGAGAAAAGATCGAGGTCTCCCACCTGCCGTTGTTTTCGGCCTCGATGGGCTCGGCCGCTCTGTCTCGAGAGGAGCTGAATCTGGAGAAGTTGGAACGTCAATCGATTCTGCAGGCTCTCCAGAAAAGCGGCGGGAATAAGGCCGAAGCGGCCCGGCTGCTGGGCATCACCCGGAGAGCGCTGTATTCTCGTATGGAACGCCTGGGCCTGCGCAAGGCTTGACAGGACGAGCCGGTTCTGTACCTGCCGGTACATTTCTGTACCAGCAGGTCCATCCTATCGTCATGGCGCGGAGGCCATCTTTTTTCGCCACTGTATCGCTAAAACGTATATTGTTGATTGGTAATGAGTAATGTCGATCCCGGCCGGAAGAAGTCCCCGAGACACAGTCGGCACAAAGATTGCGGGTCATAGTCTCTGTCAAGGTTTCTCAGGAATTTCCCGCCAGTGATCTGCTCGACCGGAAGATTTGGAAGGAGGTATCCCCATGCGTGCCGCCGCCCGATACAGACGATGGCTGTTTACGGGTTTATTGGCCATCGTGCTGGCCATGGCGCTGGGATCTCGGGCCGTCGAGGCCCAGAACGCAGCCGATGTGCGGACGGAGCTGAAGGCCACCGATGCGATCCTGCTCAGGGCCAAGCGCCTGGTGATCGACGAGAACTGTCCCAGCCAGCAGGCCCGAGATATGCTCATTCGAGCCCGGGATATGCAGAAAAAGGCCTGGGGGGCGTTCGGCAACGGATTCCACCGCGTCGCCTGGCAGTCCACCAGCAGAGCCCGTGATCTGGCCCTGGAGGCCATCAAGATCGCCCAGCGCTGGCAGTTCGTCAAACAACATATTCAAAGGACGACCGATTTGGTCGAGCTGGCCACCGAGATGCTGGCCGCCCATCCTCACCCCCAGGCTGCCATCTTTCTGGAATCGGCCGTGGGACAATTCGAAAGAGGCAAGGAGGCGTTAAGGTCCGGTCAGATCCAGCAGGCCTATCATCTCCTGAAGAACGCCAACAAGCTGGCCCGAGATATCATCGCCCTGTTGGAGGATCATGGGCCGGGCGGCGACCGGGTGATGCGCGAACTGGAGCGGACCGATCATCTGATCGATCAAGCCCGTCCGGCCATCGAAGAGAGCGGGGATGAAAAGGCTCGGGCCCTCCTGGACCGGACTCTGCAGATCCAGGCCAAAGCTTACCATGTCTTCGAACAGGTCCGGTATCAACTGGCCCAGGGCCTCACTCTTGAAGCCCGGGAGCTGGCGGCCAAAGCCTGGGCGATGGTGTCAGGTCCGGTGTCTCCGGAACGGGTTCGAGAGGCGCTGGCGGCCACCGATGATCTCATGGATCGCGTCCGGCCCGTGATCATGGAAAGCCTGAACGAGGACGCCATCGAGCTGTTTCAGTCCGCCGGCGACCATCAGGAGAAAGCCAAAGCGGCGCTGGCCGAGGAGCGTTTTCAGATCGCTCTGGCCCAGACGAAGATTGCCCGCCGGCTGGTGGACAGGGCGCTGGAGATGGTCAACGAGGTTTAGGGGAGATGCTGCAACAGGCCGTCGATCTCTCGGAGGAAAGGCACAGGGGTGAGGAGACGCGTCGGTAAGGCCGTAGCGATGGGGTGGTGGTTGGCCGTGATGTTAACGGCTGGTCTGGCCTGGGGGCAGAGCTTGCCCGGCGGCTTCAGATTCGAGACTCAACTTCATTACGATTGGATGGGTCATCGTTACCGCCTGGGGGAAAGCGACACTCTGGACCGCTACGATGAAAAAGGCCTCTCGGCCGTTCTCACTTACGGAGACCGGTTTGGCGGCGGCATCTGGGCTGAGAACAGGGCCACTCTCAGCGATCGATCTGTCAGGGATGCTCTGGCGGTCGGCTGGAACTCCGCGACGTCCGATGCGATCCGGTGGGCGTTCGAGAACCGGCTGGAGGTTAAAGACTATCGCTGGCGGGGAGAGGATCTTTACGGCAGCAGCTATGCGGAGAACGATCTGACCGCGGAGGGCAGCTGGCCGCTCTCTGCGGGCCTACGCCTGGCGGCCCGGCAGGATCTTTCCTTTGTCGACTATCAGAAGGCCACCTCTTACTTCCGCGACGCCTGGCTGAGCCGGACGACTGCCGAACTGCGATGGGAACCGGGACTGCTGTGGGAGGTGACCACGGCCTACATGCTGGGTTTCAAGATCGTCCCCGATTCCAGCGGGATGGACTATCGAACCCATACAATATCTTCATCTCTGGATGGGTCCATCGGCTGGACGACACGGTGCCAATTGGCCGGATTTCTGGAAAGACGCCAGAACCGGGAACAGGAGCAGCAGGGAAACTCTCTTGATCTCATGATGGAGGCCGGGATCGAATATGATCTCAGCCCGCAGACCAGCCTGGTGGTCCAGGGGGATCTGGAGATGCTCACCTATGATCGTCCCGATGAGGTCTACTATGACAGCTGGTCGATAGTCGGAAAGGCCGGCCTGTCGCGGCATCTCTCTGAGAGCATGAGCGTCACCGCGCTGCCTCTGGTGCGGCGATCGGTGGCCAGGGAGACGACCATCGGCGAGACCTATCGGGAGATCGGAGCGGAATTGGATCTCGACTACTACGGCATCGGCAAACTCTGGGGCCAAGCTTCCGTCGAGATCGGCTTCCGCAACTACGATGATGCGGGCGAAGAGACTTTTTACAGCGATTACTATTCGATCCGTCCGACCGTGATGCTCAACCTGCAGTTGAGCAAGCAGGTCGATCTCGATCTGTTGCTGGATCACGAACCCGAATGGCACCGCCAGAAAGAGGATGATTTTGCATCCAGCCTGTTGTCCTGTTCCCTGAGCTACCGGTTTCGATAGAACGGTTTGGCCCTTTCCACCGGAGACCGCGCCCGCAAAGGCGCGGTTTTTTCATGTGCCCTGGAAAAGGTTTTAACTTGACAATGACCGAGGGATTTTTTAATGTTAGGCAGAGAGTTAGCCTCTTCTAAAGCGATCCGACCCTCCACCGCGGGGATCGGCGGTCAGTGAGCTCAACGGGGCGCGAGGTCTCTTCTGCCGGAGCGCCGAAGATTGGCCACAGTATGTTGGAAACTCAAATATATCGTTGGACTTATACCTCCATACTGGTCGTTCTCCTGTTGGCCGGAGGGCCGATTCGCGAGGCCCAGGCTGAAGGCGGACAAGGGCAAGACCGGCTGGTCGTGGCCCGGTTACAATATGGAGGCGGAGGCGACTGGTATAACGATCGGTCGATTCTTCCCAACCTGATGCGGGAGATCGAGCGCCGGACGGGGATAGCGGCTGCCGGCCAGGAAGCCATCGTCAAGCTGACCGACGCAGAGTTATTTCAGTATCCTTTTTTATTCATGACCGGCCACGGAAATGTGAAATTCGATCAGGAGGAAGCCGAACGTCTGCGGCTGTATTTGAGCTCGGGCGGTTTTCTTTACATCGATGATGACTACGGCATGGATAAGGCCGTGCGCCGGGAACTGAAAAAGGTCTTTCCGGGCCAGGAGCTGATCGAGCTCCCCTTCAACCATCCTATCTATCATCTGATGTACGATTTTCCCAGCGGGCTGCCCAAGATTCACGAGCATGATGGCAAACCTCCGCGGGGATGGGGCCTGATTCATGAGGACCGTCTGGTCCTCTTTTATACCTACGAGACCAATATCAGCGACGGCTGGGCCGATCCTGAGGTCCACCAGGATCCCCAGCAGATCCGTGAACAGGCCTTTCAGATGGGTGTCAATATCCTCCTGTATGCCATGCTCCACTGAGGGTCAGGGCCCTCTCCGCGTGCTGGGAGCATGAAATGGCCGAGGAATGAAATGGCGGAGGAATGAAATGGCGGATTCCAGAGCTGCGCACGGGGATCCTTCCAGAATCTCGAAAGCCTTGAGCAAGAGTCTGACAGAGGAAAGGATCCGGGTCAGCCCCGGGAGGCTGTCTCGATATTTGAAGGAACTTCGCGGGGCCCGCCGGATGTTTCCACTGGGCCGCGAAAGGGCTATGTTCGTCGGCCTGATGGAACAATGGCGAAAGATGAAAAAAGGCAAGACGGTCGTCCGCATCTCCCAGATGAAGGAAAAGAAAAAATTTCCCACCACGGTGAGCTTCGGTGTGCTGGGCTCGGACTGGCCGGGTCTCTCGGAAAGCTGCATCGGGGTCCTGCACCAGAAGGGTTACAACATCGGTTTTGCCAAGGGCATGGTCGTGGAACACGGCGGGCAGCAGCTGGGTGTGGTGATCCTGGCCGTGGAGATCAACTCCCCGCAGGAGCTGGACCGTCTGACCGCCGATAAAGCATATCTGGCAGAGACCCTGTCGAAGTCGAGCATCGGCAGCCTGGCCAAGGCCTATCTCATCGCCAGGGAGGGGAGACGTCTGGAGACCTACAGCCGGGTCATCGAGGCCATCGAGAAACAGTGTCCCCCGGAGGAGCTGGAGGATCTCCTGGGGCGCCGGGGCGAAGCGGTCATGTTTTTCGCCAGCCGTCCGGAGGAGTATGTCTACGAGCGCAAGGTAGAGGATCTGGTCGATCAGATCATCGTCAACAGCCGCTTTCTCAAGAAGGTTCGCGAAACCAGAGGCCGTCCCCAGGTGTGGATCAAGAACCTCAGGACGAAACGTGAGCACCTCACCGGCATCTCCGTGGCGGGCTACGACAGGGAGATCTCTCTGAACGACTGCCTGGAGGCCATCGAGCATGCGGTTCCGAATTTTAAACGCAAGTTCAATAAGGAGTTTACAACTCCTGACGGCGTCACCGTTTACCGCCTGGAGATCTGCGACAGCAAGGGCCAGCCCTACTCCCGGGACGAGGTTCGCCACATCCGCAAGGCGCTTTTACAGATGGCCACCAGCAAAAAATTTCAACGGGCCCGCTGGACCGATGCCCCGGGCGGATTCGAGCACTATATCCGGGCCATCATACCCCTGTTGCTGAGAGAATACAGGACTTCCGGGATACCCCAGGTGTATTTCAGCATCGCCAAGTCCACAGATTTCTATCTCGAGTTTAAGATCATCATCATCCTGTCCGGCAGTCGGTCCGAACAGGAGAAGCAGATCTTCGCCCTGGTGGACGCCCTCGAGTCGGTCGCGGGAATGAGCGTGTTATCGTCCAAGCCGCCTCGTATGATGGGATCGGAGGGTTTCAACGTCATCGATCTGCAGGTTGACCTGGATCGCTTTCGCGACCGCCGCAGCCTGTACCAGGCCATCAAGAGCCAACTGAGCGTGAAGATCGGTCAGTTCCGAGATTTCGATGAGGGCATGCGCATTCTGGAGACGCAGAAATTGGCGCAGGTGCGGGATCATTTCAAGCGAACCAGCGAAGACCTGGTTCGCGAATTCTACTACGGCCTGGAGGATTTCTACCGCGTCAGCGCCACCGTCGAGGAATTGGTGGAACTGATCCGCATGGGCATGCGGGTCCAAAGAAGATTGGCGCAAAGCGGGAAGCCGTTTATCATCGAAGGCAGGAATGTCTCGGTGGGACCGGCGCGTGACGCCGCCCAGATCACCCTGGTCGGCATCGCCTCCGACCTGCGTACACCCTCATTCAAGGGCTGCCTGAGCACACTCAGCGATTACGAAGTGACCATGAGCCGGGTACAGCGGGAAGAGGCCACGGTATTGCTCCTGCGGGTGGCCAGGAACGGCCATGCCCTGGACGGCAAGAACCTCAAACAGCTGAACCGTGAGTTGCGGCAGTCTCTGATAACCTGCGCCATGTCCGACTAAAAACTCGGCACCGAAAACGCCGGCTTCCGGGTAAAAAGATCTGATGGGTGGGTCCAAGGAGGATGCAATGCCAAATGGTATGCGAAGGAGAGAATTTCTGAAGAAAGGCGCCTGTGGAGCCGGCCTGGTCATGGTCTCACCGTTTCTGTGGGACGCGGTCCGTTCCCGGGCTATCGCGGGTCTTGAACATCAGGAGGAACCCTTGTTCGGATTAATGCAGGAAGATCTCAGCCAATTATTGCACGTTGCCCTTGAGGATGGCGGGGATTTTGCCGATGTCTACCTGGAAAGACGCCTGCGAAGAGATATCGTCATGGAGGAGAACCGGATCTCGTCCATCCAGATGGGCATGGACCAGGGCGTCGGCATCCGGGTCGTCTCGGGCGACTCGACCGGTTACGCCTATTCTGAGGATCTCTCCCCGGACAAGCTGCGGGAGGCTGCTAAAACGGCTTCCTTTGTGGCTCATTCCGGAGGAGCGACCAAACCGCAGCCCATCACCAGGGGTCAGGTTTCCGATCTCATTCCATCACAGATCCCGCTCCAGGGGGTCGGAGAGGATGAGCGGCTGGAGGTCATCAGGCGGGCCAATGAAGCGGCTCGATCCTATGATGGTCGCATCACCCAGGTGGAGATTCACTATCAGGAAGAGATCAAAGAGATCGCCATCGCCAATTCCCTGGGGGTCTGGGTCCAGGACAGGCAGCCGCTGATCTATTTCATTCTCAATGCGCTGGCCGCGGATGGCAGCCAGCGGCACCGGGGACGGCGCCGGATCAGCGGGCACATGGGATTTGAGCTGTTTGCCAACGATGTTCCGGAACAGGTCGGTCGCGACGCCGCCCGGGAGGCGGTGGATATGCTGGCGGCCGTGGATGCTCCGGCGGGACAGATGCCGGTGGTGGTTTCCAATGGATGGGGCGGGGTCCTCTTTCACGAGGCCGTGGGGCATGGCCTTGAGGCCGACGGCATTCAGCGGGGGACCTCTTTTTATGCCGGCAAAAAGGGCCAGCGGGTGGGCTCCGATCTGGTCACCCTGGTGGACGATGCCACCGTACCCAATCTGCGGGGCTCCTTCAATGTGGACGATGAGGGAACGCCTGCCCAGAGGAAGATCCTGATCGAAAAAGGCGTTCTTCGGGGTTACATGTATGATCATCTCACGGCCCGCCAGCTGGAGGCCAGTTCCACCGGCAACGGCCGGCGGCAATCCTTCCGGCATTATCCTCTGGTGCGCATGACCAACACCTATGTACTCAATGGCCGGTCCAGACCGGAAGAAGTCTTTACCGAAACGAAAAACGGTCTGTTCGCCAAGGGTTTCGTCGGCGGTGTGGTGGATACCACCTCGGGGAGTTTTACCTTCACCGTCCGGGAGGCCTATCTGATCGAGAACGGTGAGGTGACCAAACCGGTGAAGGGGGCTACCCTGATCGGCAGTGGTCCGGAGGTTCTGGAAACCATCGATATGGTGGCCGACGATCTCGATTTTGCACCGGGTACCTGCGGGAAGGGCCAGTGGGTGCCGGTGACCAGTGGGCAGCCCACCCTGCGCATCGGCAGGATCACGGTGGGGGGTACAAGAGCTTGAGATCAGGACGATGAAATCCGTCCGAAGAGAATATCCCTTTACGGAGGTGAGTTTTGAAGAGCGAAAAATTCGCTGCCGACATACTGGACATGTTGATCGGGCAGGGAGCCAGCGAGGCGGAAGTTTTCCTGGAGGAGGGTTCCCGGTTGCGGATCGAGGTTCGCAAGGGAACGGTGGAGTACCTTAAAAAGGAAGACTTCCGGGGCATCGGTTTGAGAGTCTATGTCGGTCAGCGTATGGCTTTTGTAGATACGGCCGATTTCGATGACGGTTCCCTTCGGGCGCTGGCCGGAAAGGCGGTGGAGCTGGCGAAGATGACCGGATCTGATCCCGTCAACGGTCTGCCCGTGGAAAAGGGAAAGGTCCGGGTCACGTCTCTGGTGGACCAGAAGCTCTTTTCCATCTCTTTACAGGAGAAGACCGAACGTTTGATCGAAACCGAGCGGCTGGCCATGGACTATCATCCCCTGATTACGCTGTCGAACGGCGCTTCATACAGGGACCTGTACCGATCGGTGACCGTGGCCAATACCCACGGTCTTTCCCACGCCTACGAGGAAACCAAGGTCTCGATGGATATTTCCGTGGTGGCCATCAAGGATGATGATAAAAAGGACGGCTGGGACAGCTGCCATCGGCGGAGATACCGCCTCCTGAGGAAACCGGCGGAAATGGCGACCATCGCCGCCCGCATGGCCGTCTCTCTGGTTGGTGGAAAACCGGTTCCCAGCCGGGAAGTTCCGGTGGTCTTCGATGCCCGGGCGGCCGGGGGATTGGTGGGCGGACTGGCCGGGGCCGTCAACGGGAAAGAGGTCTGCCTGGACAATTCCTTCCTGACCGGGATGCTCGACAAATCGGTGGCCTCGCCTCTGGTGACCATTACCGATGACGGCACGCTGCTGAGAGGAGTGGGATCGTCTCCCATCGACGGGGAGGGCGTCGGCACGCAGAAAAAGACGATCATCCAGGAAGGTGTCCTGAAGGCTTATCTCTATGACACCTATGGCGCTCGCAAGGCCGGTGCTGAATCGACGGGTAATGCTGGCAGAGGTTCCTATAACGATCTTCCCCGAATCTCGGCCACCAACTTCTATATGACCAATGGCGGCACCAGGGCGGGCGATCTCATCGGAGATATCGAGCAGGGGCTGTTCGTCCAGGAAACTATTGGATTTGGGGCCAATACCACTACCGGAGGATATTCCGCCGGAGCCTTCGGCCGCTGGATCGAGAACGGCAAGTTGACCGTGCCGGTCGCTCAGGTGACCATCGCCGGCGATCTGATCAAGATCTTCTCGGCCATCGATGCGGTGGGCGATGATCTGGAATTCAACGGCCGCATTTCTTCGCCCAGCTTCCGGGTCGCCCGCATGACCGTGGCAGGAACATGATTTGAGGAAAACAGTCACATGGTATCGAAACTTCATACCGTTGTTACCATATTCTTACTGCTCAACCTGATCCTTTCCATCTCCGGGTGTTCCACCAGGGCCCCGCTGACCAAAGAGGATCCCTCACAGTGGTCGGCCCGGTCGAAGATCTTTATCGTTCTCGCCGATGGAAGGGAATACGCGGTCATGCAGCCCAGCCTGACGGATTCCAAATTACGGGGCACTTTTTCTCCCGATGATCGCCAGGAGGTGGAACTGGCCGAGATCGAGTCGATGTCGGTCAGGCAGATCGATAAGGCCAGAACGATCGGGCTGGCCGTCTGGGCTTTGACGGCGACAGTGATCCTGATCATCCTGCAGGGCGATGAAAACAGCGGAACGCCCTGCCCCACCTGAAAATGAACGACGGGGCGGGTCCGCCCTGATCTCGTTCTCCACGAGCCATGATCGGTCAAACCATCTCTCATTACAAGATCCTCGAGAAAATCGGCGAAGGCGGCATGGGTGTCGTCTACCGGGCAGAGGACACCAAGCTGAAACGCCCGGTGGCTCTGAAGTTCCTCTCGCCCGAGCTGACCCGGGACCCGAACGCCAAGGAGCGCTTCATCCGTGAGGCCCGGGCAGCTTCCGCTTTGGACCACCCCAACATCTGCACCGTGCACGATATCGATGAGACCGCTGACGGCCGGCTGTTCATGGTGATGACCTGTTATCAGGGAGAAACCCTGGAAGAGAGGATCGGCCGCGGTGCCCTGAGACTGGATAAAGCCGTTGAGATCGCCGCCAGTGTGGCCCGGGGGCTGGAGAAGGCTCACCGGAATGGTGTGGTGCACCGAGATATTAAGCCGGCGAACATCTATCTCACCGAGGATGGCCAGGTGAAACTGTTCGATTTCGGCCTGGCCGTTCTGAAGAGCGAGCGCCCGGTTGACGATCCGCATGTGCTGGCAGGAACGATCTCCTACATGTCTCCCGAGCAGATACAGGGCGCGACGGTGGATGCCCGGTCGGATATCTGGTCGCTGGGAGTCGTTCTCTACGAGATGATCGCCGGTGAATCTCCCTTCACCGGGGAATACCTCCAGGCCCTGGAATACTCCATACTGAACGAGGAACCGCCTTCATTGAGGGGCCGCCGGCCGGGCGTGCCGCTGGAGCTGGAGAGCGTGGTCACCCGGGCGCTGGTAAAGGACCGTGAGCAGAGGTACCAGCAGGTCGAGGAGGTGCTGGCGGACCTGGCGCGAGCCCATCATGAACTGGAGTCTCCCGCCCGGTCACAGCGTCCCCTGGCCGTCATCAGTTTCGAGAATCAGACCGGTGATCAGGATTATGATTATCTGCGCAGAGCCGTTCCCAATTTGTTGATCACCAGCCTGGAGCGTTCCCAGTACTTACGGGTGATCACCTGGGAACGGCTGCAGGATCTGTTGAGACAACTGGGCAAAGAAAACGTGGACGTCATCGACCGCGACCTGGGATTTGAGCTCTGCCGTCTGGATAGTATCAACACCATCGTCCTGGGCAGTTTCACCAAGGCGGGCCAGGTTTTCGCCACCGACGTGAAGATACTGGACGTGCGGACGAAAAAATTGCTCGGGAGCTGCAGCTCCAAGGGCCGGGGAGTCGACAGCATTTTGACCAAGCAGGTCGATCAGCTCTGCCAGGAGATCGTCCGCAGCCTGGGTATCGCTAAAGAGGGGAGGGAAAAGAAAGAAAAATCGATCGCCGAGTTGACCACCTCCTCCATGGAAGCCTACCGTTATTTTCTTCGCGGCCGGGACAGCTTCGAAAAACTCTACAATGAGGAGGGCCGGCGTTACCTCGAAAAGGCTGTTGAACGTGATCCCAACTTCGCGGTGGCCTATCTCTATCTGGCCTGGATCCACGACCGGCTGCGCGACAACAGTGCCCGGAACGCGGCCTTTGAAAAAGCCAAGGCCTTATCGGATCGGGCCACGGAAAAAGAACGGCTCTATATTGAAGCTGCCTATGCTCGTACTATTGAACAGGATACGGAGAAACGATATCAGACCCTCGGTAAGATCGCCCGGGAGTATCCCGGGGAAAAACGCGTCCATCACCGTCTGGCCTCTCACTATCGGGGCAAACGGCAGTTCTATCAGGCGGTGGAGGAATATAAGAAGGTCCTGGAGCTGGATCCGAATTACGGATGGGCTCTCAATGAGCTGGCTTACATGTATACCGATATAGAGGAATTCGATCAGGCTGCTGAGTATTTCCAGAGATATGCCGACATCTCCCCGGGCGATGCCAATCCGGTGGATTCCATGGGCGAGCTGAATTTCAGGATGGGCCGGCTGGACGAGGCCATCGACAAATACAAGGAGGCCCTGGAGATCAAGCCCGATTTCTATTACGCCTACTGGGAGATCGCCTATATCTACGCCCTCAGGGAGATGTATCGGGAAGCTCTCGAATGGATCGACCGCTACATAGAGCATGCTCCATCCCTGGGCACCCGGGCGGAGGGCTGCCGCTGGAAAAGCTTCTATCGCTGCTGGCTGGGCGACATCGATGGCGCCCTGGCCGAGGCGCAGAGATTGGAGACCGTGGCCAGGGAACATGACAATGACTTCTGGGCCACCGAGGCCGACCGGGTAAGGGGTTGGATCTATTACGATCGGGATGAACTGGTCCTGAGCCGGAAACGGCTTCAGCGCTGCTTGAAGGCCATCGAGAAAGATCCCCGGGAGTATATCCCGCCGACGCTCAGCTACACGCCTGCGTACTCCGAGCAGGTGGCTGTGCTGAAGGCCACCTATGCCTTCGCCCTGGCCCTGGTGGCTTTGAAGGAAGGGGATATCGATCGCGCCAAGAGTGAGTTGAAAACCATGGAACGGACCCTTCCAGAGTCCGCCACGCTGCTGAAGGGAGAAATACTGCTGGCGCAGCACTCCGCCGACGAGGCCATCGATTTCTGCAAGCGGGCACCGGCCTGGCGCATTCCCTATATGAGCGACACATCGGGCATGCTGACCTATAACCTTCCCTTCCGCAAGGACACTTTGGCCCGGGCGTATCTGCTGGCCGGTCTGCCCGAGAAGGCTGTCGACGAATATGAGCGCCTGATCGCCTTCCGGCCGGACAGCCGGGACCGGCGCCTGATCCATCCCATATACCATTACCGGCTGGCCGATCTTTACAGGGAACAGGGCCAAACCGATCATGCCCTGGAACAGTATGACCAGGTGCTGGAGATCTGGAAAAGCGGCGGAGCACGTCTCGAGGAGGTGGGCTCGGCGAAGGGAAAAGTGGAGAAGCTGGTGATGGAGGAATAGAATCCGCGAAGGACCTGAATGACAAATGCTGTTTGATTGGCAGTAAACCATGATCAACCAAACCATTTCCCACTATAAAATTCTCGAGAAGCTCGGCGAGGGCGGGATGGGGGTAGTGTAC
>Ga0272444_10001278_pt1 | contig 24467 bp, 23 predicted proteins | sample SSMForm13_FD_201033 | JGI IMG/M metagenome (GOLD analysis project Ga0272444, IMG submission 201033) | Marine sediment archaeal communities from Little Sippewissett salt marsh, Falmouth, MA, United States - SSM-Form-13 | ecosystem: Environmental > Aquatic > Marine > Wetlands > Sediment ...
ACCGTCAGTATTGTTGAAGCGGCCAAGGGAATCTGTAATACGCCGGCGGATTATTCCGCATTCGTGGAAAAAGCCCGGGCCTTGCGTAACACAGAATACGAGGTGCTCCAGCGGCTGCGGCAAATCGGAGATGAGCCTGAAAAAATCCGTTCCAATTTCATCAAGTTCAATTATAAAACCCTGATCGGGATTCTCGATGCGATCAATGGCGAGGCCTCGATCAAATCAGCCGTCCGCGGTGCGCCCGATCAGTTTATCGAGCGCTATGAAGAAATCCTTGACCTGCTCGATGGCATCAAAATCCCGGAAAATTACCCGATGGTTGCCAGCCATCTCAAGTCCGCACGTCATGAAATCTCGGAAAGCCCCACCAAAAAAGGCAAGGTAGTCCTGGACGAATTTCTTGAAGCCGAACTCAGCCAGGAACCGCAGGTGGGGTTTATCATCGGCGTGGGCGCCAACGAGGTGACCGGTGTCCTTTTGCCTATCGCCACCAGCTTGACCTATGGATGGTCCTCGGACAAGGTCATGGTCACCGGTGCAGTATCGTCTTCATCGTCGGCCGGCGCCCAGATGGAAATGGCCGTCCAGATGACGCAGCAAAGTGCCCACGAAGCCTTGACCATGGTCAAAAATTACCTGCAGGACATGGATCCCAAGGTCAGCACGGCCCGCCTGCTGGGCGAATTTCTGGAAAATTACACCATTCACCATCAGCTGCTCTCGGCATCTTACAATGTGGGCGGTCCCTCGGCCGGCTATGCCCTGGCCATCAACACCTTGTCGGCGCTGATGCATGTTCCCGTGTACAACGATTTTGGGATTACCGGCGCGCCATGGACCAAAGGCGTCAAGCGCGGTGAGGTCGGTGGATCGGTAATCATCGGCGGCCAGCGAAAAAAAACCGAAAAGGTCCTCATGTACTTGCGGCGGATGTACATGCCCCTGAAAAACTACATGGATCTGGAACAGGAATTTTTGGTCAATTACTGGACACAGGACAAGGACATTTTAGGCGTTACCCATTTTGGCGATCTGGTACCGGAAGTGATCTGTCTGGACCCTGAATATGAGCAGATGTTACAGGAATTGATTTCTCTGCGCATCCGCTACAAGATGGATAAATACCAGGGCAAAGGCACCGATGAAATCATTAAAGACGATATTTTGAGAAAGAAAGAAATCCTCAGGCTAAGAGCCGAAAAAGAGATTAAAAATCACTTGGGCGCCCTACGGCGCTACTTGCGCAGCCCGGCAAAGGATCCGCATCTTTCACTGGAAGAAATCTTCAGGCAGGGTGACTCGTCCATTTCGGTGGTCACCGATCCGGTGAAACGCTGGCTGCACAAGGTGGGTATTGGTAAAAAGAAGGTTAATCGTCGCGTCACCCCTTAGCGCCTGTTTGATTGGTTTTAAGACAGTGGCGAGGACTGTTAAATGTCAACGATTCGCCCGCCGACAATGCGGTGAAAGATATGTTCAAGTGCCTCTGGAACCTGCTCCACGGGCCCTTTTAGAACCAACAAATCGGCCCGCATCCCAGGTGCCAGAGTTCCCCTGTCCGCCAATTTCATTAGCGCTGCGCCGTTTTGGCTGGCGCACTGAACGGCCGCCTCGATACTGAATCCAGCCAGGATGAGCAATCGGAACTCTTCTATTACTGCCTTTCCATGATGAACACCAGGACTGCCGGCATCGGTTCCCAGGGCAACGGTGACCCCCATCTCCCGGGCGATGCGGATCTGCTCCAATTGGTGCTCCAGATTCCGGCGTGATACCTCGGCAAACGATGGATCGCTGCGGTGTCCTTGATTTTTCAGGTAATCTTCATAGGCCTTCATGGTCACGGCCGTCGGCACCCAGGTGACCTGCCTGTCAACCATGCGCTGCATATTTTCCTTGCCCATGAAAAACCCGTGCTCGATACTATCACATCCCGCTTCCACTGCCAGTTTCACCGGCAGAATCCCATTGGCGTGAACCATCGTGGGTTGACCCTTGGCATGCGCCAGGGTCACTGTTTCGGTCAGGTCACGTTGCTCGAACTGGGCCGGTGTCTCGACGCCAAACTGAGTCAGACTGTTAAGCCCCGAGTTCACCAATTTGAGATGATCCCGGCGTGGATCGATCCTGAAGGCACTTTCGGCCAGGCGTAATCCGTCGTCGACGGGCACACCGATAAGTTTGCCATATCGCCCGGGTGCATGGTGGGCCCGGCCAGCAGAAGCGATAGTTACGATTTTAGTCTTATTGCCTGCATCCCACTTGTAGCGCAAGGTGTCGCCATGATGATCCCCGCCGTCACGGACCGCCAGCACCCCGCAGCTCAAGTGCTGAAAGAGATGATGATCGATGATCTGCCGCCGGTCAGCGTAGGTGCTTTGCAGCTGGTTTTGACGAACCGACATATCGGTACTGCCGGACATGACCAGATGGACATGGCTGTCCACCAGTGCAGGGATTACCGTACAATCGGAAAAATCGACAATATCCACCACTGGTGGTAGTGGTTGATCCGCAGCCACAATTTGTTGTATTCGGCCCATCTTAATAAGGAGCACCCGATTTTCCTCGGCCGGGTTGCCGGTTCCGTCAATGAGCCATCCTACGCGGTATCCAATCAAATCTTTAGACATGTTATTTTTCCTATAACCAACCCTTGGTCAGACTGCAACCCCGGTGTTGACGAAGGCCATCATGAAACAGAAATTACACCCCTGCCAAGACGCCTGACAAACGGTAAATCTGCCGGAGTAAAGGAAAAGGTGGACAGCCTGGAAGGGCAAACCCATTGATAGGCGCTGTGGGTCAACAGCTTGAAAGCTGCGCCGTTCCAATAGGCCCGATACGCCATCAGTTCAATGGAGATATGGTCGTAGTGATAAACACTGGACCCCAAAAAGGAACCGATGGTCGCGTCCATGGCTAATTCTTCGTGGAGCTCTCGTTTCAGGCACGCTTTTGGGGTTTCACCGGATTCAACCTTGCCCCCTGGAAATTCCCATAATCCGGCCATGCGGTCCTTTTGCCCGCGCTGGGTAATCAGAATGGTCCCGTCCTTTGCAATAATTGCAGCCGTGACCGGAACAATGCAGTTTTTATCATCCATATCAGATTTGTTTCATCTAAGTCACTGTGTTGATCTGAATCACTGGTGGATGATCCAGCGTCCGCTTGACAGTGCACATTTGGGCTGCACGTACCACAACTTTTTTGTATTTTTCTGGAAAATCGGACGGCAGATGAATATCCATATTGATTTGTTCCATTAAATGCGTTTTTTCATTTTTTTGGAAGCCAAGGGTCATACCGATGTGATCACTAGGGATGTTACGCCTTTCGCAAAAATAGATAATGTAGGCCCCGGCGCAGGTCCCCAGCGCCGCCAAAAACAGATCATAGGGCTCGGGCGCCATCCCATCACCGCCCTCGCTGGTCGGTTGATCCGTTTTTATGGTAAAGCCTTTGTAATTTGCGCTCACCTGCTTGTTGCCGTTAAAATTGATTTTCATGTCCATGGATCAAATCTCCAGCTGGTTCTTGTCGATCTTGTATTTTTTCATCTGGTTCCACACACTGGTACGGGAAATACCCAAAAGGCGCGCAGTTTCGGACTGATTGCCCTTGGTGCGCTGCAGCGCATCCACCAGTCGGCGCCGCTTGACGTCATCAATGCTTTCATCCAGTGGCCGAGCGGCCTGGCTGCAAACCGGATCGCCATTTGCGATTTGGGGGGGCAGATGGTCCGGGCCGATCATTCCGCCCGGGCAACTGACAAATGCGAATTCAAACGCGCTTTTTAGCTCCCGGGCATTGCCCGGCCAATGGTAGCGCATCAACAGTTCCATTGCGGGTTTGGAAATGCCGTCCAGTTTTTTACCACTTTTCAACCGGATGCGATTGAAAAAGGAGCGTGCCAACAAAGGAATATCCTCACTGCGGTCCCTTAACGGAGGGATATGAATCGGAATGACGTTAATGCGGTAATAAAAATCCTCGCGAAACGCACCGCCTGCGATCATCTGTGGCAGATTGCGGTTGGTGGCGGAAATGATACGCACATCGACCGTGATGGGTTGGTTGTCCCCTACCCGTTCGACCACTTTTTCTTCCAGCACCCGCAACAATTTCACCTGGGTGGAAAGCGGCAGATCGCCGATTTCATCCAGGAAGATGTCTCCGCCACTGGCGGTTTCGAAGCGCCCTTCCCGACTTTTGTGAGCACCGGTGTAGGCCCCTTTCACATGCCCAAACAGCTCACTTTCCAACAACGATTCGTTTAGGGCGGCGCAATTGACTTTCACATAGGGCTGTTTGTGGCGCAGGCCGGCATCATGAATAGCCCGGGCCACCATCTCTTTGCCGGCCCCGCTTTCCCCGTAAATGATCACCGGTGCGTCGGACCGGGCAGCGTTGGTAATCAATTCAAACACCTTCTGCATGGCCGGGCTCACGCCGATCATACCATAAAAACGATCCTCGGCGTCCAATTCCTGGCGGTAGGTTTCAATCTGTGTTTCCTTTGCCACCAGCTCCGTGATATCGGTCATGGTTTCCACCGCACCGGTGATCCCCCCGTTTTGATCTTTGAGTACCGATGCATTTTTCAGGATGTGTACCGTCCGACCATCCTTGCGGGTGATACTGCAACGCTGTTTGCTCAGATGGCCATGCTTGAACATCACACACCAATGGCAGTCCTCCTTCTGCCTGGCGACATGGCATGATGTACAATTGATCGTGGTGCATGACTTGCCGACAATTTCATGCCGCAAGTACCCGGTAATTTGCTCGAAGGCACGGTTTACAGAAACAATAACCCCCTCCGGGCTGACCACCATCACCCCATCCTGAATGGTATCCACCACCATTTTCCAGTAGGTATTGATGTCAATGCTGCTCATTTTACCACCGCATTGTTCACATGGTTAACAAATTGCTTGTTCATAAAATTAACACATGAACAGTGTGTTGCCAAGTCGGCAACCCCGCATAATCGTCCTGAATGATGTTTATCTTATTTTTTCCGTTCTTTATCTTGCTGAAATTTATAGCTAATAAAAATTTATGAATTAGCGTTGGGTGTTATGGCATCGGCATTGCTATACCGAAAATACAATCAGTTGAAAACACTTCTTATTAATCACTGAGACACAGGCTCCATAATGGTGTCATTTGATTTACGCAAGACATTGATTCCCTTCTCCATGCTGCAGATCAGTAATCTGTTCCGCGAAATGGAACCCGGGGAAGAAATGGAAATTTTAGCGGGAACCGATCCGACTGAAACCTCGATATTAAATGATGTCCTGCTGATTTTGCCCAGTGCCCAGTACGATCTGATTTCCAGAGAAACCACCAAATCCGACAGCCCGGTCACCCGGCTGAGGCTGAGGAAGAAAAAAGACGCCAACTCACAACCAACGAAAGGAAAACCATCATGTCTGACATCGATCTGAATGCCGTTGAAGTCGCCAGCACCGTTGACGCCAGAGGCAGCGCCTGCCCCGGCCCGCTGCTCGAAGCAAAAAAAGGCATCGGCAAAGTAAAAGTCGGCGAAGTACTTGAAATTTACTCTAATGATTCCGGCACACGCACAGACATTCCCGCATGGGCAAACAAAGTCGGCCACGCCTACCTGGGCGTCCAGGAGGCTGACGGCTATGACAAACACTTTGTGCGCAGAAGCAAATAGACGGGGGCGCTATGCCATCAACGCCAAATGAAAAAACGGCAGGCAAAATTCTGATCCTGGCCACCGAAAGCTGTGCCTACCCGGGTGCTGATTCGGTGGGCCAGGCCCACGCCAGCTATCCGGCCAACACCTATATCCTCAGAGTCAAGGCACCGGTTCTTTTTCCAGAGCAGTTTTACCTGGATTGTTTTCGTAAAGGAATCAGCGGCATCATTGTCATGTCATGCGGTGAAGAATGCCCCTATGAAGGGGCCTACAAAGCGTTGGCCAAGCGCCTCGACCGGGTTTATGCCATGATGAAGGAGCTGGCGCTGGATATACGCCGGCTGCGCCTGACGGCGATCTGCACGGTGTGTAACCGGGCGTTTCTCAACGAGGTCAACCAGATGAACACACTGGTCCAGGAGATAGGGCCGCCGCAACTGGCTCAAGAGCCTGTTTGAGAAGTCTGGACGTTTCAGGAGGAATGAATGAGTGCCAAACGCAAAACCAACTTTGATGTGCTTGTTGTCGGCGGCGGCATTGCCGGACTGCAGGCCGCGTTGGACCTTGCCGACCAGGACTATCAGGTCGCGGTTGTCGAAAAAGACGCCACTATCGGCGGCAAGATGATTCGCCTGTCCAAGGTGTTTCCCACCCTTGACTGCGCCAGCTGCATTACCACGCCCAAGATGGCGGCAGCGGCCCATCACGAAAATATTACGCTGTTCACGTATTGCGACATGGGTTCCCTGGATCGCACTGGCCAGACGATCACGGCCACGATCACCCAGCGCCCGCGGTATGTGGATGCGGACAAATGCATTGGCTGCCGCCAGTGTGAATACAACTGTCCGGTCTATGTCAGCGATACGGAACAAGGGGGATTTTCAGCCACCAAGGCCATCGCCATTCCCTTTTCCAATGCCATCCCGCAGACAGCGGTGCTGAATGTGGAAAACTGCATGCTGTGCGGCAAATGCGAGAAGGTGTGTCCCACCCAGGCCGTGGATTATTTCCAGAAGGCCGAACAATTCTCGCTGACCGCCACCGCAGCGATTTTGACGACTGGTTTTTCCATGACCCCGCTCGCCGAAAAACATCAATACGGCATGGGCCGTATTCCCAACGTGATCGACGCCCTTCAAATGGAACGGCTGCTTGCCCCCCATGGCCCGTATAACCGCGTCCTGCGGCCATCCGACGGCATGGAGCCGGATTCCATTGCCTATGTTCAGTGTGCCGGGTCACGGGACAAAAGCATGGGCGTTTCCTATTGCTCCAGGGTCTGCTGCATGTATGCCATCAAACAGGCCATGCTGCTTTCCGGTGCCCTGCCCCTGGCCGACGTCACCATCTATTACATGGACATCCGGGCCTTTGGCAAAGGCTACGAACAATTTTACCAGAATGCCAAGGCCATGGGGATCGAGTTCGTCAAGGGCAAGGTCGCATCCATCAGCCAGGGCGAAAACCATGGCGTCACCCTGCGCTTTGAGGCGCAAAATGGAGAGGGAACCGTGACTGCCGATCACGACCTGGTGGTTCTGTCACTGGGAATGATACCGGGCTGGAATCCATCGGGCGTGTGCCCGGTGTCCACGGCCGGTGACCGGTTTGTGAAAACCATCCAGCCCAAACTGTCCCCAACCCTGACCGACATGGAAGGCGTGTTTGTTGCCGGTGCGGCGGCCGGTCCCAAGGATATCGTGGATACGATTGCCGAGGCGGGCGCTGCTGCCATGGAGGCGGCCAACTACCTGGCAGCGCAGCAAACGTCAGCAAAAACCCGAGCCGCGTAAGTGCCGGTGCCGGCCTAATCGCACGGTCTCAAAATAAGCGACGTTTTTGGAGATGATCATGACCCAAGAGAAAAAAGATAACGCATCAAAGGATGCCAAAGGCAAAGTCGGCGTCTATATCTGCTACTGCGGGGGGAATATTTCAGACCACGTAGATGTGGAACAGGTCCGCGACCGCGTTGAACAATTGCCCGAAGTGGCCGTGGCCCGGACCAATATGTTCATGTGCTCCGATCCCGGCCAGGCGCTGATCATGGACGATCTGAAAAACGGCACCGTCGATCGGGTGGTGGTGGCATCCTGCGCCCCGAGCCTGCATGAAACCACGTTCAGGGCGGCCATCGCCCGGGCCGGCGGGAATCCGTACATCTATGATCACGCCAATATCCGCGAGCAGGTCAGTTGGGTCCATCACGGTGACAAAGCCACGGACAAGGCCACCCGTCTGGTCTCCATGGCGGCCGCCAAAGCCGAGCAGTTAAAGCCCCTGGAACCGATCCGCGTGGAAGCCAGACGCCATGCCACAGTCATCGGCGGCGGTGTCGCCGGGCTGAAAGCGGCCAAAGAGTTGGCGGATCGCGGAATCCGTGTGGTGTTGGTGGAGAAAAGCCCTTTTCTGGGTGGGCAGCTGGCCAATCTGGATCGCCTGGCGCCCACCGGTGAAAAGGCTGCCGACTTGATCCAGGCGCTTTGCCGCCAGGTGTTGAACCACCGCCTGATCACCATCCATGCCTGTGCCACGGTTACTGCCTTTGACGGCTATGTCGGCAATTTCAATCTGGAAATTACCCGCCAAGCACCAACTGGAACCACGGATGCGAATAAACTGGGGCGTTTGCGGCCGGCCGATCGGGTCGCCGGCAAATATGTTCCTGCAGCCGGGGTCGCTACCGGCAACGTGCCGACGACATCGGAAACCATTGCCGTGGAAACCGGTGTGGTCGTGCTGGCCACAGGCTTTAAACCCTATCGTCCCCAGCCGAGAGAATATGGTTTTGGTAATTTTAAGGAGGTCATTACCCTCCCCGATCTGATTCAGCGCATGGCAGAAGAAAAACATTTAGGCAACATGTTATCCTTAGACGGCCGGCCGATTCGCAGCATGGCCATGATCCATTGCGTTGGCAGTCGCCAGATACCGGGCATTCATCCGGAAAGCCCGGACGGTCATCTTAACGAATACTGCTCCAGGACATGCTGTTCAGCCACCCTCAATGCCGCCAGCACCATCCGCAGACGGTACCCCGGCACACGCGTTTACGAATGCTATCGCGATATCCGTACCTATGGTCGGGGGGCGGAGGACCTCTACGAGCAAGCCGGCCGCAACCAGGTGGTGTTTTTGCGTTTTGAAGCTGAAGACGCACCCCAGGTGGTTTCCGGCCAGCCAAATCAACATGACTACCCCCTGACGGTCAAAATCAAGGACACCCTGACCTTTGATGAAGAACTCGACGTGCCGGTGGATCTGGTGGTGCTGGCCACCGGTATCGAAGCCAACCCGGTGCATGATCTGGTCGAAATGATGAAACTGCCCGTGGGCATGGATCGGTTCCTGCTCGAGGTCCATCCCAAGCTGCGGCCGGTGGAACTGCCGATTGCCGGTATTCTTCTGGCCGGCACCTGCCAGGCACCCATGGACGTGGGCGAAGCATGCAATGCAGCCGGCGCAGCCGCCGTCAAGGCCGCTGCCCTGCTGGGAAAAGGCGCTGTCGAGCTCGATCCCTTCGTGGCCGAGGTGGATCTTTCAAAATGCCAGGGCCACGGATCATGTGTTGAGGCCTGCCTGAGTGATGGCGCCTTGACCATGGTGGAAATGAGCGTGGACGGGAAAACGGTGAAACGGGCCCAGGTCACGCCGGCGCTTTGTCTGGGATGCGGGGCGTGTACCAGTGTCTGTCCGGAAAATGCCATCGAGGTGGCCGGTTGGACCCTCAAACAGTATGAGGCCATGGTGGACCGGATCATGGCTGAACCGGAAGCGGTTTAGTCTTTAACAATAAATGAAGATGAGGAAACCCCATGCAAAAGGAACCGTCTGCTTCCGCAAAGAAAAAAGATGCGATGAAAGCCCTGCGTAAAACCAGAGCAAAGTGGGTTGCCAACGCGTCAGAAAAGGTCAAACAGCAAAGAAAAGCCCTCAAAGGAATCCGCGGTCAACTGGCGGGTGGCGCTGCAACCGTACCGGAGATTGCCCAGGCAACGGGGATGCAAACGGCCGAGGTGTTGTGGTACCTGGCCGCCTTGAAAAAATATGGCGAAATCGTGGAAGCCCAAAAAGACGGCAGTTACTTTCGCTACGTCCTGACCCCCAAAGTGAAAAGCTGACCATTAAACCGGATGGCAGCGTTTCCGAGGAGACATGAAAAATGGCCTTACTCAATCCAAATTTTGCCCAAGAGGTTCAGCCCTATACCGAGGACACGGCCCTGGCCTGTTTCAACTGCGGAACATGTACGGCCATCTGCCCGCTGATTCATGAACACTTTCCAAGAAAAATGATCCGCTATGTCCAGATTGGCGCTAAAGACCGCATCCTTGAAAACGCTCAGGAGCTCTGGCGCTGCCTTCACTGCGGTCTGTGCACCCAGACCTGCCCCCGGGAAGCCAATCCAGGGGAAATCATTTTAGGCTTGAAACGTTTCGTGGTCGCCAACTGGAGGAGGTCCTGACATGTATAACCCCAGGGATATCATCGACACCATCGCCAACAACGTACGGCAGACGCGCAATCCATTCGGGATACCCCGTTTCATGGTCAACCGCTGGCACAAGGGGCTTAAGCTCCCCCGACAAGGCAAAACCATGCTGTTCACGGGTATGATGTATCAATTCGTTCCATACATCGAAACATCCACCAATGTGCTGGCCCAGTATGAAGATACCCGCTGGGCCGATTATATCGGATACGCGCGACATGTTCCCGGCTATCTGTCCGGCGTGGGACTGGCCATGATCACCCCGTCAGATGAAAAAAAGGCCTTTGACAAGATTTTGTGCAACATCGCCAAAGTGCTTCAGGCGTCCAAGGTCGATTTCTTTTACCGGCCGAGCCTGGACGATTATAGCGGCGTGCTGCTTTACGATCTTGGCGATCAGGAAGGATTTGTCGAGCATGCCCGGTATGTTGCGGCAAAGCTCAAAGCGGCAAAGGTTCAGCGTCTGATTACCGTCGATCCCCATACCACCTATGCCCTGAAAGTGCTGTTTCCCAAATATGTGGATGCGCATTTTGAGGTCAAAACCTATTTCGAACTGGTCGATTTCCCATCTGCCAACGGCCACCGGCGGGTCACCCTTCATGATCCGTGCTTTTACGGTCGCTACCTGGATCTGGCCGATGTGCCCACCGCCGTATTGGGAAAGCTCGGCATCGAATGCAAAGGGGTCGACAATTCAGGCTGTTTCACCAATTGCTGCGGCGGCCCGGCCGAATCCATTTCTCCCAAATTATCCGCCGAAGTGCGGGACCGGCGTTTAGAAGAATTAAATGTGACCGGAGAGCAGATTGTTGCCATGTGCCCCATCTGTCTGGGAAATCTGCGCAAAGCCGGTGCATCGGTAGAGGATCTGTCAAGTGTTATTGCCGGTCAGCTGTGACGAATTCGTAAAAAGCCCGATATCGGCGTTACGCTTCATCCTTCGTCACTGCGGAGTACGACCAGTACGCCTCATTCCTCAGGATTCGCAAGCCTTGATCTCGGGCTTTTTACGAATCCGTCTGAATGGAGACTTTTTGTGAGATTCAAATAAACACCCAAATAACGACGACACGAAAAGGAGTCAATCCATGGAAGAAACCGCAGAAAAAATTTTGTACATTTCCACCCACGGCAAGGAAAACCCGGAACGCGCGTCCGTGCCCTTTGTGCTGGCCAATGCCGCGCTGGCCATGGACATTCAGGCCACGGTGGTCCTGCAGGGCGATGCCGTAACCGTGGCCCAAAAAGGCGCTGCCGACGACATGCCTGCCGGTGGCGGGTTTCCGCCGATCAAAAAACTCATCCAGGACTTTTTGGAGCTCGGCGGAGAAATGTGGGTTTGTGTGCCCTGTATTGAAAGCCGCAATATCGACGAAGCCGATCTGATCGAAGGCGCCGTGACCACGGCCGGCGGGAAAGTCAATCTTGCCGCCATTGCCGCCAATGCCGTGTTTACCTATTAAGATCCAACTCGGCGCAACCATACGACCTCCCAGGCTACCTGTTCATGGGGGGTCAGGCAAGCGAGGACGCTAATTATGAATACCCTATCCCCACCCATCCGCCCGAATCGCGTCACCGATCTGGTGACATTGAAGACACAGGGCGCGTCCGTTACCTGCCGGACCGACTTTGAAATCCTGCCTGTGGATTTTCAGCATCGCGACAACCCGTTTCAGGCATTTATTTTTCTGTGCCGTTACTCAGGCGAGGTTGATGAAAAAGACTATGGATTCCGTAAATGTTATGCCCGAGGCTGTCCCAACAATCTTTGCCCGCATGTTTCCCAGGCCGTGATGATCGCCAATCGCTATCTGCAAAAAGACTATCGTAAGTTAGCGCAGGCCGGGATCGCCATGGATAATAAATTGTTCACCCTGGAGGAAATGACCGTCAAATTCGAAGGCGTTCAGGAAACCCATGCCCCCCCGTTAGCCATTCATGACTACATTACCCTGGCCAAAGAGGGCAATTCGGTTTCGGTCACCCCAACCATCGAATTTGTTCCGGCGGTGGAACATTTCGCCCGTCAAAAGCAGCAGATGGCCTTTTTGATGGTCCATTTCGCCATCACCTGTCTTGGCGGCAAACATCATTATGAGCGATGTCTGGCCTGCTATCCAATGGACCGGGAAAATGAGGAAAAGACGGAAAAGATGGAAGTCGCCAACAGCCGCCTGCGCCTGCTTTACAATGAATTTGATGCCGCCCACGTGAAGTACCAACCCGTTTATTTTTAAATGTAAGACAGCAAATAAATCACCCATCAGGGAGGATGATCCATGCATGCCACCATTCAAAAACCAATTGAGGAAATCGTCAGTTTCATCAGGCCCGGAGAAAAAGTCTTCGTGGTTGGGTGCAACAACTGCGCGTGGAAGTGCCACTCCGGCGGCGAGGATGAGACGAAAACAATGGCCGAGCGTCTGACCCGCAGAGGCATCGACGTTGTCGGATATACCGTACCCGGTCCCCAGGGCATGTCCCTTTGCAAACTCGATCACACGCGCAAAGTGCTTCAGGAAGATTATAAAGACACGATCGCCAAGGCGGACAGCTTCCTGGTTTTAGGATGCGGGCAAGGCGTTCACACAGTCATCGATGCCACAGACGGCGGAATGATTCATCCTGGCTGCGATACCATTTTCGGTGGTGAAACCGTATCGGCCACAGACATCGAAGAGTTCTGCTCACTGTGCGGTGAATGTGTGATTGAATTCACCGGCGGCCTTTGTCCCATGACCCTTTGTTCCAAACAACTGCTCAATGGACCGTGCGGCGGTGCGGAAAACGGCATGTGCGAAGTGGATAGCGAGCGTCCCTGTGGATGGGTGATGATCTATGAACGGCTTAAAAAACTGGGCCGATTGGAGCTGTTGGACCCCTATCAGAAACCCAAAAACCACGCCAAGTGGAGCCGTCCCCGGACGCTTAAGGTCAGTGAAACCGAAGCCACATTCTGTTCTCAGGCCGGCAAGGTCACCGTCAGCAATCAGGACTGACGGGGCCGTATAAACTCGATATAAAGGAGTGATATCATGAAACTGACCGAACTGTTCAACAAAGGTGAATTTGTTGTTACCGGTGAAGTGGGGCCCATCAAAGGCGCCGTCAACCGGGATAAATCCATTGACCCGGCCTGCACCCAGGAAGCCAAATACCTTCAGGGCTGGGTTCACGCGGTCAACGTCACCGACAACCAGAGCGCGGTGATGCGCCTGGGATCCCTGGCCGCCAGTGTAGGACTGAAGCAAAAAGGCATCGAACCCGTCTATCAACTCACCTGCCGCGACCGCAACCGTATTGCCCTGCAAAGCGATCTGCTCACCGCCTATTCCCTGGGCATCGACAATGTACTGCTGATCACCGGGGATCATATTCAGCTGGGCGATCATAAAGAAGCCAAACCTGTTTTTGATCTGGATTCGGTGCAACTGATTTCCATGGCCAAGGGCCTTCGCAACGGACATGACATTACGGGCAATGCAATCGAGAATCCACCGAACATGGCCCACGGCGCAGTGGTCAATCCCAATTTCGAGCCTCTGGAACTACAACTGCTTAAAATGCGAAAAAAAATCGATGCCGGTGCAGAATTTTTCCAGACCCAGGCCGTTTATGACCGCAAGATATTTGAAACGTTCATGGACAAAGCCTCAAAATTCAACGTGCCCATTCAGGTCGGCCTGGTCGTGCTCAAATCTCCGCAGATGGGAAAATTCATGAATAAAAACGTTTCTGGCATCCAGGTGCCGCAATCCTGGATCGATGAAATTGGCAGTGTCGAAAAAGAAGATCGCAAAATGAAGGCGGCCGAGATGATGGGGCATTTTTTGTCCGAAATCAAATCCATGGTTCAAGGCGTTCACCTGATGCCATTGGGCTGGGCTGACATCGTTCCTAAAATACTGCAAACAGCGCGCATCGCCGTATAAGTGGTGAAATACGATCGTCTTAAAAACAATCCGAAAAAAAGGGGAAAACGATCTCGTTTTCCCCTTTCCTATAATATTTTACTTTCTTCCGTAAACACGTTTATCTGACCACGCAACGCCTTTCTGTTGATTGACACCGTCCTGCCATTTTGTTAGCATCATCTTAAAATAACAGCTTTTTCTATTTGTACTGTCCGGTCGACGCAAAAAATGAAATACGTTACCGATACCAGCACCATTTTTACCCGCTATGATCTTCATATTGAGGTATCCCGCCAATCCGCACGACGGGTTTCCGATGATCAGCTGCTACAACAGGTCGCTGACTGTCTGGTCGCCGGTGATGAAGACAGAATACAACAAATCGTCGCCAAGGTGCTGACCAACAAGGCTCCGCTCGAGGTCATCAACAAAGGACTTCTTGCCGGCATGCAAGAGGTCAGCCGTCTATGGGAAACCGGGGATTGTTTTCTCCCTCAATTAATCCTTTCATCCGATGCCATGCTTGCCGGCATCACGCTATGCGAGGCCGAATTGGGCCAAACCATGCAAAAAAAAGCCAAGGTCATTACCCATACCGCCGAAGGAGATATTCATGATATCGGCCAAATCATCGTTAACGCCCTTTTAAGCGCCGCCGGCTTTGAAGTGATTAATCTTGGCGCGGATGTATTGGTGGACGAGGTCGTTGACGCTTGTCGCATCCACAAGCCGGTTCTGTTGACGGGTACGGCCCTGATGACCACGACCATGACCGCGTTTCCAAAAATTGCCGAAAAATTGAAAAAACAGGGTTTGATCATTCCTTTTGCATGCGGGGGAGGCGCGGTTAACGAGGAATTTGTCACCTCATTTGACTTGGGTATCTGGGGCAAGGAGGCCAGTCAGGCGCCTGGCATTGCACAAGATGCGCTCAATGAGTTATCGTGGGAGGAAATGCGAAACAAATGGAACGGATAAGCACAGCCGATCGGGAGCCCAATCCAGCGCCAATGCCACCCCTCACCGATTCCATGGCCTATTCGTCTTCGGACGAGATGATGTTCGGCACGGCATTGAATCCGGTTGAAACCAAAGACGGTCTCACCATTGGCGGAGGGCAAGTTTTGCCCGAAATCGTTCCTCACCCGCGGCCTGGCAGCGAACAGACACTGAAAACACTGCTTAGGGAGTTTGAGCGTGCCAACCAGGACGCCCTGGAACGTTGTGTAACGATCGGCATACCGGCCATTGTGATCGAGAATGAACATGTTTCCCAGATGACCCGCCATGCGGATTGGGGAATGGAAATTACCGCACAAACCCAACAGCAGATCGAAAGCTATAAGGCTAAGTATGGCCTTCAAGCTGCCTTGCGTGCCACCATTGCCGATATCCGTAAACCCGGCATGGTGGACATGCGCGAATCGGATCGAACCCAGGAAATATTAGACGCATTCAAGGCCTGCGCCCGCCATGCGGATATCCTTTCCATTGAGTCCCTGGGTGGAAAGGAAATATCCGATTACAGTATTATTCGGAACGACTTAACCGGAATGCTCTTTGCTCAAGCGGTGCTTGGTGCACGCGATATGGCATGGCTGTGGTCGCACATTGTCAGCATCGCCAACGAGAACGGTTGTATCCCCGGTGGTGATACCGATTGCGCCCAGGCCAATACCGCCATGTTCATGGCCGGCGGATTCATCTCCCGCGATGTTTCGCACACCCTGGCGACCTTTTGTCGTGCCGTGAGTGCAAGCCGTTCCCTGGTTGCCTATGAAATGGGTGCAACAGGCCCGGCCAAGGACTGTGCTTACGAAAATCCCATCATCAAGGCCATCACCGGCATTCCCATCTCCACCATCGGGAAAACGGCAGCCTGTGCGAACATGGATCTTTGTGGCAACCTGATGGCTGCGGTGTGTGATCTGTGGTCCAATGAGGCGGTGGAATACCATCCCATGTTTGGCGGCAGCAGTGTCGAAGTATTTACCGAAATTCTCGGATATGATGTGGCGGCCATGAATTCCGCCATCCAATTGGGATTCCAAAAAGAGTATCAGGCCTGTCTGATCAATTCCGACCGCTACCGCAGTCCCCAAAGCTTTATCCTGTGTCCAGACAATGCCTGGGCCATTGGAAAGGCCATCGTAACCAACAACGCAAGCTGTTACACCCGCGCCAGAGCGGCGGCCTTGACATGCGGCGAATTGATGCTGGCAGATTCCAATCTTCACTTCACGAACTTTGAAAAAGACGTTTTGCTGGAATACATGCGGGAACTGGAAGCCTTGCCCGATGAAGAGGATGATTTCATCGATCGGTGCCTGAAGCGATATGGCAAGGTCAAGGGGTTCAAGCCGGCGTCCTACGGATTGTAAATAGTGTCCATCCAGAAATGACCAAGCAATCTTAGCTTTGGCCTTTATCGGCGTTACGCGAAAAATTTAATCCTCGGAATATCAACTATATGCACCCCAAGGGCACTTCCTTCGGGCGCCTGTGGTTAAATTTTTCATCGCGCCTTGATCTCGACCAAATTTGCCTATTTCTGGATGAACACCACATATAAAGATTGGAACCATGATTGCCACAAACCCTATAGCCATTGCCATGGACATCGGGACCAGCGGCATCCGTGCGCAAGCCATTGATCTGGAACGAGACCGGATCATATCCACCGTTATTACGACGCACCACCCGCTGCCCGGCGCCAATGTGATTGATCATCTTCATTTCACACTGGAAATGGGATCATCGATCGCTCAATCCATGCTCATCAAGGCCATCAATCAAGTCATTGATGCATTGGCCATTCAGGCGACTGCGGTCCGTTGCCTGGCCGTATGCGGCAATCCCACCCAGCTATCGATTTTTCAGGGAACCGACATCCGGGACCTGGCCTATGCCGGCAAACGCAAACTTGCATCCATGGGTGTTGCCGACCAGGAGCGCGATGCCGTTTTAACCACGGCTGACCATATTGGCGGACTGTCGCTGCCCTGTGATTGCCAATTGATCATTCCGCCGGCCATTCGCCACGAGGTGGGTGCGGATGCACTGGCCATGATCATTCAGACCGGCATGCTAAACCATTCTCGAACCGCGCTGGCCATGGATTTCGGCACCAATGCGGAAATGGCACTGGTCCATGACGGCCGCGTGATCACCGCTTCAACGGCAGCCGGACCGGCGCTTGAAGGGCAACAAATCAGTTGTGGTGTCCTGGCTGTTCCCGGTGCGATTGCAGATGTTACGCCCCATCAGTCCAACCACCGCCTCACCGTGCTGGGAAATGATATGCGTCCGTGCCAAGGCGCTGTTGTCGATCTAGGCCGCCCCCGGATGATTGAAGAGGCATCACCCCTTCGCCCCGTCGGTATCACCGGAACCGGAACGATTGCCATGATCCATCAGGCGCTGCAGGGGCACTGGCTTGTTTTACCTAAAATAGAAACCATCGACGGCCGCCTGCATGCCGGCGAAACGATCACGTTAACGGAAAACGACGTCCAGGAGGCCGGCAAAGCCATCGGCGCATTGCGGGCCGGACAACTATCCCTGTGCCACGAGGCCGGCATCTCTTTGGCCGACATCCAGGTGGCCTATCTGGCCGGTGCGTCGGGGACCTATGTGGATGCGGTCAAGGCGCAACAATTGGGTATGCTTCCCCCTAGTGTAGAAACGGTCTTTCAGGTCGGCAACACCTCCCTTGCCATGGCCAGGGATTTGGTACGCTCTCCATCATCACTGGCCGAAATGTCCGGGCTGGCCAATCAATTGCGTGACAGCCATTGTATGCTGGCCACCTCAAAAGCGTTTCAAAAGGTCTATTTGCTTGAAATTTCTCATTGGACGGAAGGCCTGCCGATGACAATGTACCGCAACATGCTGAAACGCTATGGTTTGCCGGATTTTCCCGATGCGAATCCACCGGATGACATCCAGCGTCTGATGGACTGCGATATCCTGGATGTGGGTCAAAAGGGTCTGACCATGCTTGAGGATTTTGGCATGACCCTTTGCGTTGCAGTTGATGGGTGTACAGCTTGCGGACAGTGCCTTAGCGCTTGTCCTGAAAATGCCATTGAAATTAACGATGAGACCTTTACGGTTACGCTAAAAATCGATGCATCCCGCTGTCGGGGCATCAATTGCATAAAGTGTGAGCGTGCCTGTCCTGATGGGGTTTTAAATTGGCAACGTATTTTTTCAGACAATTCGTCAGTCGGAAGTTTTTAGGATCGGAGATGAAATCCTTTCCACCGGTCTTCAAGTCTCTTCATATATCAATGTGGACAACACTGGTGCCGGACACAAATTGGGGTTTGAACTCCTTCTGACTCATCCTGAGATGTTTCTTTGCATGTTCCCTGTTCAAGAGATTGCAAAAGTGGCGCGAGCATTTTTTTCCCAGTTTCAACCGATCTGATAATGAGGTCCCTATCAGTATCTGTCGGTAGTACCGATATCTTTTCCTGAGACAATATGTTACCCCGGTCTAAAGCCTCCTCCATGCGATGCCAGGTAACCCCGGTTTCAGTTTCGTTATTCAATAATACCTGTTGGATAGGGTTAGGGCCGCGATATTTCGGTAACAGTGAGGGATGGAAATTGATGAACCCATAGGTCGCGGATTGCAAAACCGTCTTGGGTACTTTTTGACCGAAATTGGCGACTACGCCCAAGTCCGGATGAAGTTCCTTAATAGCCCCTATCAATTGCTTGTCGTTAATTGTCGAGGCGGACAAAAAGGGAAGTCTATTTTCTTTTACATAGTCATGGATGGTATATGATTCAAGGGTCCTTAACCACTTTCTCAGTCGGATTTTCCTCAATATGGGACGAAACCTTTGACGTAATCCGTAATTTTTCAACAGGACTTCCCGCAACTTCCATGGCCTTACTTTTTGTTTCTGAACATATACCCCGCAAACTTCCGAGCACTGCTGCAACGCTTTTAAAAGCATTACCTCCCATCCTATAAAAATCACCCGCAGCATTGGCATTACCCCACCATCTTGTTGACCATCCACAACTTAAGATTGCTTGTCTTTTTCGGCATAGCCAGGAAATTTTCAGGAGTAAATAAGCGGCTTGCCGTCTTTTCCTTAAAAGATCGGGGGGCAATCTTTTGCAGGGTTGCATGCGGCACCTGGGCCCCAACCAGGTTTGCAGCAAGCATCAGCGGTAGCCAGAAAGCAAATCGGCAATAATCCGCCGGCAGGGTGTTCACCATCCAGTCCCAGTCGAGGGAAGCAGCGCCTTTATTGATAATCTGACGGATATCGATAAGCCGGCACATCCTGTCCATTCTATGTTCAAAGTATAAATGAAAACAGGTTGACAGCAGGAGATGATTCACATTAACGGTTTGTACCGTAAGGCCGTCCAGATCGGTGTTTTGCAGCTGCTGCCGGAAGTTGTAAAAAGATTTCTTTTCCTTATTCATAACCGGATAGGCATCCCAGTGAAGCTCGACCCTGACCTGGCCGTTGGTGAACGGCATTTCCCCCTTGCCGATCCAGTATTTTTGATCAGGTTCAGGCAAAAATCCCCGATCAATAAGGAGGTTCTGTGCCTTCTCTAAGTTCGGTTCCTGAACGATGACATCGATATCCCGATAAATGCGTAAGTAGCTGTTTGGATAGTAATCCTGGGCAAAGGTCGGTCCACGTAAGGCCAGTGCGGGGATATCCCGGGCGGCGAATTCCTGAAATATTGTTTTTGCCGTAGCGCTTAAGCGCAGGCCGGCAGCCTTTGCCTTGGTAATTAATGATACCGGGTCGGCGGTTGATCCAAAGGGCAGCTTAACACCTTGATTGACCAGATACTGGCCAACAAGGTTGTCGATGCGGTGGTATCTGATCTGCCGGCCAAAACGTGACAACCAACGGCCATCAACGTCGATCTTTGTGTTTATCGTTTGGTCATCGAGCGTATCTGCAAGAATCTTTTCCAGTCCACGTTCGAATTTTCCCTTTTTTCTCTGAGCCAGTTTTTTTACAGAACGGTGTGCCAGCTTTTTTGATGGTTCGCCAAACAGAGTACCTTCCACGGCACGTTCAGCCAGCCATTCTCCAAGCACATGAGGATCAGAACCGGTATACAGGGCAAACGTTTTAGTCTGCTCCAGCAGGTTCCAGATAGTCTCTATCTGAGCCTGAGGAATACTTTTATAACGGGCAAAGGTATTGCTCTTTAATAAAGGCTTTAAAATGGCACTGCCGTCCAAAGGAACAAGCTTCGGACCTTCTTTGTTGAGCCTGATAAAAATAATTGTCGACGCCCGGGCCGTGTTCTTGATTTTGTCTTTTCCAAAAACGTCATGCGGATCCACCGGCAACTTCGTTGCATCAATTTTTTTCAACTTCTTTTTGGCGAAACTAAGTTGCGGAAAAAACTGAATTGTCTTACTGGTAACGTTAATTCTTTCCTGAATAGGTCGATAGACATAGCCCTCATCTGTCGGGCAGGCAACGACGAGATCATCCGAAAGAAAATCAAAACCGTTGCAGGTTAAGGTAAAAACCGTTGTGGTTTTGCCCCCGCCACTGTCGGCCATAAGCACAAGCCCCTCGCCTTCCGGTGTTGCTACACAACCGGCGTGCATAAAAAATTTCCCCTGCAGCATCATAAGGTGGCTGATTATGGGTATGAGAATGACCTGGAGGTGCAAAGGGGTTTCTTCCTTGTTCAAAATTTGGCAAACCACATCTACATGCGAATAAGGTGGCGTCGTCAAGGCATAGGAGGCGCATCCCATATTTCTAACAATGACGAATAATTTTCCATTCTCTCCTTCATAAAAACAAGGATCATCCCTCTCCCCAATTTTGTTAAACTCATCATAAACATCCGCAGGCATTTTATCGATGAAGATCTCGTCCTTGTGGATGGCACAATTAAAGGTAATGTCGGGGTCGCAGGGTTGAATTTCACTCAGACTGAAGGCCCTGCCCACTACATAGTTGATGATGTCCGGCGGATCGACAAAGAAGATTTTTGTTCCTGCCAAATCAAAATATCTATTCTTAGACATCTCCGCTTCGGCACTGACGCTCTCGAGGTCTACCTTTATTTGCATTCGTAGGCTTCCGGATAAACTTCCACCGGGGGAAGCTTGTTAAGAGAATTCATGGCATGCGCCAGACAACCGCCGGAGCACTGCTTCCTCTTAAGATGTTTACAGGTAAAGCATTCGGGTTTGCAACCCAGTACACGGTAGGGAGCGATCACCTTCTCATACGTTTTTTTCACTTTATTGCGGGTTTCGTATTGATCCAGGTGTGATACCAGAACGTTGGAAAGGGGAAAACAACTCCAGACATCAAGATCGGTACCCACATCGATAATGGGATCGCAACGCATCACAAAACCCTCGGTGTTTTTCATGAGAAAGCCGATTTCCGCCTCATCAAACATACATAACGTCATGCCGCAGTCAAAACCGATGAGGATTTCCTCTTCGATACATGAACGGGCCATTTTCACGATACTCTTGCCTGCTTCCCGATACAATTGCGGTTCCAGGTAAGCATTATCGCAACCGACGATCGGTTGGGCAATACCAACCCGCACATGCCTCCTTAAACCAAATTCGTTTATCAAATCAATCAGATATTGGTATTCAAACTCAGGTGATGTGACCGTAATACCCACCTGGGCCTTTTCCCCCAGCTTCTTTAATGCATAACGCTTTCTTTTCCTGTGGTTCTCGGTATCGATTTCTTCGTTGGCGACATTGAAGAGCAGCGACAGCTTTTCCTTGGGAACGTCGCTTAAGAAATCAGCTTTCTTTTTACTCATTATCCCGTTGGTGAATACATGGACATGAAAATCACGGGCCAAGGCTTCCCTGACGATGTCAATAAAATATGGATGTAATGTCGGTTCACCACCCAGCAATCGAAGTTGCGGGTCGTCCGAGCGTTCCATAAAATCCATGACCTTGCGCACGTCATCACGGGACATGTAGCCAGGAGATTCCTTTCCTTTAATATTGACCCTGAGTCTGGCAAAACAGAAAGGACATTTTCTATTACAACGATTTGTTATCAGTATATTGGCCATAAACGATACGCCTTTTGTCGGTCATCCGTTGAAGACATAATATTATCCAATTGTTTTATCAGCACAGGGCAGGCTGGTGTCTTCGCTCACAAGTTGCAGTGTTTTAAGCATAAAGATTATTTTTTCACGTTCTTTATTTTCTTTAAGACAAACACGATAAAAATCCTCAGGCATTTTCATCCACGTACGATCTTTAATGATCTCGAAAAACATTGTATAAAGCTCGTCCAATTCGCTTTGATCGTCCGGGAGAATGTAGTCAGCCGGCAGCGATATCATGGGTGCCCGCATTTCTTTTAACCGCATGAGCAGTCCCCGGAGTCCGCCGGGGTCGAGCTTTCCGGGATAGACCAAGGTTTCAACAAACGGTGAAAAATGGGCCGCGCCGCGTAATGAGAACGACCGTAACACCGATTGTAATTTTCCTGCCTCTTCTGCGGCATCTTTTACATCAATCGTTTCACCGCCAAGTTGCCCGAGGAATGTCTTGAAGTGCCATACCCCCCTATTGACCAGGAGATCGATAAAGGCTTCATCTTCAAACAGTGACGGCGGGGTGATCAATTTGATGCGCACAGCCCCGGCAAGATGCGCCTGACCGATGAGCTGCAAAAGATAATTTTTATCCACCGCGCTGTCGATGACTATCTCAAAATCAGCGTTCTCAGCATCGCGCAAAAGAAGATCAATTCCATTGTCCTGCAATGCCTTGCGGTCCGTGCAGGTGGGACAGTTCCGCCCATAGCTTCCAAACATATTTATAACATGATGTTTTTTCTTCAGATAATGGCATTGTCGGGGCAGCCAGGGCGTGCCTTTATAGATCCCGAAAACCGAGAGATTATATTGTGCGGAAACTGCCGCCGATAAAGCCCACGCCATACTCAATTCTTCCTGCGTCATCCATTTATTGGCATGAATGAGGTACGGAGGAGACGAATCGTATTGGTAACCGTATGTATCAGCCTTTCTGCGTAGTTCCGTGCCATTGAGTAAACACAGTTCATTAAAAAACACCCGCACCGGTTGCTGTTCAATAGCGAATAGGATGCCTTTGAGGTAAGTGGCAAAGGTCTCATAGGGCAGCCCGCATATAAGGTAGAGATTATAGATGGCGCCGTGGCGCCGTAGCGCCTCAAGTCCGCGCCGAAAAGCTTCCGGCCTGTATTTGCGGTTGATGCTTTTTACCGTGGGCGGGTGAATCGTTTGCAGCCCAATATCTATGATGGCAATATTTCTCATGCAGGCGGCAATCTCATCGGTTACGAATTCGGCATAGGCCTCCACCAGAAAGGTGATCTGTTTGCTCTTGGAGGAAAGATTGCTGATATAATCGGTTAATGATTTAAGACGTTCGTTATCGTGACTGCAGAGTATGGGATCCATAATGTGGAAATAATGCGCGCCCTGCCCAGCCGCATAATCAATTTCCTTAGTAATCCGGTCAACAGACGCGGAACGAACCGTTCCCCTTTTACCGCCTTCAAAACAAAAACTGCACCGGAAGGGACAACACCTGCTGCCTTCCAGCATAACCCCAAGCTTCCGTTTGGAATGCATGGGAACCAGACCGGCAAGTATCGGAGAGGGGATTTCATCCAGACTCCGCACTGTATTTGCAGGTCCGGTTTTAACCGCTTTTCCCGCTTTGCGGTGCCAGAGTCCGGATACCTTTCCCGGATCACCTAATTTCTTGGTTTCCGGGTCCCAGTTTTCAAGAAACTCAAGAAAAGGGAGTTCGCCTTCGCCATCAATGATATAGTCAAATGCAGGTACCATCTCCAGATAATCGACAACTGACCCAGTTGTTTCTTGTCCGCCGACCAGAACCGTTGTTTTAGGTTCTTCAGCTTTAATGTTCCCTGCCAGATCAATGCAAATATCCCGGTTCCATATATTCATCGAAAAGGCCAGGATCGCCGGGTTGATTTGATTTATATAATCCTGCAAGTCCTTCCAGTCCTTTTCCGTCTCATATTCGACAAACCGAACATCATACCTTCTCTTGATGTTTTCCGTAGTGTTGGCAAGCAAAGCCAACAACCTGACCGGCAAGGAATAATATCCAGGAATATTAACAGCAACGAGAAGTACCAGTTCCTTGTCATTCTCCGACTGGTAAGCACGTGCTATATCCAATTCAATTTCACTCAGATGCATAACAATTAATTGCTAACATTTCCGACGCGGTAATTTTTTTTGTTTACAAGTATATGGTAAAAAGGTTCTAACTTTGTGGAACCTAAAAGCACTAAAAACTGGCGCATCTTTGTTTCAAACCGTTCTGCAACAAAGAATT
>Ga0272444_10001279_pt1 | contig 24463 bp, 16 predicted proteins | sample SSMForm13_FD_201033 | JGI IMG/M metagenome (GOLD analysis project Ga0272444, IMG submission 201033) | Marine sediment archaeal communities from Little Sippewissett salt marsh, Falmouth, MA, United States - SSM-Form-13 | ecosystem: Environmental > Aquatic > Marine > Wetlands > Sediment ...
TGCCTCTACGGATGATTGTTGTGGGCACATTACAGACCGGGCCGCCGCTGATCATGGTGTGCGCCAGCAAACAACCTGTCCCACAGGTGTCTGCCCTCAAGATTTCATCACAGTGCCGGCCGAGGGCCTCCTGAGGACGTATGCCCGTGATCGCTGCTGCTGTCTTATTAAAGAATGTAATACGCCGGTCTATATCGACGATGAAAACTCCTGCCGTGGTGTTGTCCATTCTGGCGTCAGGCTCTTTCATGTCTATAAATAGCTCCCTCATTTCTGTTCGGCTTGTCCCGGATGTTGCCTCCAACTCTAACGTCGCTGGCCGCAACAAAAAGGTTACAGATCACAGACAAATAGCGGCCAATGTGGTCTCCGTCCAACCATCATGAGTCATCTGCTTTCTGTTTTTTGTAACCTTTTTCCAAACCGGTTCGACTAAGAATTACAGGCAGGAGGACAACAGGTACCCAAAAGGGGGTGAAATAATCAGGGTAAATCAGGCAGGACGCAAGCGGAGGCTACAAGCCGTAAAGCTTGCAAGATTTTGTAATCACGACAGAATATTCAGAAGCTAGAAAAGGAGGAGAAATAGTGGAAGCAAAAACAGTTGTCTTATGTGTATTGATGACATGTGTTGGTGTTGTGAGCAGTGTGACTACAGGCGTTGCCCAGGGAGACCCTCTGGCCAAGATGCAATCAGAACTTAACCTTACTCCGTCTCAGGTAGAACAGCTAGAGCAGCTGGGGCCGCCCGATAGGAACGGAAGCCCTGAGGCGTTCAGAGGACAGCTCGAATCGATCCTTACTCCGGATCAAATGTCCCAAATGGACCAAGTGCGGCAGCAGGGGATGGAAGACCACAAGAGAGAGATGCAGTCAGCTCTTAATCTTACTCCCGGTCAAATAGAACAGATGGAGCAGCTGGGGCGGCCTGGGCCGAACGCCGACCCTGAGCAGTTCAGGGGGCAGCTCGAATCAATCCTCACTCCGGATCAAATGTCCCAAATGGAGCAAATGAGGCAGCAGAGGATGAATCAGATGGGTGCAGGTGAGTTCCCGGGTGGTTGTCCAGATGGGGAGTTTCCAGGGGATCGTCCAGAAGGCCCTCCTCCATGGGCTGCTGAGTAAAGCTGGTAGCACACAGAGCTTGCTGAATCTCTGCCTCCTGCGGGGCCAAAACGCTGGGGCGAGCAGCGAGAATCTGTGTGAAATTGGCCAAAGATAAGGCCAGCACTGAATCCCTTGACGGCAGGGCCATGTGGCCCTGCCGTCTCTATTTGCACCATCCACGTGTTACGCTGCCCTAGTCCCTCCCCGACGCCAGACAAAACGGTTTTGTGTGAGTTCCTGGCATATTACATATACCCTGTTCGGTCTCAGTCGGCCTTGGATCATATCTGTGGTATCTTTCTGCCCATGGGTTGGATATTGTTGTCGCAAAATGGGCTTTTTACGAAAACATCTGTGGTGATGGCGTCTTAAAAAGCCGTCACCCCGGTGAAAACCGGGGTCCAGGAGCATTTTAACACTTTGACATTACAAGATTGCAGTCTTCGGCGGAATGACATAAAGAGGTGTCTCAAGCGTCGCACCCTTATCAACCGTTTGAAATAAAGACTAAAAGCGCGCCGAGGTTTCTAGAAAACGGCAGGCCACTGGTTTGGGCCTTTTCCATACCATGGAAGCCTCGGGACGGGGACATTCGCCTCTCTTCGGCCTCCAATGCCTTTACCAGCTGTTCGGAGATTCTGGGTAGCAAGGGCTGTAGGCCTTCGTTCAGCGAATTTCCCCATCCCTCTGTTGCCAAATCCGGGGGGTACAAGTCTTGACACACCTGCTATTAGCGGAAACGAGGGGTGCGAAACTTGAGGAGGTGTTAGGACTTTTTACGATTTCGTCAATAGTAGAGCTTGAACAAAAAAGATGATTAAGATCACCCCCACCATTTCCATTGACGAGAAGGAAGTCCAGGAGGCCTTCGTCCGTTCCTCCGGCCCGGGTGGGCAGAATGTCAACAAGGTGGCCACGGCCGTTCAGCTCCGGTTCGACGTAGGCAGGTCCCCCTCTCTGCCCCATGACGTTCGCGAGCGCCTGATCCGCCTGGCCGGTAGGCGGATTACGGAAGGTGGCGTTTTGATCATAGAGGCACGGCGCTTCCGTAGGCAGGAGCAGAATCGTCAGGACGCCATGGATCGGCTCGTCGATTTGATCCGCAGGGCTGCCAGAAGACCCAAAGCGCGCCGTAAGACAAGGCCCACCCTTGAATCAAAGAGGCGACGGTTGGAGGGCAAACGCCGCCGCGCCCAGATCAAGAGGACGCGACAGTCTGTTCGATATGCCGGGGAGTAGCCGTGCCGCCAACGGCCCCTTGACATGGGTTCTTGTCGGCACTCGTTTTCATGGGCCGTGGTTTTCTATTGTGCCCTACACCAAAATGTTGTTTAATGGAGGGCAAACCTACATAAGTGTCGTTTGCGGGCCGTGGATGTCCGGGGCGCAAACTATAACCTATTAATATCATTGTAATATATTTTTTGGCCCGATACTTGCTGAAGTCTGACCAAAAGTTATCTTGGAAAAATCAGCAATGAATGGAAAGGAGAACAAGCAGATGATTTGCAAGACCGAACAAGACGTTTTTGACATTGTGAAAGACACCGAGGTCAGCTTCATTCAGTTTTGGTTTACAGACGTATTAGGCATCTTGAAAAGCTTCGCCGTCACGCCATCTGAACTGGAAGAAGGCATGACGGAAGGCATGGGCTTTGATGGCTCTTCCATTGCAGGGTTTGCCCGTATTGAAGAGAGTGACATGATTGCCAAGCCCGATCCCACTACCTTTCAGTTCCTACCATGGAGACCGGGAGACAAACCTGTGGCCAGGATGTTCTGTGACATCTTGCAGCCTGACGGCAGCCCTTATGAGGCTGATCCTCGGTACGTGCTGAAACGGGTGCTGAAAAGGGCCGCAGACAAGGGGTACACCTATTATGTTGGTCCAGAGCTTGAGTACTTCTACTTCGAGAGTAACGAGGCGCCCAAGATCATTGACAGGGGAGGGTATTTTGACACGAGGCCTTTGGATTTAGGCAGTGACTTGAGAAGAGAAACGATCTTTGCCCTTCAGGACATGGGGGTTCAGATAGAATACAGCCACCATGAAGTGGCCCCAAGCCAGCATGAAATTGACATGCGTTATGACGAAGGGTTGAAGATGGCCGACAAGACCCAGACCCTCAGAATTGTCGTCAAAGAGATTGCGAGAAAACAGGGCAGATACGCCACCTTTATGCCCAAGCCCATATTTGGGGAAAACGGCAGTGGCATGCATACCCATCAATCTCTGTTTCAAGGGGACAGGAACGCGTTTTTTGACGCTAATGACCGGTACCACCTTTCTAAGGTGGGCAAGTCGTATATCGCTGGTATCATGCGACACGCTAGGGAAATGGCGGCTGTGACCAACCAGTGGGTCAACTCCTACAAACGGCTGGTGCCCGGTTACGAAGCACCGGTCTATGTTTCTTGGGCCAGGCGCAACCGATCTGCCATGGTTCGTGTGCCCATGTATAAGCCGGGAAAGGAGATGGCGACGCGCATTGAGTTTCGTTCCCCAGATCCTGCCTGTAATCCCTACCTGGCCTTTGCAGTGATGCTGGCGGCTGGGTTAAGGGGGGTCGAAGAGGACTATCCCCTGCCAGAACCGGTTGAGGAGGATATCTACGAGATGGATGGGGCTGCACGAAAGAAGGCAGGCATTGATTCGTTGCCAGGCAATCTCTTTGAGGCCATTCAGGCGGTAGAGAACAGCGATCTGGTGCGCGAGACCCTGGGTGATCACATCTTCAACAAGTTCATTGAGAACAAGAAGATCGAGTGGGACAAATACCGTACCCATGTGAGCCAGTATGAGATTGATAAATATCTTCCCATCATGTAAAAAGCTTAAGGGGGCAGAGGCGTCGCAACACCATGCAGGTTCATTTGGAGCCTCCATGGGGAAAAAGGAGTCTACTCCAGACAAATGAGGCCACGACACTGCCTATGGAACGCGTGGTTTTGGCAAACCGGGATTCTGTTCTCCTAGAGGCTATGATGACAATAGGAGGTCCGCCTAGGCGGACCTCATTTGTTTCATGAGTCCCCGGTGTCGGCCGGCAAGAGCGGCTTGTCCCTTATTCGAGTGCAATGAAAATCGCTTTGGTCCAGATTAATCCCACCATCGGGGGTTTTAGGCACAACACGGAAAAGATGATGGCGTTCATAGCCAAGGCCAAGGGCCTTTCCTGTGACCTGATCATCTTCTCTGAGCTCGTGATCTCTGGATATCCGCCCCGGGATCTTCTGGAGAGACGTGAGTTTGTGAAGGCAAACCTGAGCCGTTTGCGAAGACTGATTGACACTGTTAGGGGAATAGGCGTCATATGCGGCTTTGTGGATGAAAACCCGGATGAGGAGGGCAATTCTCTTTTTAACTCTGCTGTCCTTTTTGATACAGGAAAGATCCTCCATCAGGCTCACAAGAGGCTACTTCCCGATTATGACATCTTTGACGAAAGAAGGTACTTCGAGCCAGGCAAGAAATGGTCTCCCTTTTCATACAAGGGTTCTACCATAGGGTTGACCATCTGCGAGGACATCTGGAACGATAGCGACTTCTTGCCAAAACAGCTTTTTCCCCGAAGGCTCTATCCGATCGACCCGGTGGCAGGGATGATCAAAGAAGGGGCTGATCTGATCGTCAACATATCGGCCTCTCCCTTTTATGCAGGTAAAAGGCAACTCCGCTTGGACATGCTCGGTAGTATGGCCAAGAAATACGGGGTGTCCTTTGTCTATGTCAATCAGGTGGGTGGCAATGACAGTGTGGTATTTGATGGTGAGAGCATGGCCTTTGATGCAAAGGGGCGGCTAGCGGCCCGTGCCCTGGATTTTGAAGAGGATATGGTCCTTTTTGACACTCAGACCCAAAAAGGTGATCTCCACCCGGTCAGTCACACCCAGGTTGCCTCTGTCTTGAAAGCCCTGCTCATGGGAACCAAAGATTATGTGCAAAAATGCGGATTCTCTCAAGCGGTTATTGGATTGAGCGGCGGGATTGATTCGGCACTTACGGCCTCTATTGCAGTGGAAGCCCTTGGGAAGGAAAACGTGAAGGGGGTTTTCATGCCCTCTCCATACACATCTCAGGCAAGCGAGGAGGACACGGCACTGCTGGCCCAGAACCTGGGAATTGAACTGATCCGGGTACCCATTTCAAGGATTTTCCAGACAGTCATCCAGGAACTGCCGCTGCCATTCAAGGACGTAGCCACGGAAATCACCGGCCAGAACATCCAGGCCCGTATCCGGGGGACGCTTCTCATGGCCTTTTGCAATAAACTCGGCGCCCTTCTCCTTTCCACGGGAAACAAATCGGAACTGGCAGTGGGCTATTGCACGCTATACGGCGACATGAGTGGAGGACTGGCCGTGATTTCCGATGTCCCCAAGGCCATGGTCTATGAACTTGCCCGTCTCATCAATAAGGACAGCGAGGTTATCCCCTCAAGAATCCTTGAAAAAGCACCTTCTGCGGAACTGAAACCTGGCCAGACAGACCAAGATGACCTTCCTCCCTATGACCTCTTGGATGGGATATCCAAGGCATACATTGAGGAGAACAACGGCGTCGATGATATCGTTGCCATGGGTTTTGACCCCCAAGTGGTCAAGGAGACCATCTGTCGCATTGATCGTAGCGAGTACAAACGATACCAGGCGCCCCCCGGCTTGAAGGTCACCACAAAATCCTTTGGCTACGGCAGAAGGTATCCTATCGCCCAAAGATTCTCCCCATCCAGTGACTAGAGACCATTTTGTTTCCTTTTCCTGTCCCGGGCGGCAAGAGCAATAGAGGAATTCCAGGGTGGTCGATGGACACACAAATGTGGGAAAGAGAATAATCTTCCGACAAAAATGGTGGTTTTGTCGCGCTTGCCGTATAGACATTTTTGGACAACCTTTTGGTTTTATGATACATATTTGATTGGCCCGGTTTTCGCAAAATAGTGGCGTAGCGGACCCGTAGGGAAAATGGAGAAGAGAACAAGATGTGCCGTCTTATTGCAATCACGAGTGAAGCCCCGATTTCTCCTATGACAGCCATTGAGGCCCTGGATGTGATGAAGGAGGGGCACGATGGTTCGGGCGTGGGCCTATTTTTGACGGACTTGGGGGGCCATTTCGGAGAGTTGGATGGGGAACCCATCCTTTCCGGTATTTTCACAAACGCCGGCATGAAACGCTTGGATGGGTTCATGATGGAGGTCGGTTTCTTGACCAAATACAAACTCTCTATCAAAGTCCCCAAAACCCCACCGCAAGGTGTGCCCAAGAGGGATTTATACCTGATCCGTGCGTACGAATACCCGGAAACCTGGGAAGACCTTAGGGAAGAGGAGATTCAACGTCGCCTGATGCGGATCCGGCTCCAGCTCCGCCAGATGGGGGAAGAGAATCACGACATGATTGTATTTAGTTTCTGGCCCGACATCATCATGATCAAGGAGATAGGAGAACCCCTGGCAGTAGCGGAATATCTGCAGTTGGACCGACCTGAACTGGAGGCCGGCATCATTATGGCTCAGGGGCGACAAAACACAAACTATGCCATCAACCTCTATGCGTGCCATCCCTTTTTTATTCAAGGCATGGCCACCATGACTAACGGAGAGAACACCGCCTTTGTGCCCATTAGAGAATATCTTATGTCTTATGGCTTCCCAGGTTACATGGGTTACCAATCAGATTCAGAGGTCTTTGCTCACATTCTGCATTTCGTTCAATCCCGCCTGGGGCTGGGCATTGAGGCCTACAAACACGTCATTACGCCATTGGCAGACGAGGACCTGAAGAACCACCCGAATGGACACTTCTTGGGGCAACTAAAACATACCTGCCGCAGGCTCATCATTGATGGGCCGAACTGCGTGATCGGCTGTCTTCGTGACAAGACTCTTTTTGTGGTTCAAGACCGAAAGAAGCTTCGACCGGGGGTGGTCGGAGGCCGACCTGGCTGCTATGCTATCTCATCGGAGATATGCGGGCTAGACGCAGCCATTCCTGATCGAGACCGAACCAGGGACTTCCAACCCATGTACCTGGACACAGCACTTATAGGTCCTGACCGCCAGGAGGTAACCATATGTCGTCAGACGGACGAATTGCCCCTTCCACACTGAGTGTGAAGGATCTGCCCTGGCAGATTCACTGGGATAAAGACAAATGCACCCTCTGCGGGCGTTGCACGGCTGTTTGTCCAGTTCATGCCATTGAACTGGGCGTTTTTCGAAAGCGTCTGGTCCAGACGTCTGACAACCTTAAGGAGGCACCTTCTAATGTCCATCAGGTCTTTCATGGTATTCGACAAAAGACGGACCCTGCATATGCCTGTGTGGGATGCGCCATGTGCTCCCTGGTGTGTCCCAACGATTGCATTCTGCCCTACAGAAGCGATGAGGCAGACAAGCTGAGATATCATGTCAACCGGGGTGGACAGCCCCGTCGTCGCGGAGGGCGGAGAAACGTTCCAGGCGGCATCCTTGATCAGATCAAATTCATCCGCATCTCCATGTTGACCGATCCCGCACTGGACGCCGGGCGCCATGAATTTGAATTTCGTACCCTCTTGGGACGGATCCTTCCTCCGGAAGAGAACATGCGGCTGGTCCGCGAAGAGGGATGGATCCCTCCTATCCGAGAGATATACCCCTTGATGATTGGAGCCATGTCCTTTGGGGCCCTCTCCCCAACCATGTGGGAGGGGCTGCAAATGGGTGTGGCCTATCTGAATGAAGAACTGGGCATGCCGGTTTGTATGTGTACTGGCGAGGGCGGCTGCCCCCCTCGGCTTCTCCGCTCGCGGTTTTTGAAATACGTGATTTTGCAGATCGCAAGCGGCTATTTTGGATGGGACGAGATCATCCGTGCCATCCCTGACATGAAGGAAGATCCATGTGCCATTGAAATAAAATACGGCCAGGGGGCCAAACCCGGTGACGGCGGATTGCTCATGTGGCACAAGGTCAACAAACTCATTGCAGCCGTCCGCGGGGTGCCGACAGGTATTAACCTGCCCAGTCCACCGACCCATCAGACCAAGTATTCGATAGAGGAATCAGTGGCCAAGATGATCCAGTCCATGTATATGGCCTGGGGGTTTCGGGTACCCGTCTATCCAAAGATCTCAGCAACCACCACAGCCTTGGCGGTCCTCAATAACCTGACCCGGAATCCCTACGCGGCAGGCTTGGCCATCGACGGGGAAGACGGGGGTACAGGGGCGGCATACAACGTTTCCATGGATCACATGGGACACCCCATAGCGAGCAATATTCGCGACTGCTATTTGAATCTGGTCAAGCTGGGCATGCAAAACGAAATCCCCCTGTTTGCCGGCGGTGGGGTAGGCAAGAGCGGGAACTTAGCCGCCAATGCGGCAGCGCTCATCATGTTGGGGGCAAGCGGCGTCCAGATCGGCAAATATATCATGCAGGCGGCAGCTGGTTGCCTTGGTTCGGAGTCTGATAGGTGTAATATTTGCAACATAGGGCTTTGCCCGAAAGGGATTACTTCACAGGACCCAAGGTTGTATAGACGCCTGGATCCAGAGCAGGTAGCCGAGCGGGTAGTGGACGTTTTTCTTGCCTTTGATACAGAGCTCAAAAAGATCATGGCGCCCCTGGGACGTTCCACCTCCCTTCCTATCGGCATGTCTGATGCTATAGGCATCAATAATCAAAGCGCCGCAGATCGCCTTGAGATCAAGTATGTTGTGTGAAGGATGAGTAGATTCTGCCTACTAGGTTTTTGAGAAGTTACAAGGATCAGAGACGCAACATGGAACGACACCAACCACACTGGATACCGGGCATGGAGGAGGGGCGCCGTTTGGAATCGCGCGTCTTAGACGAGCATGTCCAGGAAGCCGTAGAAGCGGGGCTTCGTTTCTTGAAAGTAAAGGCCCACGGTCAACACGGCATCGGAGGCCGGTTGTGGCGGGCAGCCGGTGAGACCGTGCGTATAGAGGTGCACGGGACCTGCGGTCAGCGCGTAGGCTCCATGGGATTTCCTAACACCCACATTGAGATCATGGGGCCGGCATCTGACGACGTGGGTTGGCTCAATGCTGGAGCGGAAATCGTCGTTCATGGCCATAGCGGCAATGGGGTTGCTAACGCCATGGCCCAGGGCAAGATCTATGTCGCTGGAAATGTCGGTGCCCGTGCCATGACCATGACCAAGCACAATCCCCGTTTTGATCCCCCTGAGCTCTGGGTGCTGGGATCTATGGGCGATTATTTTGCTGAATTCATGGCAGGAGGGATCGCCGTTGTCTGTGGTCACCAGGCCCAAGACACGTCCAATGTTCTGGGGTACCGGCCTTGTGTGGGGATGGTGGGTGGCAAGGTCTTCTTCCGGGGCCCCCATAAAGGTTTCAGCCGAGTGGACGCAAAGCTGGTGCCCATTGACGAGGAAGATTGGCAGTGGCTACAAGAAAACCTGAAGATTTTTCTAAAAAAAATCGGTTCTGAGAAAACTCTGAGTGAGATATCCGACCGGGATCAGTGGCAGTTGCTCATCGCAAGGAGTCCTTTGGAGAGGGGGGGACGCAGCAGACGCTCCATGGATGCCTTTCGCAGGGAAGTCTGGGACCATGAGTTGGGTGCCGGGGGATTGATTGGAGATGTAACGGATCTTGACAGAAGCCCGATTCCTGTCATCACCACAGGGGCGTTGCGACGCTTTGTCCCTCTTTGGGAGAACCGGAAATACGCCGCTCCTTGCGAGGCTGCTTGCCCTACGGGGATACCGGTCCAGGAACGGTGGCGTCTCATTCGTGAGGGTAGAGTGGATGAAGCGGTGGACATGGCTTTGGCATATACGCCTTTTCCAGCCACAGTGTGCGGGTACCTGTGCCCAAACCTGTGCATGCAAGGCTGCGCTCGGCAGACGGCCAATATGGTCCCGGTCAATATCAAGGCGTTGGGCCGGGCGAGCATGGGTGCAAAGCTGCCTGCGTTGCCGTCTCTAACAGGAAAACGGATTGCAGTGATGGGAGGGGGGCCTGCTGGTATTTCAGTGGCCTGGCAGCTTCGCATGCAAGGCCACGAGGCCGTCATCTTTGACATGGAAGACAAGCTGGGTGGCAAGATGGCGTCTGCTATACCCAAGAGTCGTATCCCAGAGGAGGTTGTCAGCGCCGAGTTGGAGCGAGTGGGTAAGGTGTTGGCCCATGTCCATCTTCAGCAGCGCCCTACCAGAGAAGACTTTGAGCAGATGAAAGTGGATTATAATATTGTCGTCATTGCTGTTGGGGCGCAGAAACCCCGATTCCTGGACGTGCCGGGCCAAGAAAGGATGATTCCTGCTATTGATTTCTTGAGGCGCAGCAGGCAAGACGGCGCCCAGGTCGGGAAACGGGTGGTAATCATAGGGGCAGGCAATGTGGGCTGTGATGTGGCTACCGAGGCCCATCGTATGGGGGCTGAAGAGATCACGCTCATACATTACAGAAGGCCTCCTGCTTCTGGGGAGGAGAAGGAGGCGGCTGAGGCTGTTGGGGCGGCATTCCGCTGGCCTTGTGTGGCCGAGGCCATCACAGACCAGGGTGTGGAGTTATCCACAGGAGAAGTCATTGAAGCAGATACGGTCTTTGCGGCTACCGGGCATGAGCCGGATCTGGATTTTCTACCAGAGAGTGTCGCCTTGGAGAGGGGCTTTGTTCGCGTAAACACCTCCTTTCAGACAACAGACCCGCAGGTCTTTGCCATCGGCGACGCAGTGAAGCTGGGTTTTCTCACTGATGCCATTGGTGCCGGCAGGAAGGCTGCCGGGGCGATTACTGACATCTTGGCAGGCAAACGTCCCAGGGGCGATGTGCGACAGATGGTAGATTATGCCCGCATCAGGCTGGAGTATTTCGATCCCAGGCTCAAACCCCATGACGATATTCACCAATGTGCCGAAAACTGCTCTTCATGCGGGACCTGTCGGGACTGCGGGATTTGTGTCGCCATCTGTCCCCAGGGGGCCATCTCCAGAAAGGGAAATGACAATGGGGAATTTGAGATGGTAGTAGACCCGGAAAGGTGTATCGGCTGCGGGTTCTGCGCTGGCGCCTGCCCTTGCGGCATCTGGGCCTTTGTAGAAAATGAACCGATGGGATAGTGCTATAGAGCCGGCATAATCCCCAAAAGGCCTCCAACGGTTTTCCCAACTGCGAGACATTGCCAAACATCATTACTCCGGCCCTCCGATCACGGTCGAGGGCAGGAAAGCGGGGTGATGACGGCCTTTGGCTTTTCCCTGCTATTTCAAGAATACCATCTCAACTTCTGCATCCTTGTCAACTATTTGAAACAAAAAAAACGTGCTAAGGTTTCCAGGAAACGGCAGGGCACTGGTTTGGGCTTTTTCCATGCAATTGAAGCCTCGGGATAGGGCAATCCGCTTTTCTTCGGCCCCCAATGCCTTTGGTAGCTGTGGGAGGATGTCGCCAAATCCGGGGGGTACAAGTCTTGACTCACCTGCTATTAGTGGAAACGGGGGGTGCGAAACTTGAGATACCATCAAAAACCAGTGAGACTATTGGCCCAGGCCCAGGCTTCCATGTGATGACCGGGTAGTTTTGCTTCGTCCAGACCTAAGGTGCCCGCTATCGCTGAAACCCCTTCCCAGTCTCCTGTTTCGTAAGAGGTGACCAGTCCCAGGTAGTCTTTCAACTCCCCTTTGCCCTCCACCAGGGCCCCCTTGATGCTTCCAGACAGGGGGAGGTTTTCCATGAGATGGGCCATAGAATCATCGAGGATGGCATCGATCAGTGAAAAGAGCCCGAGAGTGAAGAGTTCGGACGCGTCAGCCCTGGACTGGGTGGCCTGTCCTATTAGCTCGCAGAACCTGGCCCTAACGGTGGAGGCGCGCACCAGCTCCGCAGGTTTTTCCTTGCCCAGCGTTGCCATGGCCATGAGGGAGAGAAACCGTCTGATGCCATTCTCTCCGAGCAGGGAAATGGCTTGTTTGATGGAAGAGATGTCGCTGGAAATGCCGAAATAGGCTGAGTTGATGTAGCGCAATAGTTTGTAAGGGATGGCTACATCGCGCTTCATGATCCTTTCGACCTCTTCAAATCTGAAATTCTTCTTGTTGACTTCGGCCATGATCTGGAGAAGATTCAGCTGGGTGCTTGAAATATCCTTTTCCTTGATGATCTCCGGTTTGCTAAAAAAGTAGCCCTGAAAGTAGTCAAAGCCCATCTCAAGGGCCTTTTGAAACTCCTCATAGGTCTCCACCTTCTCAGCCAAGTAATGGATGTTGTAGTCCGACATCTTTTTCATGTAAGCTGCCATCTCTTCAAAAGAGGTGGCTCTTAAGTCAAGTTTGATGATGTCGGCCAAACGGATCAAGGGTTTCAATTCTGCCCTGTAAAAGAAATCGTCGAGGGCAATGTTGTAGCCTCTTTGGGCAATCTCCTCAGAGACGGCGATCACTTCTTCTGTGGGTTCCACATCTTCTAGAATCTCTACAACCAGCCTCTCCTGAGGAAACATGAGCGGGACCTGCTTTATCAACAGATCCTTGGTAAAATTGATGAATGCCTTTCTCTTCCCCGTGATCTTCTCCACGCCGATGGTGAAAAAGGTGTTGGAAAGGAGCTTGGACGTGGCAGTGTCTCCGTCTATGTCCGGGAAGTAGTTGGACATGCCTCCTCTGAAGAGAAGCTCATATCCAAAAATCCTCTTGTCCTTTCTGAAAATAGGCTGTCTTGCTACATATACTTCAACTTCCATGGAAGACCTTTCAGTTGGACTGTCTGTGACGCCGGCAGAAGGGCGTGAGCTGTCTACAGAATGTGCCTCAACTTCACGGACAGTTCGTTTATGTCGAAGGGTTTTTGAATGAATCCATCACAACCCCGTTTCAGGACGTCATGTGCCCGGTCGTCGATGCTATACCCGCTTGACAGCAAGACTTTGACCTTGGGGCTGATTTCCCTCAGCCTCTCATAGACCTCAGCTCCACCCACGTCCGGCATGATCAGGTCCAAGATTACCATGTCAATGTTGTCCTTGTTCTCCTCATATAACGCGACTGCTTGTTGGCCGTTTGCAGCTACAATCACCCGGTAGCCCAGTGCCGTGAGCATCTCCTTGCCCACCTCCACTATCATGTCCTCGTCGTCTACAAGCAGAATCGTCTCGGAGCCTTCCAGCATGCCTGCCGGGGGTTCCTTGTCTCTTGATATTTCCTTTTCCGAGGCTGGCAGATAGATTTTGAAAGTAGCCCCTTGGCCCGGTTCGCTATGCACGTCTATGATGCCACCGTGATTCTTGATGATGCCATAAGCAGAGGCAAGCCCCAAACCTGTGCCATCGCCCATCTCTTTCGTGGTGAAAAAGGGCTCAAATACCCTCTGCCGGGTCGCCTTATCCATGCCAACTCCCGTGTCTGTAGCAGAGATGTTAACGAATTTGCCGGGCTCCACATCAAAAGCCTGGGTGAACTTCCTATCGAGACGGACATTCTTGGTCTCAAGGTACAGGTCACCGCCTCCCGGCATGGCCTGCCAGGCATTTACATAAAGGTTCACCAACACCTGTTCTATCTGTCCACGGTCGGCTTCTACTGTCCAGATGTCCTTTTGATATTTCTTGTGAATCATTATTTCCTTTTTGGCACGCCCAAGCATCTCGGAACTCTTTTCAATAAGGTCATTTAGATCCATGGGGCTGACTTCGTATTTTCCACCCCTGGCAAAGCCTAAAAGCTGTTTGGTAAGATCTGCTCCCCTTTTCACCGCACCCTCTATTCCGCTCACATGGGCAAAGTGGGGATGATCAGCGTCGACATCCATGAACATGAGAGAGACTCGGCCCTGGATGCCCATGAGCAGGTTGTTGAAGTCATGGGCAATGCCTCCTGCCAGGGTGCCAATAGCCTTCATCTTCTGGGCCTGTTGTAACTGCCTTTGCAGCCGCCTCAGCTCAGTGACATCGGTCACACTGGTCCTGATTCCGACAAATTGTCCGTTCTTGTGGATTGGAGATGAATTGAAAAGGGCACGGACTTCCGAACCCTCTTTGCTCAAGAGCCTGTACTCAGCGGTTTCCAGTTTTTCTCCAGCCATAAGTCTGTCAATGCGTTTGGCTGCTTTCTTTCTGTCATCAGGATGAATCACGTCCGTGACATGAACGCCTGCATCAATGTCGGCCTGAGAGTATCCAAGGGTCCTGAACCCCAGCGTGTTCACATAGGTAACGCTCATGTCCGCGCCCATTTCGCAGATCATGGTTGGTAAAAGGTCTGCCGTTTCCTTAAATCGCTCTATACTGTCTTTGAGTGCCTCCTCGGCATGTCTGCGCTCTTCTATTTGACGATTTAGCTGCTCATTTGCCTGAATCAATTCTGCTGTTCGCTCTGCCACCCTGATTTCCAAGTTGTCGCGAGCCCGTTGCAGGGCCTCCTCCATCCGCTTGCGCTCGGAAATATCTTCATAGATGACAAACTGATCTCCTGTCTCCAAGGTGACCGGCCTAAAGTGTATGTGCTTTTTCGCGCCGTCTTTGCAGGTTACCACAAATGTGCGGGGCCGGACCTCGCCAGCCTTTGACCCCTTCAGGTCACTTATCCAGGTTGAAACGACTTCGTCTCTGTATTCCGGATCAGGGAATGCTCTATTAAACCATTCTCGCCTCGTGGAAATGTCCTCCATGGTATAGCCGAGCATCTCAGCGAACTTGGGATTGACGTACCTGTAATGTCCGTCTTCTGCGATCAGCGCCACGGCTGAGGGGGACGCTTCTATGAGTATGCGATATCTCTCTTCACTTTTCCGCAGGGCCTCCTCTGTCCGTTTGCGCTCCTGAAAAAGGTCATCAAGCTCGCCTTTCACAAGTGCTATGGCATCAAAGACAGGTCTAAAAGGATGAGAAGGGTCTGCCTGAGGACTGTCATCCAACCCATCAGTCTCCCAGTCAATACTTCCTAAAACGTGAAGTAAATCATCGACGTGTTGCTCGATATGATCCGCTGTAGATGGCTTCCCATTTGCATCCGTGGCTGTCCACTGAGGCGGAGACGCTAAAGTCTTGCCTTCATCTTGATTAATCAATCTCAAGGCGCTGTTCAAGTCATTTGCTATTTGAATCCTAAAAGGCATGAATGGTCGGGCCAGGTTGGCCGCTGCACGCATAAACCTGTCTACGCCATAGAAGATGTACATCCGAAAAGGATGAAAGCCGTAACATTGCTTCAGAGAATTCACATAAAGCCTGCGTGCCCTTCGACTCCCTCCTCTTACGTCTGCAACGTTAACGACAATATAGTCGAATCCCCCTGTGGGAATGGTGGCCTTTCTGATCCTTTCGCGAAGCTCTGAAACGGCCTCCACATGCCTTTCCTCCATGTATCCTGCGCAAACCGAATGGAGTATTTTGCCGTCAATAACCTCACCTCGTAGGGAAAAACCATCCAGGTTAAGTTGCCACTCGGGATTGGTGACGATGTGAGAAGAGACATCCCCCTTGCCATCCCTCACGCCCTTCAGGGTGTCCGGCGCCTCCGGGCCGCTTCTCTCCTTAGAGAGCATTCTAAGGGCAAGGGTGACGGCCTCGGAATAATCATCGACTATGTGGATATGGGAAAGGACAGTGTTGATCCGTTTGCCCAGCTTGATTCCCATCTTCAACATGGGTGATAGACCGCAGTAGATTACCCCCAGTGGGTCAGGGCTCCCCCCCTTGCTCATGTTGTTAATATGACATATGCGCGCTCCAATAGTAGCTCCTTTGAGCTGGGAACAGTCCTCTATGCACACATAAGGGCGGCTGGCAATGGTCTCAGTGGAGACCTCACAGCCCAGTTGAAAGGCCTTTTCAATATCAAGGCGCGTGGCGTATCCAGAAGGCTGGCTCAAAAGGATTTGACTTCCCACGACACTGACAGTTGCCTTGTAATCGCCGCCGAAATCGACATCTGTCCATCTAGACCTGCGAAGCATAGGCAAACCTGTCACAGGACACATATTGCTTGATGGTGCTTTGTCTTTATCCTTTGTTAGGGGTTTCATGCAGTCTCGACTTTTGGGCCAACACGCAACGACTACAGGCCAAAAACAGGGTGGATTGATTTGCAAATCGAAAGCCGTCTGTTTGGGCCGAGCCCGGTCTCACTAGTTACCCGTAAACCTCAACTTAACCAGCCCATGTCACATACAAGACAGAGAATTTTCAACCTGGCAAGAAGAAGGAGTTTGCGCAACGGACTGCGTCTTTGGAAACATACCAGATTGTTGAAGCCCTGTTGTTTCATACGGCCAAGATGAGAGGGACGCCCATGCTTTGCAGTTCGACGTCACAGAGAAGATCCAGAGTCTGCCGGGAGCGAGACCCGACAACAACACAATTTTATTGTTAATTTAACGGATATCATCCATTTTGTCAAACTTCTACGGACAACAGCCCGCAGAAGGAAGATCTCAGTGGCTGGACATAACGGACGGGGACCAAGGAAGGATGGAACATGAGCGCCCTGCACGTGGCCGAAAGATGTCTTTGGACCCTGTTCCTTGGTATGAGACAGTGACGGGGACTGATTTCGATGGCCAAAACAGGCACATGAGGAAAAGGCATCCCTCTTTGTGCCTTTCTTTGGTCTCTTCCCGTTGAATGCGGTCTTGCCCGCTACCCCTCTGGATCTGCCGAGGTGTAGCTTCTGATAAAATACCTTAGGTCAGACTCCTGCTCGTCGGTGAGGTCCCCAAATTGCACACAACACCGCTTGGTTGAAACACCAGGGGATGTGTCTGCTTCTATTTCAACATCTGACACTGTCTTCAGCGGGACCTTGTTTAGACAAAAACTGCCGTCGGTGAGCAGGATGTCCAGCTCACATGACTGGATGGACTGTTCCTTCTTCCCAGTGTAACGAAAAGAAAGCCCACCATTGCCGATGTCAATAATATCCCCCATGACGGGGGGGCGGGGCCAGTTGCCCCTGACCACGGCATAGGCACTGAGGCCGGGGACCTGGAATCGTGCGAACTGCCTTTGCTCTCGCACCGTTTTCATACAAAAATGCCCTCCAAGCTTGTTTCATAGTCGGTTGCCCCCCACGAAGGCCCGAGAAGAAAGGGGGCACTAGCTCCATTTTCCGATTCACTATGGACATCAGGGATAAGACTCCGGGTCTTCCCTTACTTGAACCGCATAAGCGAGCGCATTCCCCGTAGGTTCTGCCTGTTGGCAGTGCTAACGCGGCGCAGGCTGCGGGGTTGGCGAGCGTATATCTAGTGTCCATCCATAAATGGCCCTTTTTCCGATGAGCGGCGTTGTCCGCGGGTTCTCGGCTGCGATCCGCCTCAGGCGGACCTCGCCGCCAACTCTTGTGCCGCCTTGCTCATTATCAAAACTGCTCATTTCTGAATTGGACACTTACCCTCTTGCCTATCAATCCAAGACTGCTTCGTGGATGGGCACTATCTAACGAGTTGCCATCCTTACGGTGCTGCGGAGCTCTCCCGTCAGGGAGAACATTCCCCGCGGCTTGACTTCGACGAGGAGTTCGACTGAGGCTCACTCGAAGTCCCCCCTTCGGTCTGAGCTCTTCGGTCGTGAGCTCAGGGTCGAAGACCGTCGAGCCGCCGCGAGTCCGGCATTCCGGCAGAGCCTGGATCATGATTCCACAGAGGTGATGCCTTTTCGGATGGCGTATTTCGTAAGCCCGGCAGTGGTGTGAATACCCAGCTTTCGCTTGATGTCTCGGCGACGGGCCTCTACGGTCCTGACGTTGATGCCAAGACAAGAAGCTATTTGCCTGGAGGTCTTCCCCTCGGCCAGAAGCCGGAGGACCTGCCGCTCCTTTCCTTTTAGGACAGAGGAAGACAGCGGGTCTTTCCTTGAGACTCGCCCCACACATTCCTCGACGAGGGCCCTTGATATGGCAGGGCTGATATAGGTCTCCCCAGCCACGACGGCGCGGACGGCGAGCGACAACTCCTTGGCAGCACAATCTGTGGTCACGCAGCCTGACGCGCCCGCCGTAAGCATCCCCCCTATGAACTGCTTGTCCCTATGTATTGACAAGGCCAGGACCTTGACAAGAGGACATAGGGTAGTGATCCGGCGGGTCGCGTCGATACCGTCCAGGTTGTCCATGCCGATATCCATGACGACGACGTCCGGGGTGAATTCCCGGGTCGATTCCACTGCAGTGCGTCCGTTCTTTGTTTCAGCCACAACCTCCATGTCTTTTTCCCTTTCAAGCAACAACCGGACACCCTCGCGGAAGATCCTGTGGTCGTCTGCCAGTAATATTTTTATGGCCACGGCCCTTATGCCTCTATTCCTTGTCCGTGGCACTTGAGGGGTGCCGCCAGGGTTACGCGAGTGCCGTGGCCAGGCCTGGAGTCCACGTTAAGATAGCCCCCCAATGGCTGGAATTGCTCTTTGATGCCGAAAAGGCCATAACAGCCGGTCTTGCCCGCACCGGAGATAGTCTTTCCCGCGTCGAATCCCCTGCCGTCATCTTCGACCTTAATGCAAATCTGATCCCCATCTCTTGTGATCGACACCGTTGCACTGTCAGCCTGTGCATGCTGGACTGTGTTTTTCAACAATTCTCTCACTGCCCGATACAACAGGACACGAAGGTCATCACTTAAAGGCTTTGGCTTGCTATCATCGCTGACACTGAATGCTATTCCGTGCCGCTCCTCGGTCTGTTGGGTCAGCGATTCCACCGCCGGCAGCAATCCCAACTCATAGAGAACGGGAGAGGCAATCTCGGAAACCAGCTGACGGGTGTCCTGGATCGTGTCATCAATCAGCGCTATCACTTCGCAAGTTTTCTTGGCGGCCTCGTCAGAGGATGTGGCGGATTTGATAGTCCCCAGAGTTATCTTGGCAATAGCCAAGTTCTGGATGATGCGGTCATGGACTTCCGCTGCGATGCGACGGCATTTTCGCTCTTCGGCCAAGGCCAATGCCGACGTAAGGGAACGCAGTTTTTGGTGATAGATGAGCGGATCGTCTTCAGTCCCCTTCCGACTGGTGATTTCCTGTTGAAGCTCTCTATTGAGTGTCATGAGTTTCCCAGTGCCTTCCTCTGCCTGCCCCAGTGCTGCTCGGAGGCCAGTGCCAGCCCTTTCTAAGTAGGGCTGCGCCGTGTCAAGCCAGGGACGGCAAAAGTGACTGTACTGAGGGCTTCTCCTATCTCATGCCTGAGGAGATGCCTAGCGCATCGTCTCGCTTCTGCCGGGCGGCGTCTCAGTGTCGTTGTGTTTACTCTTGACGTCTGTTCGAGCAGCGGGAAGAAGCACGTCAAAAGTAGCCCCTTCCCCAGGTTGACTTTCTACCGTGATGGCGCCGTCGCAACTCTTCACTATGCCATGGACCACGGAAAGCCCCACGCCTGTCCCTTGGTTGGCCTCTTTTGTGGTGAAATAGGGATCAAAGATCCGGTCTATCAAGTGTGGATCTATCCCTTGCCCTGTGTCGTTTACCGTGAGCCTGACGTAGCTGCCGGGCGTAAGACCCCTATACAGGTTTGCCCCGGTTTCATCCAACTCCACGTCTTGGAGGGTCACCTCCAAAGTGCCTCCCTCTTCTGCCATGGCATGGACCGCATTCGTGCAAAGATTCAAAAGCACCTGGCTGAGTTGTGTGGGGTCTGCCACCACTGTTGTTGACTCACTTAAAATACGCTGTTGAATGCTAATGGTGGTCGGAATGGACGCCCTTAACAGCTTCAAGGATTCTTTAAAAAGAGGGCCTATCTCTACCGGTATTCTGGACTGCTCTGTCCTGCGGGTGAAGGCCAGGATCTGTCTTACCAGGTCCCTCGCTCGCAAACAGGCTTTGCGCAACTCGTTCAGGTTATCGTGGGCTGGACTCCACTCCGGGACGTCATCCATGGCCAATTCCGCATGACCCACAATGATGCTGAGGATGTTATTGAAGTCATGGGCAATGCCTCCGGCCAAGGTGCCGATGGCCTCCATCTTGTGGGCCTGACGAAGCTGGGCTTCCAGCTGCGCCTTTTCCTCCTCTGCCCGGACCCGTTCGGAGGTGTCGCGCAGCGTCGCCAGGACTGCGCTTTCTCCTTTCCATGGGATCGGGGTCGCCGTCAAATTCATCAACCAGGTCGAGCCGTGGGTACAAAAAAAGTCCTGTGCAAATGCTGTCCCGTAGACATTGAGGCTCTCCCGCAGATCTTTCAGCGACAGGTCGGATGCAGGCCCAAAAAGAGTGGAAAAATGTTTTCCCGTGAGGGACTGCCCTGCATAGCCCAAAAGGCGGTGGGCCGCTGGATTGATCTTAAGGATATGTCCCGAATCAGAGTCTATGATGATGAGGGCGTCGAATGACGCATCGAAGATGACCCTGAACCGCTTTTCCGCCTCCAGCAGCGCCTCCTCTGTCTGCTCATGTTCAATCTCTGATGATTCGTCTTCGGCAATCCGCCGGCCCAGTCGGGCTAGTTTACTGGGCGGTTGTTCCTTTGTTTTGTCCCTACCTTTCATGTGCAACCTCTTCAACAAGCATCCACTTCATCCAGTTTCGGGGTTAAAAGCTGCTCTAAGTCCTAATCCCAGCCACATGCCAGGACAACACATCCAGTTGTAGGATATGCACGAGCAAAAGCGCCTCCTGGGCCGTGCTATTTCTTGCCCAAGGTCTCTTCTTAGCTTTTTCGACAATTCCTCAAGGCCAATGGTTTCTGAATAAAGGCATCGCAACCACGCTGCAATATCTCAGCCGCCTGGCCGTCCATGCTGTCTCCGGTTGAAAGGATGACCTTTATTTTCGGATTGATCTCTTTCCTCCGGTCATAGGCTTCCCCTCCACCCATATGGGGCATCACCAGGTCCAGAAGGACGATGTCTATGTCATTCCAACTCCTTTCGTAGATGGCCACGGCCTCTTTGCCGCCTGCTGCCGCAATGACCCGGTAGCCCATTACCTCCAACAACTCCCTGCCCGCCTCCAGGACCATCTCTTCATCGTCCACTAAGAGGACAGTGTCGGCCCTTTTACCGGTCTCCTCGGCCGTTTTTGTCCTTTATGGGGTTTAAGGCCACACTTCCCCACACCAATGGGCCGTCCTGCCCGACTAGGGGGACCTTTGAATGGACAACGCCATTGCCACTGAGAAGCCTTTCCCAGACCGCTTCACCCCTTTTCCTTTGTGAATCAGCGACGAGCTCCACAATGTCCTTGCCGATCAGTTTGTCCTTGCTATATGCTACCAGCTATTGGGCCATGTGGTTGCAATCCTTGATGGTCCTGTCTGTTCCAACAGTAAAATAGGCCATGGGGGCCTCTTCAAAGAGGTCACGAGCGCTTTTCTCCTCATCTCGGATCAACGCCTCGGTCTGCTTACGCTTAATAGATTCCCTACCCAATCCCCGGTCCCTTTCCTTCGATTCTTTGTTGGTTCTTTGTTCTCCAAGGCCCGAGCCCCTTTGTTTCCCCCGTTCAAGTCAGATGAGAGTGCAGGGTCAACGGCGTGCCTACAAAAATACTAATAAAAAGCAATAGTTGTGCCAAAATGCGTTTTCCGGGTCGCAAGCGCAAGGGGCCGAAATATATAGAAATTCTGGGGGCAAGAAAAAGATGGAATTTTCTACTGTAACAAAAGGTTACAGTAGGACGGTTTTTTGGGCGATTTTGGTGTAACGTTTTTACACACCTTCTTGTAAGCGCCGTGAGGTAAGGGGCCAAGTTAGATCTTAGATGTGGACAATCTCAAGTCTTTTTAGTAGAAACGCGAAGCATTATGGCATCTGCAAGAATCCTTCTGGTAGATGATGATGAAGCTTTCCTGGAGCTCTTGTCTTTAATGGGTGCGGCCCAGGATTTTGACATCGTTCCTTCCTCATCCCCCAAAAAGGCCCTTGACATTTTGGATCAGGAACTCGTTGACCTTATCATCTCAGATGTACAGATGCCTGAAATGATGGGGACGGAGCTTTTTCGGAAGGTTCAGGACTTGTATCCTGACATCCCTGTCATCCTCATTACTGCCTTTGGTTCCACGCAAGAAGCCATAAAAGCGGTTAGACAAGGCGCATTCCACTACTTCGAAAAGCCGATCAACGACAAGTTGGATCTTTTCTGGACAACCGTGCGCGAGGCTTTGGCCAAGAGAGAGATGTCAAAAGACCTTATCTCTCTCCGCAGAGAGAAGTCGCTGCGCATGGAGATGCCCTTAAACATAGTAGGTCAATCAGAGGGCATCAGGGCGGTCATCAGGTCTTTGAAAGAGATATCCTGTCTGCCTGTGACGGTCCTCATCCACGGGGAAACAGGCACCGGCAAAGAGCTTGCTGCCAGGGTTATCCACCAGCTGAGCGACAGGAGGAAGAAGCCGTTTTTTGCAGTAAGCTGTAACGAATTTGCCTCAGGCGTCTTGGAGAGCGAGTTGTTCGGCCATGAGAGAGGGGCATTCACCGGTGCCATAGCCCGGAAGATGGGTCTTTTTGAACTGGCTCATAAGGGCACCCTCTTTTTGGATGAGATTGGTGAGGCGCCGCCCTTTTTTCAGTCCAAGCTCCTCAGGGTGGTGGAAAGCAAGACCTTCATGCGCGTGGGTGGGACCTTTCCCATACATTCGGACTTTCGTCTCCTCGTGGCCACCAACCGGGACCTGGAGAAAGAGGTGGACAAAGGTGGCTTTCGCCAGGATCTGTTCTACCGGTTGAATCTCTACACGATTCAAATGCCGCCGCTGAGACACAGAAAAGAAGACATTCCCCTCATTGCCGAGTTCTATCTCAAAAGGTTCGCCCAGGCCTATGGCCGGCCCATATCAACTATTTCCACCAACGCCTTACTGTTTCTGAGGCAGTACGATTGGCCGGGTAATGTCCGTGAGCTTATCAACGTCATTGAACGGGCTGTCATAATTTGCCAGGGGGATATGATCACCACAAAGGATTTTCCCTTTGATGAGGGGGAGTACGAGGAAACACCCGATCTCAACCTTAGGGATGTTGAGAAGCTTTGTATTGGTATGGCCCTTATGCGCACGGAAAATAATAAGACGAAGGCTGCTGATCTGCTTGGCATAAGCCGTAAGACCCTTATTGAAAAGGCCAGGAGTTTAGGATTGGATGCGACGACGGAAGAGGGATAAGCTGTGTGTACTTTGCGCATGTTCTTTGGCCCTGTTTTTTCCCCATGTGTGGGCCTCGGAAGGGGGCTGCCAAGGCCAGCAGTACAAGCTGGAAGAGGTTGTGGTTACCGCCACCCGTGTGGAAACCCCCAAAGAAGAGATTGCGGCAAATGTCACGGTTGTTACCAGTGATGACATAGAAAAGATGCCTGTCTCCAGTGTGGCCGAGGTTCTCCAGTACGTGCCAGGTGCGTACGTGGAGTTCAGCGGCGGGCTGGGAAGCCAGGCCACCTCCACCATCCAGGGTTCCGATCCCGGGCACGTGGCCGTGTATCAGGATGGCGTTCCCCTCAACCAACTGGCCAATCCTCTGACTGACCTTTCCTACATCCCCGTGGATACCATTGACCGCATCGAGGTCTACAAGGGAGCTGCTTCATCGGCCTGGGGCTCTTCTTTGGGCGGTGTGATCAACATTATCACCAAAGAACCGGACCCGAAGAAGCCCTTTGAAGGCCAGGTTCGAAGCTCCTATGGGGAGCATCAGACCTTTAAGAACCGGGGAACCATAAGCGGCACCAAGGACCGTTTCGGTTGCCTCCTGTCTCTGACCCACGAGCAGAGCGACGGGTTCATGGAACATGCGGATTATGACCAGTTTGCCCTTTACGGGAAGATCAACTATGAACTGGGCCAGACAAGCCGCCTCAACTTGGTCTACAGCTTTGACAAAGGCACCAATGCTGACCCTGTCGTTGATGACCTCGACTATGGCGACCAACACTTCTGGGATGACATCTATCGCAAACGCATCTACCAACGGCTCCTTTTTGAAACCTCGCCTTTTGACGGCCTTGACCTCACCATTGAGGGCCGCCATCATCGATTCATCAGCATCATCGAGGATGTCTATAGCCGCTACAGGGATCTCTACCACGATTACGAGGATGAGATTTATGGCGTCAGCGCCCGCGTGAGTCACCGCGCCCATGATTGGAATAGGTTCAATCTCGGATGTGACGCGGATTGGGGAACGTATGACTTTGTCTCTGAGGTCAAAAAGCTATATTATGACGGAGGAGACAGAAACTGGGCCCTTTATGCCAATGATACTCTGAACCTTGGGGATTTTTCTCTTACCCTGGGGATTCGCTATGATGATAACAGCGATTTTGGGCCTGAGCTGAGTCCTTCAGCCGGGATGGTTTATCGCATGTTCGGAGACAAGGCCCTTATGCGGGCCCAGGTGGCCAAGGGTTTTTCCGCTCCCCCTGCTGTGTGGCGGGATTTAGACGTATATGGAAACGAGAAC